>JGI20195J14853_1000659_pt1 | contig 11549 bp, 12 predicted proteins | sample NGESurdeep092012_3_FD_14853 | JGI IMG/M metagenome (IMG submission 14853)
TGTCAAGGCCGCTCAGAAAGTACATCAGTGGCCGCAGGGAAATTACATCAGTTTGAGGAGCGGAGGGAATGGTGGTTTGGCTTCTGGCAGGGGGAGCGCGAGGGGGAACTCCCCCTCGCTATTGCATGGAATGCTTAATGAGGCTGAGCAGCGAACCGAGCAGTCTTATCCGGGTTCAGTGGTGGGTTGATCGTCACTGATGCGGCGCTTGCTGTGCATGAGCCTGAAGCTGTCGCCGTTGAGCTCGAGGATGTGAACGTGGTGGGTGAGACGATCGAGCAGCGCGCCGGTGAGCCGCTCGGAGGCGAACACGCCGGTCCACTCGTCGAAGGGCAGATTGCTGGTGACGATAATCGAGCCGCGCTCGTAGCGCTGGCTGAAGACCTCGAACAGCAACTCGGCGCCGGTCGGTGACAGCGGAACGTATCCCAGCTCGTCGACGATCAGAAGCTTGTAACCGGCGAGCTGGCGTTGCAGGCGCAGCAGACGCTTTTCATCGCGTGCTTCGTGCAGCTCGTTGACCAAAAATTTCGACGATCTGGGCGGCGAGCGGCGTTACAGCATGTTCGGCGCGTGTGTGTGGCGAATTGCTGATTCTGGGAAAATCAGTAATTCGCCACACACACGATCCATGTGCGGGGCGCAGAGTCTCAAACAGCCGGAGAAAACGCCCCATCGAGTCCAAATGACGCGCGGTAAGGATTCCGCGGTCTCGATAATTTCGCGCTCGGCAATGCGCATCGTAGTGGCAACGGTGGATTCTCACCTCCACCGGCGCGACGTTCTCATCGATCTGGAGAGTCATAGATCGACTGCTTCGCCCAACTCCTTGATCACTTTCCGGAGATCGCGATCTGTGCAGAGCGCGACGAATTTCGGATGGCGCAGATGATTCTAATCGCTCCAATTACAGTCTGACACGTGCTCCACTCCCCAGCTGTTCAGCCAAGTAGCTAGCGCGTAAGCAGCGATCACCTCTTTATCCTCTCTGGCGGACGTCGTTTGTTTTCCGCCAGCCAACTGCGCGACCCGTCTGACGAGCCATCGTACGTCCAGACCTACGCACTCAAGTGGGCCTCTAACCTGCTCGAGCTCTTTGACAATGGAGTCCGCGTGCTGTGCATACGCACGCGCACAAACGCCGTCCGACGGTACCTTGCCCCTGCGGCCAGTCACGGCATCCGGCAACTCAGCCGCGAACGCATCCGCTAAGATGCTTTTCCCCCGACGTAGACCAAGCCGCGCCGATAGCCTGGCCCAGGAAAGGCCGCACCGTGCCACATCGCGGTCAGTGAAGGGCGATCGGGTGATCGTCCCGAAAGCCTCTTTTAAGGTGACATCGAACCTAGCGTCGTACAGCAAGGTGAGACAGGATCTCCTCATGAAAGACGAGCTCGATTCCATGAGGGCCTTGGTACGCTCGACCTCCCGCCAGGCGGCTTTAGAGAACGCGCCGCGATCGAGCTGGTATGATGTCGTCTCGCGCTCAAACAGGTCCTCGCAAAAGAGCTGGTCCCCACCGTGTCCTACGAGCACCCTATCGAGACCCTCCCTTGACGCGAGGCGGGCAACCTCGACTGCTTGCTTCAGTCCGATGACCGAAATCGCTGGCTCGTCGAGCCTTGGCCACCAGTCGGACGGAGCGAACGGGAAGAGAGTGGTACCATCGAGGCGAATGCGCGAAATCGCGAGTGACTTCGCCACAGCCTTCTGAATGTCTTCCTCAAACCTGAACTCGTAGTAAGGGAAATGCACAGAAACGCCGAGCAATTCGATACCGCGAGTCCGCGCCGCGATGGCGGCCAACGTGCTATCAAATCCACCCGATAACTCCACGAGAACCCTGCGACGACCCTGTTGCCGGCGGCCGAACTTGTCTAGGGCTGTCCGGACCGCCTCGATCAAATGATCTCGATCATGCTCGCTCCCGCTAGACTCTGCCAGATCAATCGGGCGCTCAGACTCGCAACCGCCAGCACTTGCAGATAGCCTCGAGACTGCGCCCCGCCGGCACCGGAACCAGCCCTCCAATGGTGTGCGCGCCGACAGGTTGGGTTCGTTTTGGTTGGGCAACGAGACGACAACGACCGAGGTCATAAGCCCAGCCCGCGACAGGTGGCGGCACTGATCAATGGGCAGCACCGTGCTAACCAATATCGAACCTGCGGTCGCGGTCCAATACAGGGGAAAGTTTCCAGCGCCACCTCGGGCGACCAGGATCTCGCCTTGGGGGCAGGCGATCACGACGGCGTCGGTTGGCTCAAGTCTCAGGGCGGCGGCAGCTAGGACCGCCTCGGTCCAAGTTGTCCGCGGCCCGAACGCCAGAAACTCTTCGAGACGGCAATCAATCTCGTCATAGAACAGGCTCAAATAAAAGAGCGTCTGCCCTCGTTCTGTCAGTCGCCGCAAGGCAAGGGCAGGCCGCACGTCGAGGCGCAAAGAGCCTTCCTCAAAGGACGAGATGCTACCCGAAACCGAAACTTTACTTGGCGATGCTCTGGTCGCCGGGTGAGGACGCAGGTCCGCGGGCTCATGGGGTGACATGGAAGACCACGAGTGGGCTGTAGAACCAATACTCTGGTTCGGGCTCGTAGGGGATTGCTCCTTCCGTCGAGCACCAAACGTGCATATTCGCAGTTGGCGCGAGGATTCCGACCGTGACATCGCAGCTTAGTTGAGAGGTAATGCAGAGGTATGCCGTCAGCAACGCACGCGGATAGCAGTTAGAAATGCCCACTGAGCGCTCGACTGCCATCACCATCCTACCGACTTCGGGTACCCCCCACCTACGTCGGCTGTGCTGTAGCCGCGCGAGCCATTTCGCAAGACGAATCCCTCTGTCGATCGAGGAGAATGCGCGGTGTCTGTGAAAAAAAACGTACAGCAGTGGCAGGAACCGCCCGACCGCACCTCCCGTTTCTGCCCCATCAACAAGCGCTACGGAACTGGCGGGGTCCGGCAAAAACTCGCGATAGTTTACCGCTCTCAGCCCAAGCAGGGCTGGCAGCGCTGCGCTCGTCGCCCGATCTGCATCTAACAGATACGTCCGTCCGAACCTTGGGCTGTACACCAGACAGCGGCCGTCCCCAAACGGCACGCGTGTCCACGAGATGTGCGTCCTCAAGAACGGAGCGGCTCTAGCTGATGGACCGCCATCTTCTAAATGATGGCCACGACCTTGAAGCGTCAGTCATAGCCCTGGTTGGGGTTAGTTTCCTCCCACTTCCCAATATTTCCACCGACCGCTTCAGAACCAGCGAACGCACGGAACAGCACCACGTAAATTAAACCCAGCAGTTTCATCACATTCACCCGATTACCTTTACACGGAATTTCTATTTTTAATCCTTCTCATTATCCCCTACACTAAGCATTTTGTCAAACGGAAAGTTCGATCTCGGTTTTGAGTCCAAAGAGCTTTCCACCGCGCTGCAACGACCGGTTCTGCCTCGGGTTGGCGTAAAACCGGCGAATCCGCCGTTTTTCTGACCAAGTTCTTAGTTTTAGTTCCTAAATTCCAATCTGCTCGGTCTGCTCAATCCTTCTGGCGGCAAGCAAATTTTGTCAATACGCTATGCAGGGGCCAAGAGATCGAGCTTCATGAGATGATCAGCCGGTTGACGTCTCTTTCTGCACATCGACGGTTTCAAACAGCTATTATGTCCTCGTAATCTGACGAACAAAATCCCGAAATTCCCTGCTCCTGTCTGTGTCGAATTCTAACTCACGCGGCGGCAGGGGTCTGAAATAGTCCATTGCAATGCTGTTGCCACCGGTAGGAGTCGAAGCACGCGTGCGGTAGCGCGGGTGCGCCGCTGCGCTGCGCCGGTGTCGCCCCTGTCAGTCCGGTGTGACAGCGATATTGGTTGTAGAACACCTTGTAGTCCTCGAGCTTGCGTTCGAGGTCGCTCTGGTTCCAAAACCAGATCCGATCCAGATACTCGCGCCGGATGGTTCCGATCAGCCGCTCGACGAAAGCATGCGAACGGGGCGTTGCGGGAATGGTCTTGATCTCATCGACTTCGAGTATCCGAAGGTTCGCTCGCCAGCGATGAAAGCGAAACAGCGGATCATGGTCCGAGGATAGATGCCTCGGCAGAGTCTGCCGCGCGGTCGCGCGATTGAACATCCGGCAGACTCGGATGCCATCGAGATTGGCAGGCGCGACGCCGAAGCCGACGATCCGACGGGTGTATACGTCCATCACCACCATGACCCAATAGCTCTTGAGCAGAATTGATTCAGTGCGGAAGAGATCGACACTCCACAGACGGTCTCTGGCCTGTCCGATTACCGAGAGCCAGGACGGGCCACCGCCGCCCGGCGCAGGTCGGTAATAGCGCGTCAGAATCCGCCGGACGACATCCTTGTTGAGGTCGATACCAAAGGCATTCGAGATTTGCTCGGCGATCTTGCGGCAGCCGAAGTATGGGTTGCGCCGTTTCATCTCGACCACCGCGTCGATCAGCTCTCTGGACGGACCCTTGGGTCCGGGGCGACCGCATCGTCTGGAGCTGTAGAGCAGACGATATTTGCGCTTGACCAAAGCTCGATGAAGGCGCAGGAGGGTCGAGGTCTTCAGGATCACGGAGATTTTGCCCCAGCGTCTGGGCGACACCAGCAGCGTACAGAATCCAAGAATCATTCGATCCCACGCGGTCAGATTCGGACTCCGGCGCTGCGAGCGCTTCATGATCAGCAACTGGTGTTTGACGGCCAGCGATTCAGCAGCGACCGCCCGAACCCCGCCGGGACCGGTGAGCCGCGCGAGAGTGACCAACAGGTGGGCGATCAGAATAAACAGCAACCTCATCGGGAGCCGAGCTTTAGCCCTCTCCGATCGTTCCGCAAGTCTGCGCAGCAGCTCGGTCTTCTGTTAGAATTATCAATTCGCCACACACAGGGTCTCAGTTGAGCTACTGGAGGTTTCAAACCGCCGGAAATACCGGCGCTAACCGACCACGCCAGGTCGATTTCTCAACTCCCAGTCGTCCTAGTTTCGCGGGGCGGATCAACCGGCGGACTCTACTTACGATTGGCGGGAAATTGGGGTGCAGGCCACCTGCCAGATCACGTCGAACAGTTCGAGAAGCGCGCGGTCAGTATACCCTCACTTAACTCGGCCCTTTCTGATCCTCTGCCCCGTGCCGGTGCCCTTAGCGCCGTGCCTTGGCACCGTGCATAACTGCCGAGCGCCGATGATCGTAGGGTGACTCACGCCTTTGCCGAACTGGCGGCTTTCTCGTATAATGCGCCCGCGGACGATGCTCGTAACGATCTGCCCCAGCTCGGCGTAAGAGACCGCGAGTTCGGCTTCCTGCCTGTCGAAGATCCCGCCCACGTTTAACGTTTCATCTCCATAGAATGCCGGCGAACGCCACAGATTCAAGACCGACCCCGCAAGGACAAGGCGGGCGATCTGACGCTTCTCAATGGCGTAGTTCTCCAGGGCTTCGCTCAAGGTATAGAGCTCTTTCCTGACGTCGTGGGTTGCCCGGTAGTCGAGCTGAAGGAATCGGAAGAGACTTTTGAGCGACAGTTCCAGCGACTCCTGGGCGCGGCGAACGGCGAGATCATGGTCGAAGGCGTTGAGCCGGCTTCTCGCTTCCGCAAGAATCGTCCCGGCCTTTGTGAAGAGACCGTCGATCTCCCACAAGTCCGGCAGGCTGAGCGAAGCCGATTTGGCCATGATCGAATGATACGTCTTTTGCAGTGTAGCTCAAGGATGGGAGGTCACGAGAGCCCCGCGCCAGCGTTGGGGTTGGTGTATGATAAGCGCTACGTGGTGCAAATTGACGCCGCCAAGAAGACGTAACGCATATGCCGGCGTCAGATTTTCTCCCTCGTCACCAGTTCGGCCGCTCTCGTAATCTCGGTACGACCCCGCTAGTAGTTCCAGTCAAACGAATCCAGGCTTTGTTCACATTTCGCCGCCGAATCGGAGCACCCGTGATGGGCGTCCCGCGAGTGAGGCGGTTTACTAGCAGAGGTAAAACCGAATGTCACAATACTTCGTGGTCCGTTCGTCGACAAATCCAGACGCCAAGAAATGGATTCTCAGCGAAATCAGAGCGGGAAGACTTCGCCAAGGTTGGTTCGCAAACAAGCGATCCAGTCTGGTCGACAAAACAGGCGAGCCAGTTGGGGAGCGTGCGTGGACAAGTAACTTCCAGACGGTCGTTCGCGAGTGGGTGCCGAAGCCAACGACCAACGAAGAGAAAAGGTACCGAACCGCCGTGTTCGCTAGAGAGAAGTATCGTGAGCTGAAACAAATGCTCGACATTCCCGAAGGAGCCCGGCTCATCGTGCCAAAACTCGACGTCGATGGCGGAGAGGAGGGTTTTGTCCTGGCGCGAGCCGCGAGAGCGCCGGGCGGCAAAAGACCAGCCAGAGGCTGTTACTGGTTTGACGGGGAAAAAAGAGCGCACGCACCTCATGACGACTACAGGCATGTTGTGGAGGTCGATCCTGAAAGCGTGCGCATCATTCCGCGTGGTTCGTCTGGGCACTCGCGGCAAATTCATGAGGGGCTTGAGACACGTGAAAAACCTGTAATTCACAGCAGGAACGAAGACTTCAACAAGGCCATCGAACGACTTTATGCGTCCTGGCGTCCTCCAACTGAGACTTTCAAAGGCGAGCCCGCCAGTGGGGCCGAAGAGCGCCAAGCGAGAGAACGAATCAAAGCGGAAATTATGCGCCGCCGCGGACAACCCAAGTTCCGCCAGGATCTGCTTGATGCTTATGGCCGTTGTTGTGCGATCTCTGGCTGCGACGCCGAAGCCGCCTTAGAGGCGGCGCACATTCGAACGTACAAGGGCGCGGACTTAAATCACATGCGCAATGGCATCCTCCTTCGCGCCGATCTTCACACGCTATTCGATCTCGGCCTGATTTGCGTGCGCACCTCAACATGGAAGGTCATCATAGCTCCGGAGCTCAAAGGCACGTCTTTCGAATCGCTGAATGGTAAATCCGTGAGATTGCCGGCCAGCGAAAAGCTCTGGCCCAGCAAGGCTCTCGACTATCACCGGCAGAAAGTCTTCAACCCACGCTCATGAGTTGCATGTCAAACCGCAGCAGATTTTCGAGACAACTAAATTAGCTTCCTTCCGATCGCGCAGGCTTACGGCGCCACTCGCGAACCTCGAAATATATGCGCGCGGGTAATTGGTCATTTTCTGCGATCCGCTTCGCCTGTTCCTGAAACCGCCTGCTCGTCATTTCGTCAAGTCGACCGACACCTGGAAATGGAAGTCTCAATTTGCGCTCACTGGTTTTTTCCTTGATCGCTTTTGAGATGATCGAATCTAGCGGTACTTCAAGCCATACCATCAGATTCTGAAGGCCATAACAGCGTTGGAGCACACGGTGGAAATACGCCTCGCATAGGAACACGTTCAGGACTTTTCTGGCGGTGCCCCATAGTGCAGGGGCGGTGGGTTTCACAGCGACCTGTTTCTTTCGGCGCCCCTTTAGCCGCTGCTGCAACTCAAGCGTTCTCTTGTCGAGTAGGCGCAGGAACTCCGACTCGGTTCGCTGTAGCCCGAACTGGCGAAGATCCATTGTTGCAAGAAAACTCCGGGCAGTATCTACGGCTCCCGCGAAGCCCTGATTTCGGGCTACCGAGGTCCCAATCTCGATGTCTGCAACTCTTTGTTGAAACCGCTTAGCATTCGCGTCTTCGAAGCGCTCTGGACTCATTTGCGAGACCCCCCGAAATCCTCAATCTCGTCAAATGTCCATGCTCACGAGTGCTCACTCGGTGACCAGTTCGCGTCTCAGTTCTCGCGCACAGAGAGGACCACACCAAACGCCGCCGCCTCAACGTATCGCTTTCCTAGTTTTCGGGTTTGGGTTACCACACTTGCCTTTGTCAGCAACTCCTTCCACTTGTGCAACGTCCGAATCATCTGACCATGCGAATTTTCCCAGGTTGACTGGCGAGTAGGCTGGCGAGGAAATTCTGCTGCACGCACGCAGACAATCGCGTCGGAAGTTGCTCTGATGTGTGTATTTCCATTTCGGGTGAGTGTTGTTCCACAAGCGCAGCCGTTGGTTCACCTCGCGCAGATGCACGGCTGCGCGGCGCCGATAGTTCACGCCCGAGAATCTAAGCGTGCGCGCGTGGTTGCGCCGCGTCGATCGACAAAGTTGCGTCCGGGTGCGCGCTTGACGCGAGCCGTTGCGAGCCGTCGCGGATGCCATTCCGGCGGTGCGGTGAGTGGCGTCGTCGCCACGAACGGGGCTGCCCGGACCTGTTCGGGCGGGTCGGTCGAGGCTTGCGCGGTTGCGCTGTCCGGGTTTAGGTTTTGGAATCCTTACCGCGAATCCGTGGACAGCGGTTTGGGCATTCCGGCGAGAGATGTTGCGCGCGATGTGCGGCTGGCGGCGGCCACACTGTCACCCTGTCGTTGCTCGGCTTGCTACCATATGCTGTAGGCGTCGGCATTTGCGAAGCCTGATCTGAGACCAAAGGTCTTTGCGGGTTAGGCTCGGAGCGGTTTCCTATGGGATCAGCGTTCATCATTATGCAAATCGGCAATGGAGATCTCGACAAGGTCTGCGAGACGGCGTTCGTTCCAGCCTTGAAGGCATGCGGTCTCGATGCCAAACGCGTGGACAAGCATAACGAGGGCGGGCTACTCAAAAGTGAAATCATCAGATTCATTGAATCGTCAGAAATCATCGTAGCTGACCTCACGAACGAACGGCCCAATTGTTATTTGGAAGTTGGGTATGCAATGGGGGTCGATAAGTTCAGAAATCTTATTTTGACCGCCCGTGAAGATCACATGCCGGACTACCCAGACCGCAAGCCGGGTAGACCAAAAGTACACTTCGATCTCAGTGGGTACGACATCTTGTTCTGGAAACTGGACGATCTGGACGCGTTCCGCATCGAACTCGAAAAGAAGATACGGCGTCGCCAAGCGATCCTCGCACCTCCAATATCAGAGGCCAGTACTCCTTGGGAATCGGAGTGGCTCAACGAACGATCAGAGGAAGCTAAGAAGGGGTTCGTCGAGTATGGAAAGAAGGGCTTCATGGAATTGAAGGTTTTGCTTACCCGTTCCAAACTCGATGTCGGTCAGCGCGAACTCTTGGATGCGGCTTCCAAATCCGTAATCAGAACGTTCGGCTGGCCCATCGGCGTCGTGATGACAAAGCCAGAGTATCGTCCAAGTCCAACTGCTGAAGGTATCGTGGCGAAGATAATGCCTGACGATGGTTTTGCATATGACTATTGGAGTCTGAGGAGGAACGGAGATTTCTATCTTCTGCGGGATCTCTTTGAAGACACTAAACGACCCGAGCAGGATCTACTTTTTATCAATACGCGAATCGTCCAGGTCACCGAAGCTTTTCTCTACTGCGGTCGCCTATACTCCCAGCTAGGACTACCTCCAACACAGCCGTTTGAAGTTGCGATTCGGCACGGAGGCCTGAGGGGACGTACTCTGGCCTGGGTAGCACTGTGGGGTCCAGACCTTGAAGATGACTATTCGACCTCGGAAGACGAGTCTTCGGTTACCCTGGTCACGTCGCAATCGGAGATCGAGGGCAGGCTGGTTGAACTCGTCAAGGCAATCTGTGCGCCCTTGTTCACTCTCTTCAATTTCTTTGTAGTCCGAGACGAAGTGTACACTGAAAAAGTTAACAACTTTGTGGCGGGGCGCGCGACCTAGTTTGCGATTTTGTCAACATGAGCAGGAGCCAAAATCATCGCGCATGCGGCACGCATCTCCTTTCAACAGCCAGTTCACGCAGGAGAATCTAAGCGCGCGCCGTCGCGTGCTCACACCGGAGCATCGAAGCATCTGCGCAGCGTCGAGTCAGCGCGCGCTCGCGCCGGAGCATCGAAACGACCTCGCTTCTGCGCGGCGCGCTGTCTTCGAGAAGCGACGAAAGCGACGGCGCGCAGCAGAAACGTCCGCGTGGGTCTTCGACGATAGCGCCGATGGTGTGTTCTCGTTTGTTAACGTTTGGGATGTGCTTGAGGTTGACGGCGAAGCACTGCGCGCGCGGTTGCGGGAGCGGCCGGCGGAACCCTCTGCCCTCGTTAGGTGTCGAAGCCATTCGTCGGAAGTTCCCTCCGTCTGCTCCGGCGGAACACAAACGCCGGGTCGCCACGGGTACGATGAACTCACGGATGTTGCTTACGCGGAATATTATCGGCCAAGAGTTTTGAGGAATGGTTAAGCCGTTGAACACACGGCTCTATTGGGGCGTTTTTGGCGAGGACAAAAGGCAAAAGTTGAGGTCGTCGGGACGCCACCTAGACCCAGACCACGCTCGAACCCTGCGTTTGCAAACCGCGTGGTCTTGGTGCGAGTCTGAATCGGGTTTCAAAATGGAAATTCCGCTTAAGTCGTTGACGCGGTCAATCGCCGCTCTGGGTTTCTCGCTGTTGTTTTTGCTGGCCGCGTTTGCACGGCCGGCGTCGGCGCAATCGGATGACGATGCGTCGTCAGACAAGAGCAAGGCGCCAGTAAGTGAACTTTCTGTCTCGCCCACGACGCTGGACTTCAGCACCATCAACCTCGACAAGAAGAAGTTGAGCGAGACCAAGCATTTCGAAATCAAGAACACCGGGAAGGCGACGCTGGACAACCTGGTCGTCGGCGTGCCCACTAATCCCGACTACGTCATCACGACCGTCATTCCCACCACGATTTCCGGCAAAGGACACCTGACGGTGGACGTTCTGTTCGCCCCCACGGGAAGGGGGACCGAGAACGGGGAGATCGTCATCACCAGTGGCGCGACCAAGGGGAAGAAGAACGCGACCGTCCATCTGAAGGGTAAAGCCAAGCAGAAGAAGCCGACTCCGACGCCGACTGCGACGGCAACTGCAACACCAACGGCCACTGCGACCTTGACGGCAACCGCGACGGCAACGGCAACCGCGACGGCAACTGCCACGGCAACCCCAACGGCAACTGCCACGGCAACACCGACCTCGACAGCAACCGCGACCGCAACGGCGACGCCGACCATCTCGGCGACTGCCACACTCACAGCGACCCCGACCGCGACCGCGACCGCAACTTCGACGCCAACTCCGACGGTAACCTCGACTGTGACGGCGACGGCAACCTCGACGCGGACTGCGACTGCGACGGCAACGGCGACCAAGACCGCGACAGCGACCGCAACGGCTACGCCAACGGCGACACCGACGCCAACTCCCGCAGCCTCGCTTTCGGGGACGGTGCAGGGCGGACTCAATCCAATCTCGGGCGCGACGGTAACGCTCTATCAGGCCGGCAGCGACTACGGGTCGGGAGCGACAGCCTTGGGCAGCGCGGTCACGGATTCAAACGGCAAGTTCAATGTGGGATACACTCCGCCGGCTAAGCCCGCAGTTCTCTACCTGTCGGCGCTTGGAGGAAATGCCGGGTCCGGAAGCAACGCGGCGATTGGGCTAATGGGAGTAGCAGGAATGTCCAATGCCCTGCCGTCCTCGGTCACGACCAACGAGCTGACCACGGTGGCGGTCGAATGGGCGCTTGCGCAGTTTACCGACTCGACGGGGCAGATTATCG
>JGI20195J14853_1000661_pt1 | contig 11523 bp, 11 predicted proteins | sample NGESurdeep092012_3_FD_14853 | JGI IMG/M metagenome (IMG submission 14853)
GCCTCGCCGCAGGCGCGCCAGACGCGCTCGGCGCCGGCCGACATGTCGAACACCTTGCCCCAGAATCCGAAGTCGATGCCGATATAGATGAGCACCGCCCAGCCGAGCGCGGCGGCGGCTGGGAACATCACCGAACCCTTGACCACGAACAGGATGGTGAGGAACAGCGCCAGCAGTCCGGCGATGCCGATGACGATGCCGTAATACAGCGTGAAGGAGTTGACCTTGTCCTTGTAGGCGTCCGGCTCCCATAAATAAATTTGCGAAAGCTTGTCGGTGCGCAATTCGGCGACGAAGGTGATGACGGTGCCGGGATCGAGCGTGACGCGAAAAATATCGGCGGTCGTGTTCTCCTGCCGCAGCGGACGGTCGCCCGAGCTCGGCGTGATGGAGGCGATGCGTGACAAGCCCAAGTCGGGCCAGAACAGGCCGGAGCCGACCATGCGGTAATGCGGCACGACGATCAGCCGGTCGATCTGCTCGTCGGAATTGTTGGTGAGCGCGAACACCGCCCAATTGGTATTGGCTTCGCGCGCGCGCACCTCGATGCGGCGCACGATGCCGTCCGGACCGGGCGCGGTGGAGACCTGGATGCGGTCGCCGTCGGTCTTTTGCACGTCGGTGGCGGCGGTGAGATCGATGGCCGCGGCATCGAGCCGCACGTTCACGGATTCGACGGCAAGCGCGGCGGGCGTCGTCAGCAGCGAGGCGGCGAGCGCGAGCACGGTGACAAGCGCGCAGCGGTGCGAGATCAATCGAGAACCCCCGGCCGCAGCAGTGCCAGTCATGCTGCTGATCCAGCTCCGCCGACGGTAAAAATCTGCAAGCAAATTCACCCTGCCCGATTTTGCTTCGACATTGCGCCGATTTCGCGGCCCTGGCGCCCCTTGCGCACCTGCCAGGAGTATCGGCTCCGCTCCCGGCGGGCAAGAGATCGACCGCGCTTTCAAAGGGTTAGCACGATCTTGCCGATATGCGCACTGGTTTCCATCAGCGCATGGGCGGCGGCCGCCTCTTTGAGCGGGAAGGTCTTGTAGATCACCGGTTTGACCTTGCCCTTGNCGATCATCGGCAGCGCATTGTCTTCGACCGCGCGCGCGATGGCCCCTTTGTCGGCGACCGAGCGCGAGCGCAGCGTCGANCCCGTGTGATGCAACCGCTTGAGCATGATGCGGCGGAAATCCACCGTCGTCTTCGGTGAGCCTTGGAATGCGATCTGCACGATGCGCCCCTCCACCGCGGCCGCTTCGTAATTGCGCGCGATGTAATCGCCGCCGACCATGTCCAGTATAACGTCGGCGCCCTTGTCGCCGGTGGCCGCCTTGCAGGCTGCGACGAAGTCATCGGTTTTATAGTTAATGGCCACGTCGGCGCCGAGCTTGCGGCAGGCGGCGCATTTTTCCGTCGTGCCCGCGGTGGTGATCACGCGCGCGCCGAGCGCCTTGGCGAGCTGGATCGCCGTGGTGCCGATGCCGGACGAGCCGCCATGCACCAGGAAGCTCTCGCCGCTTTTGAGGCCGCCGCGCTCCACCATGTTGTGCCAGACGGTGAAGAAGGTTTCCGGGACCGCCGCCGCTTCCACCATCGACAGTCCGCCCACCGGCAGCGCGTGGCTTTCATGCGTGAGGCAATATTCGGCGTAGCCGCCGCCGACTACCAGCGCCATCACGCGGTCGCCGGTTTTCCAGCGCTTGACGTTCGGCCCGAGCGCCACGACCTCGCCGGCGATCTCGAGGCCCGGAATATCCGGCGCGCCGGCCGGCGGCGGATAAAGTCCCTGCCGTTGCATTACATCTGGCCGGTTGACGCCGGCGGCCGCCACCTTCACCAGGATCTCAGCCTGGCCGGGCGTGGGAACCGGGCGNTGCTCCGGCACCAGCATCTCCGGCCCGCCGGGGGCTTTGATGCCGATGGCCGTCATGCGAGTAGGAAGTGCGGTCATGGGTTCCTCGGTTCTCTAAGGGCAGGGCGCCTGTCTAGGTCGGCGTTGCCGATGTGACAACCCGCTTTGCTGCGGCTAAATTCTGCTTGGCGGAGGCGCGCATGGCGGCGATCGACGACGACGACAAGCCGAAGAAAAAGATCACCCATGAGATCGGGCAAGACCTGAGCCTGCTCTCGGTGGAGGAGCTGGCCGCGCGCGTGCAGTTGATGCACGACGAGATTTCGCGGCTGGAGGCCGACATGGCGGGCAAGCGCGCCTCGCGCTCGGCCGCCGACCAGTTCTTCAAGCGGTAGGCTTGCACCGTTCCCGTGTTCGGAGCCGACACAAAAAATCCGGCATTGGACGGAAGTTCTTAACGTGTCGTTAAGCCTTCTGGATCATTACTCTGATCGTCCATCTTCTTGGACATTGAGTGGCTCCTGTCCACTCTGTTTGACGCCTCCCTGTTATCAACTTCGAGCCGCCGGCGACGGCGGCTCTTTTTTGTCCCATTCCGGGACAGTTGCGGCTGCTATAGTGGCCGCGCGCTTAAGCTTGCCCGGCAACTATGTCGCAAAGTTTGCGCATCGCGGTCTGGACATTGCGGCCCGGCGGGAGCGATGCTGATCCTTACACGGGGCGCGTAACAGTCCCGGTGCATGGGTGAGGCGTAGCGTTATGGCTGAAAAGTCAGTGAACGAATTGCAGCCGGTGTCGTTTGGTGCGCGGCTTGCCAATTCGCAAGTGTTTGCCGATCTGTTCCGTGACGGCATGGCGCTGGTGGAGGAGACCGCGACCTATCTCGACGGTCCCGGCCGGCAGGAATCCAAGAAACTCGAGCGCGCCGCCGCGCTCGCCTACGCCACCGAAAGCATGCGGCTGACCACGCGGCTGATGCAGCTTGCTTCCTGGCTGCTGCTGCATCGCGCGGTGAAGGAAGGCGAGATGTCGCTCGCCCAGGCCAACAAGGAGAAGAGCAAGGTCAAGCTCGCCGCCGCCGACTTCCACGAACCGCATAATCTGGAATTGCTGCCCGCTGTTCTGCGCGAGCTGATTGAGCGTTCGCGCAAGCTGCAAGGCAAAGTGCGCCGGCTCGACGCCAGCATCCACAATCACGACGCTCCCGACCGGGCCGCGATGATCAATCCAGTCGAGCGCCAGCTCGGCCTGCTGAAGGCGGCGTTCGGCGCGGAAAGCGTTTAGTGTGACGCAGGAAATAGTTTTTGGGCTGTTCTTGCTGGCGATGGCGTTGATCTTGGCTGCGGCTGCAGGGTGGTATCTGAAGGGCGATAGGGAAAATGTCCGGCTATTCGGCGCGAACGCCGTTTGGCCGACGGTTACCGGACAAATTGGCTCGGTCCAGATCGTCGAGACTGGCAGCTCCGAAGACAGCAACAGTTGGTGCGAGCCGAAGGTCGATTACACCTATACGGTGGCAGGTCGGGAATATGCGGGCACGCGCATCAAATTCAGTCGTTTAAAGAATGTCAGCAACAAGACGGCGCGCGCCGTAACCGCCAATTACGCCGTCGGAGCTACAGTGGTCGCTTATGATCCGGCCAATCCGCAAAATTCCGTTCTTGATCGAACCGCCAAACCACCCGCAATCACATTTTGGACCGGGGTTTTGTTCGTCTTCGCGGCGATCGTGCTGGCCCTTGCCGTGGTGATGCTGAGCATTACGGCGTAGCGTTTGCCGGCTTAAACAAAAACCCCCGCATGACGCGGGGGTTTTTCGTTGCGAGTGCAACCCTCGCGCTATTTCTTGTCGGCCTTCTTGTCGTCGGCCTTCAGGAAGCCCGAGAACTTCTTCTGGAAGCGCGACAGCCGGCCGCCGCGATCGAGCAGATGCTGCTGGCCGCCGGTCCAGGCCGGGTGCGATTTCGGGTCGACGTCGAGATGCATGACATCNCCCTCCTTGCCCCAGGTCGAGCGGGTGGTGAATTCGCTGCCGTCGGTCATCACNATCTTGATGGNGTGGTAGCCGGGATGGATNTCTTGNTTCATCNNTTNGGTTCCGTGNGGCGCCTGCGCGCCGAAAGGGGCTGAATTTGGCGGGTCTATACAGGACCGAAGCGAAAGCGGCAAGTCGCCGCAATTGACCCGGATCAAGGCCGCAGGGCATTGTCCGGCCTCTTCTACGCAGGCCGTCGACCCTATGCTCGGCGGCCTTTCACAATAATGCCTTGAGCTTGGCGAACAGCTTTCGGCCTCGCCATTCTGGCGGCAGCCTTCGGCTTGGTTGGGAATAGATCCGATGGGAAGACAGGAATTCCGCGCTGCCAGCTCTCTCGCGGCCGTCTTCTCGGTCAGGCTGCTCGGCCTGTTCATGATCTATCCGGTGTTTGCCGCCTATGCCGAGCAGCTTTCGGGTTCGACGCCCTACCTGGTCGGAGAGGCGCTCGGCATTTACGGACTTAGTCAGGGGCTCTTGCAGATTCCGTTTGGTCTGCTGTCCGACAAGTTTGGACGCAAGCCGATGATCGTCGTGGGGCTGATCATTTTCGCGATCGGCAGCGCCGTGGCGGCGCTCTCCACCTCGATCGGCGGCGTCATCGTCGGCCGCGTGCTGCAGGGCGCCGGCGCCGTCGGCTCGGTGATCCTGGCGCTGGTGGCCGATCTGACCACCGAGGAGAACCGCACCAAGGCGATGGCCATGGTCGGCATCACCATCGGCGGCTCCTTCATGGTCGCGCTGGTGGCCGGCCCGATCCTCGCGACATTCATCGGCGTCCAGGGCATCTTCTGGCTGATGGTGGGGCTGGCGCTTGCCGGCATCGCGATCACCGAGTTCGTCGTACCTAGTCCGCGCCAAATACGCGTCCATCGCGATGCCGAAGCGGTGCCAGCATTGATCGGTTCGGTATTGTGGAATGGCGAACTCTTGCGACTTGATATCGGGATATTTGCACTGCATGCGATGTTGACGGCGAGCTTCCTGGTGGTGCCCGGCCTGTTGCGCGGCACGCTGGACATCGCAACCCATAATGATTGGATGATCTATCTGCCGGTGCTGCTGGTCTCGGTTGCTGTGATGGTGCCGGCGATCATCGTGGCCGAGAAGTATCGTCGCATGAAGGGCGTGTTTGTATGCGCGGTTGCCGCGCTCGTCGTCAGCCAGGTGATGCTCTACTTCGGCGCGCACAATCTGTATGCCCTGCTGGCCGCGCTCATCCTCTTCTTCTCAGGTTTCAATGTGATGGAGGCGAGCCTGCCCTCGCTCATCACCAAGGTGGCGCCACCCGATGCCAAGGGTACGGCGATGGGCCTATATTCGAGCTTGCAATTTTTCGGGATTTTCGTCGGCGGCATTGTTGGCGGCTGGGCGAACCAGACGGGGGGCACCGCCGGGGTTTTTGCGCTGACGGCTGTGCTGGCGCTGCTCTGGCTNNTCGCNGCGGCCACCATGGCGCAACCAAGCTATCTGACGACCCGGCTGCTCCCCATTAGCGACGGCCAAGCCGGCGACGCCGAGAGCCTCGCCGCAAAGCTGCGTCAGGTGCCGGGCGTGGCTGTGGCCGTCGTGATCGCCGAGGAAAAGCTCGCCTATCTCAAGGTCGATTCCAAAACCTTCGACGCCGCCATGGCGGCATCGTTGGCCAGCGCCTCACGGTGAGGCGGAGATAGCCCGCCAGGCCATGCGGTTCACCGGCTTGCCCGACACCGGGTTCTTGTCCTCGCCGGCGTAGACAAAGCCGTGCTTCTCGTAGAAGCGGATGGCGCGGGCGTTGTCCTTATTGACCAGCAGCTCGAGGCCTTGCGGCGACAGCCGCTTGGCCTCGTCGAGCAACATGAGCGCAACGCCGGAGCCCCAATATTCGGTCGCCACCACGAGCTGATCGAGATACATCGTCTCGGGGTCGACGGTGACGAAACCGATGAGTGCGCCGTTGTCTTCCGCGACCACGACGCGCGCCACCGGCACCAGCTCCTTGCGCCAGCGTTCGCGCCACCAGGGAACGCGCTCGGTGAAATTGAGATGCGGATAATGCTTTTGCCAGGTGCGCCGCCACAGCTCGATCGCCGCGTCTTCGTCGGCGGCGCAGTAGGGGCGCAGGGTGATCTTGGCGCTCACCGTTCGGTCAGCTTGAACTCGATGCGGCGGTTGCGCCGGTAGGCGTCCTCGCTGGTACCGATCTCGATCGGCTGGAATTCGCCGAAGCCGGCAGCGACCAGCCGCTGCGGCGAGACGCCCTTGCCGACCAAATATTGCACCACCGAAATCGCGCGCGCCGCCGACAGGTTCCAGTTCGACTTGAACACGCCGCCGGTGACCGGCCGCACGTCGGTGTGGCCATCGACGCGCAGCACCCAGGCGATATCGGTGGGGATTTGCTTCTCGAGTTCGACCAGCGCGCCCGCCACCTTGTCGAGCTCGGTGAGCGCCTCCGGCTTGAGATCGGCCTTGCCGGTGTCGAAGAACAGCTCCGATTGCAGCACGAAGCGGTCGCCGACCACGCGCATGTCGGGCCGATTGCCGAGGATTGCGCGCAGCTTGCCGAAGAAGTCGGAGCGGTACTTGGTCAGCTCCTGCACCTTCTGCGCCAGCGCCAGATTGAGCCGCTGGCCGAGATCGGCGATCTTGTTCTGCGCCTCCTTGTCCTTCTTCTCGGAGGCGTCGAGCGCCACCTCGATGGCGGCGAGCTGGCGGCGCAGCGCCGCGATCTGCTGGTTGAGGATCTCGACCTGCGCCAGCGCCCGGGAGGAGATTTTCTTCTCGCCTTCGAGCTGGCCGGTGAGTTCGGAGACCTTGCCCTGCGCCGCGGTGGCGCCCGCGCCGGCGCCCTCGGCCAGGTCCTTGAATTTGTCGCGATCGCTCGCGGCGGAAGCGAGAGAAGCCTGCAACTGCGCGAGCTGGTCTTCCAGATTGGCCTTGCCGGTCTTCTCCAGCGACAGCAGTTCGGTGAGCTGGGCGATCTGCGCGTTGAGGCGGGTCAGCGCGGTATCCTTGCCGGCGACTTCCTGCTGCAAATAGAATTGCACCACCACGAACACGGTCAGGATGAAGATGATGCTGAGGATCAGCGTCGACAACGCATCGACGAAGCCCGGCCAGTAGTTCATGCCGCTTTCGCCGCGGCGCGTTCGTGCAAGCGCCATGATTTAGGTCACCTGTCGACCTTCTCGCGCACCATGACTTCCAGCAGCTTCTTGATCTCGCGCTGCTGCTCGGCCTGGCTGTCGACCCAGTCGCGGATCATCTGCTGCTCGCTACGCATGTGATGCACCAGGCCCTGGATCGCCTCGGCCAGATTGGACATGGCGGTGGAGGCGCCCTTGCTGGTGCCGGCCTGATCGACCGCCTCGCGCAGGCGGTCGATGGCCGAACGCATCTCGCCGGTGCCGCCGCCGGCCACGATCGGTTCGGCGGCCTGGTCGTAAACGGTGGTGGAGAGCCAGTCTTCCAATTCGGTGTAGAAACGGTTCTGCGCCTGGCTCGATTGCAGGTCGAGGAAGCCGAGCACCAGCGAGCCGGCCAGACCGAACAGCGAGGACGAGAACGATATGCCCATGCCGCTGAGCGGCGCGGCGAGGCCCTCGCGCAGCGAGTCGAACATGCTGCCGGCATCGCCGCCGGCTTTCAGCCCCTGGATCACGCCGCCGACCGAACTCACGGTTTCGATCAGGCCCCAGAACGTGCCGAGCAGGCCGAGGAACACCAACAACCCGGTCATGTAGCGCAGGATATCGCGCGCCTCGTCGAGGCGGGTGGCGATCGAGTCGAGAATGCTGCGCATCAATTGCGCCGACATCGCCATGCGGCCGACGCGGCTGCCGAGGATCGCCGCCATCGGCGCCAGCAGCACCGGCGGCCGCTCGACCGCGAGGCCGGGATCGGCGAGGCGGAAATTATTGACCCAGGCGATTTCCGGATAGAGGCGGATCACCTGGCGCGCCGACAGCACGATGCCGATCAGCAAGACCCCGATGATCAGCGCGTTGAGGCCGGGATTGGCCATGAACGCCACTTCGATCTGCTTGTGCAGCAGGAAGGCGACCAGCCCGCCGAGCACGACGAACACCAGCATCCGGAACAGGAAGATGCGGGGCGATGACAGTTTGAGCGGATCGAGTTCTTTTGCCATGAGCTTCAAAAGTTAGCGCCGGCCGGGTCGGACCCACGCAATATGGCACAGACCCAGACCAAGGAAAAAGCAACTGTGCCGGTCCCCCAGCATAAATCGGCGGATTGAGTTTAAATTGCGGTCGGCTTCAACCCTTGCCGGCGTCTTTAAGCACGCTCAGCAGCTCTTTATGGATGGCGTCGTTGCCGGCGGCGACGTGGCTCTTGGCGAACATGTCGTCGCCGTCGTCGCAATCACTGACGAAACCGCCGGCCTCGCGCACCAGAATTAATCCGGCCGCGATATCCCACGGCTTGATATCGCGCTCCCAATAGCCGTCGAGCCGGCCGGCGGCGACCCAGGCGAGGTCGAGCGCGGCGGCGCCGAAGCGGCGCAGGCCGGCGACGTGCTCCTGCATGGCGCCGGTCTCCTTGGCCGCCAGCGCGAGGTCGCCGCGGCCGATATGCGGCAGTCCGCAGGCGATCACGGAGTCGGCGAGGCGCTTGCGGCCGGCGACGCGGATGCGCTGCTCGTTCATGAACGCACCCTTGCCCTTCTCGGCGATGAACATCTCGTCGTTCGCCGGATTGTAGATCAGGCCGGCGATAATCGCGTGCTCGCGTTCGAGCGCGATCGAGATCGCGAATTGCGGAATGCCGTGCAGGAAATTGGTGGTGCCGTCGAGCGGATCGACGATCCAGCGATGCGACTTGTCGGCGCCCTCGCGTTGGCCTCCTTCCTCGCCAAGAAAGCCATAACCGGGCCGCGCCTTGCTCAGCTCGGCGAACAGCGTCTCCTCGGCGCGGCGGTCGGCGGACGAGACGAAATTGGCCGGGCCTTTGAGCGAGACCTGCAGCTTCTCCAGCTCGCCGAAATCGCGCTTGAGCGCGCGCGCGGTCTTGCGCGCGGCGGCGATCATGACGTTGAGCAAAGCGGAGTGGTGCATGCGCGTGGGGTCTGCCCGCGAAGGCGTGCGCCGTCAAGAGCGCGGCGGTAGCGTCGACAGCCACTTGTTGGCCGCCTTCTCGGCGGCGTCGCGCACCTGTTGCGTCTGCCTGCCGGCGAAGACGTCGAGATCGGGATCGCTGGACCCGCCCGTCTTGGCGACGATGTGCCATTTGATCGCCTCGGTGGCATCGGCCGGCACGCCGCGCCCGGCCATCAGAATGCGCGCCAGCCGGTCCTGCGCGATCGCGCTGCCGCGCCGCGCNGCGATCAGGAACAGCNTGGCGGCGGCGGCTTCGTTCTTGGCGATGCCGCTGCCGTTGAACTGGGCGATGGCGTACTCGACCATGGCGTCGACATTGCCGNCGANCGAGGCCAGCCCCATCAGGCGCGCGGCCTCGGACACGTCCTTCGGCACGCCGCGGCCTTCCTTGACCATGGTGGCCAGCGCGTATTGCGCTTCCGCGTTTCCGGCGTCGGCGGCCTGCCGGAACAGTTCGGCGGCGCGCGCGAAGTCCTGCGGGAACTGCTGGCCTTGCAGGTAGAGCAAGCCGAGATCGTAGGCGGCGGGCGCGTGACCGAGCTTGGCGGCGGCCGCCAGCAGGCGGGCGGCTTCGTCCGGGTTGCGCGGTCCGGCGCGGCCTTCGAGGTTGAACATCGCCAGCGCGAACATGGCGTCACGGTTGCCGTGCNCGGCGGCGAGCTTGTACCACTGCGTGGCCTTGCTGTCGTCGCGGCCGACGCCGAAGCCTTGCGCGTAGATTTCGCCGAGCAACGTCATGGCGGCGGGATCATTCTGCTGCGCGNGCTTGGTGGCCTCGGCGAGCGCGGTCAAATAATAGCCGCGCTGAAAGGCGCCATAGGCGAGGTCGAGATTGCCGGTGTCCGATTTGGCCGCGGCAGGCGGAACGGGCGGTGGCGTTTTTTTCGCAGGCTGCGCCAATGCTGGCGCGGCCAGGGCAGCGAGCGCACACAGCGCAACGATCGTGCTGCGCCGCCTCGCCGTCATGCCGCGCTCTCCGGCAGGCGCAGATGCCCGGCGGCGCGGGCCATCGTTTCGACGATCGCCTGCGGGTCGCGCCACAGCCAATCGCCGAGCGCGACGAAATCGGCGCCGGCCTTCGCCAGCGGCGCCACTTCCTCGTACGACGCGGCATAGGCGACGCAAGGGGCCTCGAACACCTCCGCCCACCAGGCGACGCGCTCCTCGATCGCGTCGAAACTCGGCCGTTCGCCGGCAGCGCCGGGCTCGCCGAACATTACGTAGTCGGCGCCCGCTTCGGCCGCGGCCATGGCGTCGTGGCGGGTGGTCAGGCCGCCGACGCCCACGATGCGTTCGGGCTTGAGAAGCTCCAGCGCGGCGGTGAACTCCGCAATGCCGGTCAAATGCGCGCCGTCGGCGCCGGCGCGCGCCACCAGGTCGGCGTGGCCGTCGAGCAGCAGCGCCGCGCCCTTGTCCTGGACGGCGGGGCTGAGCGTCTTGGCGCGGTTGATCTGCGTGCGCTCGTCACCCTCGGCCAGGCACAGCAGCACGGCGGCGACGTCACCGGCCGCCAGGGCCGCGGCAAGAGTCACGGAAAATGCTTGCGCGTCAGCGACCGGCGGCGTCACCAGATAGAGGCGCGGCGCCGGGCGCGGGTCGGCCTGTTTGGGTCGGGAAGTCTGAGGTCGGGAAATCATGGCCCCCGCATGGTAGCGCAATCGGGCGGAAGATTGACACGGGCGCCGGCAGGATGGCGCGGGAGCCTGCGCGCATGGACGCGCGGCGGCCTGCTCGCTAGCATTGCGTGCAAAGCCGCCGAACAAGGGCGGATCGCACAAAGCCTCGGGGAGAAAGCATGCTCAAACGCCTGCCGTTGCTGCTGCTATGCCTTGCCGCCGCGCCGGTCGCGCCCGCCACGGCGGCCGACTATCCTAGCCGCGCCATCAAGATGGTGGTGCCGTTCGCGCCCGGCGGCGGCACCGACGTGCTCGGCCGCATCATCGCCCAGCGTCTGGCCGAGCAATGGGGCCAGGCGGTGGTGGTCGAAAATCAGCCCGGCGCCTCCGGCGGCATCGGCACCAGAGCCGNCGCCAANGCGGAGCCGGACGGCTACACGCTGCTGATGGCCTCGACCGGCGCGCTGATGGCGGCCTCCGCCGCGCTGGCGCCGGAAGGGCATTTCGACGTCAACAAATTTTTCGCACCGATCACCGTGGTGGCGGCGCCGCCTTATCTGCTGGTGGTCAATCCGAGCGTAAAAGCCGACTCGGTCGCCGAACTGATCAAGCTCGCAAGCGAAAAGCCGAAAGCGCTGTCGTTCGGATCGTCCGGCATCGGCGCCGCTTCGCATTTGTCGGGCGCCTTGTTCGAAAAGGATGCCAAGATCGAGATGCTGCACGTGCCCTACAAGGGAACCGGTCCGGCGGTCACCGATCTGCTGGGCGGCCGCATTGACATGATGTTCTCGCCCTCGACCACGGTGCAGGCGTTCGTCGCGGCCGGCAAACTCAAGGCGCTCGCCGTAACCGGCGCCAAGCGCTCGAAGTTTTTCCCGAAGGTCCCGACGGTGGCGGAAGGCGGCTTGCCCGGCTACGCGTCGGTCGCTG
>JGI20195J14853_1000668_pt1 | contig 11468 bp, 10 predicted proteins | sample NGESurdeep092012_3_FD_14853 | JGI IMG/M metagenome (IMG submission 14853)
TGACGCTGCTGGCCGACGGGCTCGCCTTCGCCCGCCACGGCGACGCCGATTTCCCCGCCGCATTGGCCGGCCTGCGCCGCGCCATCGAACTCGACCGCTTCGGCATCGCCGCCCATGTGCTGGCGGTGCGCGATGGTTGCACCGCCGAGCGCTGCGCCGCCTTCGCGCTGCTCGGCGATGCCGATGTGATCAAGTCCAATCTCAAGGCGCAGGTCTTCAACCAATATGTCTCGCGCTATGCCGTGGACTGGAACAAGTTCGCGCCCACGGTCGACAAGCTGGCGCCGGCGCCGCTCGCCAGCGTGCTTGAGTCGACCGCGCCGTCCAAGACCCCGTTGGGGAGCAAATACTCCTTCCCCTCCGCCGCCTCGATCCCGCCGGTGAGCATCATGAATGCCGAGCCGATGCTGCCCAAGCAGGCGACCGATGCGCAGGCCGCGCAGCCGCCCGCCCCGCCCGCCGGCCCGGAAAATGCACCCGCGCCGGCAGCGCCGAAACGGCCGCAGCCCCCAGCAGCGGCGCCGCTGCCCCTGCGTTAGTATCGGCGTAAGCTGACGCCGGGCCCATTGATGTTCAAATCCGTCCTGATCGCCAATCGCGGCGAAATCGCCTGCCGCATTGCCCGCACCGCCAAGCGGCTGGGTCTGCGCACCATCGCGGTCTATTCGGAGGCGGATAGCGCCGCGCTGCATGTGCGGCTTGCCGACGAGGCGCATCCGATCGGCCCGGCGCCGGCCGCCGACAGCTATCTGCGCATCAACGCCCTGATCGCCGCCGCGCGCGCCGCGCACGCGGAATGCATCCACCCCGGCTACGGCTTCCTCGCGGAGAACGCTGATTTTGCGCAAGCCTGCATCGATGCCGGGATCGTCTTCGTCGGGCCGAAACCGGCGGCGATCCGCGCCATGGGCCTTAAAAACAGCGCCAAGGCGCTGATGGAAAAAGCCGGCGTGCCGGTGGTGCCCGGCTATCACGGCGACATGCAGGAACCGAAATTTCTCAAGCAGAAAGCTTACGAGATCGGCTATCCGGTGTTGATCAAGGCGGTGGCCGGGGGCGGCGGCAAGGGCATGCGCCGGGTCGATCGCCACGCCGATTTCGACGCCGCGCTCGCCGCGGCCATGCGCGAGGCGAAAGCGGCCTTCGGCGACGAGCGCGTGCTGATCGAGAAATATGTCAACGCGCCGCGCCATATCGAGATGCAGGTGTTCGCCGACCGCCATGGCAACGCCATCCATCTCAACGAGCGCGATTGCTCGCTCCAGCGCCGCCACCAAAAAGTCATCGAGGAAGCGCCGGCGCCGGGCATGAGCGCGCAACTGCGCGCCGCCATGGGCGAAGCCGCGGTCGCCGCCGCCAAGGCGGCCGGTTATGAAGGCGCCGGCACGGTCGAGTTCATCGCCGACGGCACGGGCGGACTGAAGCAAGACCGCTTCTGGTTCATGGAGATGAACACGCGCCTGCAGGTCGAGCATCCGGTGACCGAGGCGGTGACCGGGCTCGATCTGGTGGAATGGCAGTTCCGCATCGCCGTCGGCGAGAAACTTCCGCTCAAGCAGGAGCAGGTGAAGCTCGATGGCCACGCGGTCGAGGCGCGGCTTTACGCGGAGGATCCCGAGCGCGGTTTCCTGCCGTCGACCGGCAGGCTGATCGCGCTCAAGTTTCCGCAAGGCGAGGGGCTGCGCGTCGATACCGGCGTCGAAGAGGGCTCCGAGGTCACCCCGTTCTACGATCCGATGCTCGCCAAGCTGATCGCCCACGGCAACAGCCGCCATGAGGCGCTCGACCGGCTGGCGGGCGCACTCGACAACACCATCGTTGTCGGCCCGCGCAGCAATGTCGGCTTCCTGGCCGCGCTCTGCCACGCCGAGGGTTTTCGCAAAGGTGATTTCGACACCGGCTTCATCGACCGCAACCTTGCCGCGCTCGGCGCCGTCCCACAGGGCCTCGACCGCGCCGCCGCCGCGCTCGGCACGCAGAAGCTGGTGGAGCGCGAAAGCGCCCGCATCGCCGCGGTATTCGAGCGCGAGCCCGACGCGCCGGCCTCGCCGTGGGACAGCGGCGACGCCTTTCAGCTATCCGGCGCGCGCCGCCTCGCATTGCCGATTCTGGCCGAGGGCGAAAGCATTGTGGCGCAGGTCGCCTACGGGCCCGGCGGCGCATTGGTCGCCATCGACGGCAACGCGCCCGCATCGGACGCGGTGGCGCTCGACGCGGGCGATGCGATCTATGTGCTGCGCCACGGCCGCCAGACCAAGGTCAGCTTGCGCGATCTGAGCCTCGACGAGGCTGGGGATGATGCGGCAGGCGGGCTTGTGCGCGCGCCCATGCATGGCAAGGTTCTGGCGCTCTTGGTGGAGCAGGGCGCCCGCGTCAGGCGCGGGCAACGTCTCGCCATCATCGAGGCGATGAAGATGGAGCACACTTTGACCGCGCCGATCGACGGCACCGTTGCCGAAATCGCGGTGGCTCAGGACGCGCAGGTGGCCGAGGGCGCCAAGGTGATGGTGATCGAGCCCGTAAAAGAATAGTTTGGAATTCCGCAATGCCGCTTCATCTCATCAAGCTGTGCGTCGGCTGCGACTCGGTTGCCGACCTGGAAGACTGGATCAAACAAAAACTCAAAGAGAAGAAGCGGCGTGGGCAGAAACTCGAGCACATCCACACCACCCGCATGGTGCCCAAGCGCGCCGATGAGCTAACCTCGGGCGGCTCGCTTTTTTGGGTGATCCGCGGCCAGATCAGCTGCCGCGAGCGCATCCTCGACATCCGCCCGTTCACCGACAAAGACGGCATCGGCCGCTGCCGCGTGGTGCTCGACGGCAAACTGGTGCTGGTCGAGCCGCGCCCGCGCTCGGCCTTCCAGGGCTGGCGCTATCTCGAAGTCAAGGAAGCGCCGCGCGATCTGTCGCGCGCAGCACCGGGCGCCGCCAAGATGCCCGAGCAAATGCGGCGCGAATTGCGCGAGTTGGGGCTGCTCTAGACCGCAATATTATCGATTAGCCGCGTCTTGCCGATCTTGGCGGCGACCAAGAGCCGGATCGGGCCGTCCTTGCGCGAGACGATGGGCGCCAGCGTGAGCGCATGGCGCGCTTCCAGGTAATCGAGTGCAAAGCCGGCGCGTCCGATCTCGGCGCGAGCCTCTTCCAGCACCATTTCGATCGGCTCGCCTTGCTTGATGCGCACGGCGCTGGNCTTCAGCNCGNGGTATAGCAGCGGCGCGGCGCTGCGCTCGGCCGCCGACAGATAGGCGTTGCGCGACGANAGCGCGAGGCCGTCCTGCTCGCGCACGGTCGGCACGCCGATCACCTTGACGGCCAAGTCGAGATCCTGCGCCATCTGGGTGACGACCCGGAGCTGCTGGTAGTCCTTCTCGCCGAATAAGGCGAAGTCGGGCGCGGTTTGCGTGAACAGCTTGGCCACCACGGTGGCGACGCCGCCGAAGAAATGCGGGCGGAACTTGTCCTCGAGCCCGGCCTTGGCGGCGCCTTGCGGCTCGATCCGGGTGGCGAAACCTGCCGGGTACATCACCTCGGCCGATGGTGCCCAAACCAGGTCGGCCTTGGCCGTTTGCAGCGCCTTGAGATCGGCCGCAAAGCCGCGCGGATAGCTGCCGAAATCCTCGTGCGGCGCGAACTGCGTGGGATTAACGAAGATCGAGACCACCACGTGGCGGGCGCGCCGGCGCGCCTCGCGCACCAGCGCCAAATGGCCGCGATGGAGCGCGCCCATGGTCGGCACCAGGGCGATCCGTTCGCCGGTGTCCCGGAACGGTGCAAGGGCGCGGCGGAGCGATGGAACCGTGCGCGCGACGGTCGGGCGGTCTGCCATAATTCGTGCGCCTGTCGGCTGATGGTCGCAAAACCGGGCTAGCCCATAGCAAAACGCCGCCGGTCCGGCCACGCGGGAACTGGCGAAATCATAACGAGCTTGACTATAGCGCGGTAAAAATTCGAGAATTGAACGCCCGGGGGGGCGCGTCATGTTAGTGCAGTCGATCGAGCAGGCTCGTCAGTCCGCTCACGTGGTCGTTCTCGGCAACGAGAAAGGCGGGTCGGGTAAGTCTACGACTGCTCTGCACATTGCGGTCGCGCTGCTCAAAGCCGGCCAGCGCGTGGCGACCGTCGATCTCGACAGCCGGCAGAAAAGTTTCACCCATTACATCGAGAACCGCCGCGCCTGGGGCGAACGCGCGCGCGTCAAGCTTGACCTGCCGACGCATTACTGCGTCGAGCGCGGCGAAAGCAATTCGCTGGAAGCCAACGAGGCGACGGAGTTCGCCAACTTCTCGAAGGTGGTCAGCGCGCTCGAGCACAGCCACGACGTGGTGGTGATCGACACGCCCGGCAATGACACCTATCTGATGCGGCTCGCCCATTCGATGGCCGACACGCTGGTCACGCCGCTCAACGACAGCTTCCTCGATTTCGACGTGCTGGCCACCCTCGATCCCACTAATTTCAGCGTCACCGGCGAAAGCCACTACGCCGAGATGGTGCGCGAGTCGCGCCGGCAGCGCCGGCTGGTCGACGGCCAGCTGACGGACTGGATCGTGGTGCGCAATCGTCTGTCCACGCTCGGCTCGCGCAACAAGAAACTGGTCGGCGACGGCTTGATCGAATTGTCCAAGCGCATGGGTTTTCGCTGCGTGGACGGTTTCGCCGAGCGCGTGGTCTATCGCGAATTCTTCCCGCGCGGCCTCACCGCGTTCGACGACCTCGACGAGGCCACGCTCGGCACGCGGCCGAACATGTCGCATTTGACGGCGCGCGAGGAAGTGATCGCGCTGCTCAATACGCTGCACCTGCCACTGTCGGAAAACGGCAAGCGGCGGGCCGCCGCCCGCGCCGAATGGTATTCGGTCATGGACCAGCCGCTGCAGGTCCACGACGTCATCGACTAATCCGCAACGGCCATTGCAAGCTAGACCGAAGGTCGCCACCTTTAGGGAGCGGCACGAATTCGGTGTAGACTGTCACCATGAGCAAGGACCGCTCCCAGCAAACCCCGGCGCCGGCCTCCTCGCGGCCGGAAATCGCCGAATTCATCGAGCGCGTTCACGCGCTCGGGCCCGCCTCGGCCTCGGACAAGCGCGGGCGGCTGATCTTCGCGCTCGACGCCACCATGAGCCGGCAGCCGACCTGGGATTCCGCTTGCGCGCTGCAGGCCGACATGTTCCGCGAGGCGGCCAAGGCCGGCGGGCTCGAGATCCAGTTGGTCTATTTCCGCGGGCTTGGCGAATGCCGCGCCTCGGGCTGGGTCACGGGAGCTGAGAAACTCGCCGGTCTGATGTCGGCCATCGATTGCCGCGGCGGCCATACCCAGATCGGCAAGGTGCTGAGCCACGCCCGCCAGGAATACGGCAAGCAGCGGGTGCAGGCGATGGTGTTCGTCGGCGACGCCATGGAGGAGAAAATCGACGACCTATGCACCGCGGCCGGCGAGCTTGGCCTGCTCGGCATGCCGGTGTTCATGTTCCAGGAGGGCGACGACCCGGTGGCCGAGAACGCCTATCGCGAGATCGCCCGGCTGTCGCGCGGCGCCTATTGCCGCTTCGATACCGGCGCGGCGCACCAGCTCGGCGAATTGTTACGCGCGGTCGCCGCCTATGCCGCCGGCGGCCTCAAGGCGCTCGCCGATTTGTCGGCGCGGCGCTCGGACGGCGCGCGCAAACTGTTGGCGCAGCTGCGCGCATGATCCCGAAAAGGGGGAGCCGGTTTTCGGATAAGATCATGCGCAAGCGAGTGAATCTCTAATATGCCGACCATCATCTTCGGCCTGCTCGTGCTGGCGCTTGCGCTGTGGGTGCTCGGCGTCATCTCGAAGGTCGATCCGAAAATCGCCGCGCGGGTGCTCAAAGCCTCCGGCGGCATCCTCGCGATCGGTTTTGCCGTGTTTCTCGGCCTGCGCGGGGAAGTCGGCATTGCCATCCCGCTCGGCATATTCGGGCTCGGGCTGCTCGGCTGGATCCCGTTCGGGCCGGCGGGCTTTTCCCAGCGCACCCAGAAGAGTGCCGGGCAGACCTCGCATGTGCGCTCGGCCTATCTCGAAATGCAGCTCGACCACGACAGCGGCGAGATGCGCGGACGCATCGTCGCCGGCCGCCACCAGGGCGCGGCGCTCGAGCGACTCGACGTCAAGACGCTGGCCGCACTGCTCGATGAGATCGACGAAGAGAGCCGCGCGCTACTGGTGGCTTATCTTGACCGCCGGGATCCCAGTTGGAGTGAATACGCGCAAGGACACGCGGCAGCGGGGCGGGCTGCGACGTCCAGCGGAAAAATGACGGAACAGGAGGCCTATCAGATCCTTGGCGTGCAGCCGGGTGCGAGCGCCGACGCCATCACGCGCGCGCACCGCACGCTCATGAAGAAAATGCATCCCGACCAAGGGGGGTCGACGTATCTGGCCGCTCGCATCAACGAGGCCAAGGAAATTCTTTCTCGCCGTCATCGCTGAGGTACTCCTTACGCAACACCATCAGCGGCTCCTGAGTATCGGCACATCCCTGTTAATTTTTTTCGTTTTTTCTTGCGCGTGGTCTTATCCGAAAACCGGTTCCCATCCCCGATCTAGTCGAGGATAAGTTTTTCGGGATCACGCGCTAATTTTTGAGCAGCATGCATGGAATTTCGCTGCGCTTGAGGTTCTTGCAGGCGATTTCCGCCTGAACCTTGTCCAAGCCGGCAAAGCGCGCGCGATAGAGCGACTTGTCGCCCTTCGCCACCCGTTCGGTGAACGGGTCGGCCTGGCCGAGTTGGTCCTTGGCCTTGCCTTGCGCCGCGACCAGGCGCTGCTTGGCTTCGTTTTCGTCGGGGAAAGCGCCGACCTGGATCATCCAGCCGCCGCTGCGCGGCTTGGCCGCTGGCTGCGGCATTGCGGCCGCGACCGGCATGCTGTCGCCGGCGGAGGCAATCTTGGTCGGCAGCACGCCCAGCACGCCCGGCTTTGCGCCCGGTGGCGGTGGGGGCTCCCGCTTCACGATGGCGACGGTGGTGACATTGGTCGGGCTGGCGGTGGCCGGCGCCGGCATGAGCTTAGGTCTATCGGACGGCAGCGGCGACAGCGACGCGGTGCGCACGGCGCTGATCTGCACGGTGAACGTCTTCACCGGATTGGGCTTGATCGGATCGGTGGAGCCCAATGCGGGCTCGGCGTGGCGCGGCAAGGGCGGTGCCGAGACGACTTTTTCCTTGCTGTCCTTGGCTTCCTTGCTGTCCTTGGCACGCGTCTCGGCGGTCTCCCAGCCCTCGACGACTGGCGGCGCCGTGCGTTTGACGGCGGCGATATTGATGTTGTTGTCGATCAGGCTGCGCACGTGCGCATCGCGCGCATTGGCGGTGCGGCCGCCGAACACCACCGCGACGAGGTGACGATTGTCGCGCTGGACCGAGGTGACGATATTGAAGCCGGAATCATGGATGTAGCCGGTCTTGATGCCGTCGACGCCGGGAACGCTGCCAAGCAGGTGATTGTGGTTGCGCATCTCCTCGCCGCGGAACTCGAAAGTTCGCGTGGCGAAGTAGCGGTAATACTGCGGAAAGCGGTCGTGGATGGCTCGCCCGATGACGGCCTGGTCGCGCGCGGTGGTGATCTGCTTGTCGTCGGGCAGGCCGGAGGCGTTGTAATAGGCGGTGTGCGTCATGCCGAGCGCGCGCGCCTTGGCGGTCATCAGCCTGGCGAAATCGGGTTCATCTCCGGCAAGCGCCTCGGCCACGATGACCGCCACGTCGTTGGCCGACTTGGTGACGATGGCGCGGATGGCGGTCTCGACCCGGATCGACTCGCCCGGCTTGAGCCCCAGCTTGGACGGCGCCTGCGCGGCGGCATGGGCCGACACCGGCATTTCGGTCGACATCTTGATCTTGCCCGCCTCCAGCCGCTCGAACAGCAGATAGAGCGTCATGATCTTGGTCAGCGAGGCCGGATGGCGCGGACTGTCGGCGTTGGTCGCCTGCATCACCGCGCCGGAATTGGCGTCCACCACGATCGATGAAGCGGAAGGCTCGTAGCTTTCGGCGGCGGCGGCGTGGTGGCGGTGCCGTCGTCCGCGGGCGTCGGCGTCGCTGGTGATGGCGGCAACGGCAAGCAGCGTCGCCAAACCGAGGGCGCTCCAACGGAGACCGCGTTGGANAGAGGCTCCCGCACGCAACATCCGCTCTCCCCAACCCCATTTTCAGGCGGACTTAGACCCGCCAAATCAGGCCGTTTTATAGCGCCCCCCGCGCCGCCACAAATTACGACGGTAGGGGATCACGGTTTACAAATTCTTAAGACAATCCCCTGGATTTTAAGGCTTTTTTCGCACTGCAAAATAATAGTTGACTTTATTGTGCAGTGCAGTATAAGGTTTATCCATACCCGGATAGGCCGGGTACAGAAATCAGAACGTTAGTGCCGCTTTGCGGCCGAAGGGATGACAATGGTCAAGAATTTAGAGGACCTCCAGCAGGTCGGAAAAGAGAATGTCGATATCGCGCTGAAGTCGATGGGCGTGCTGTCGAAGGGCACCCAGGCCATCGCGGCCGAGATCACCGACTACTCGAAGAAGGCTTTCGAAGACGGCACCGCGGCGCTGGAAAAGCTGTTCGGCGTCAAGTCGTTCGAGAAGGCGATCGAGGTGCAGACCGAATACGCCAAGACCACCTATGAGGGCTTCGTGGCCAAGGCCTCCAAGATCGGCGAACTCTATGCCGATCTCGCCAAGGAGACCTACAAGCCGTTAGAGACCCTGATGGCGAAGGCGAAGTAACCCGCTATCCACGTAAAGCGTTGCGTAAAGCGTCGAGTATCCGTCGTGTAGCGTTGCGTAAGCGTCAAGGAAAAAGCCCGGCTCATTTGGCCGGGCTTTTTGCATTTTCCACCGGGCTATTGGGCGATGCGCAGCTGGGTCAAATTGGTGCCGATGGTGTTGAACGTGGTGATGATCTGGCTCGCCGAGGTGAGCAGGAAGAACTTGTCCGCAGTACTGGCGCAGTTCTTAAGCAATAGCGACGTCGGATCGCCGCCGGTGTTTACCTGCACCGCGTAGATCGTGACGCCGGCGGCCTTGATATTGGCGCAGGTGCCTTTTCCGGTGGAGTCGTACATCCGGGCATCGACCGAGGTATTGGTGGTGGATCCATTGCCGTACCAGCGGTCCAGCGTGTTGAGGCCGTCCGAGAGCAGGATAATGACGTCGATATAGGTATAACTGGAATTCTTGGCCGGCGCGCTAAGCGGGCCGCCGCCGACCAACGACTGCCAGCCCCAAACCAAGCCGATCGGTTGATTGGTGGCGCCTTCCGGATACAGGCTATCAACCTGGCCCGATATGCTGGACCAGTTGTAGCTGAGGCCCATGACGGTCGGCGAGCAGTATAAATTTTGTTCCGCCGGGAACAGCGTGGCGGTGACGTTCGTGTTCGACGCCGTCGTCAGCCGGTCGTAATCCGAGCTAGGAGCCGATAATGTGCCGCGGTCGGTGACGCAGCCGTTCCAGGTGCTGTGATCGTTCTTGATCCAGTTATGTGTGTAGGGCGCCCCGGTCGTCGTGACGGTTTGCTTGCAGATTTTGCTGCTGCCGTTGCCGGTGCATGAGCAATTACTGAGGTTGCCGCAGCTGCAGCTCCAACCGGAACAAATCGTGTTGGTCGAGGTCGTGGTGGTCGGCACGCTGTTGTAACAGCCGTTGTAGTAGATGCCGATCTTGGTGGAGTCCTTGTTGCCGCCATCGACGCCCGGGCAGATGTAGCCGCTGTAGCTGCCGCTCGCCGGGATGGTCGATACGCTCGCACTGTTGTTGGCCGGACCCGCCGTGCATCTGAACCCGTAGTTGGAGGAGGTGAAGGGGCACGAAGAGCCCGGCCCGATCTGGTCCCAATTGTTCGGCTTTGACGTTTTCAGGATGGCAGGCTCCGACTCCCAGTCGGTCCAGTCGATCCAATTCCCAGCGTAATTGCTGGGATCGAGATTGACGTTTTTGCTGAACGGGATGATCGACACGTAAACGTCGCCATTGATGGTGACGGCGCCCTGCAATTGCGTCAGCAGGTTCTTGGTCGCGGTCTTGAGCGCAACGATCTTGCCGTCGTCGCTCATCGAGCCGGTGGTGTCCAACACGAGGGCGACGCGCAAGCGGCTGGAACCCCATTTAGCGGTGGAGGCGCTGGCGACCGTGATCGTCTTGTAGCCGAGGACACCCATGAAGTCGGTGTCCATGTCGGCCGAGGCGTTGACCACCAAGCTGGATCCGCCGCTGGTGGAATAGCTCGTCGTGAATTTAACATTCTTGGCTTCCGGTCGCGTGAACAATGCGAGAAAATAGCTTTGCGCCGAACTCTGAATCTGCTCGCTGGTGAGAGAAGCCGCATTCTTCGACACCATCAACGCGGTGGAATCGAGCGCGGATTGCATCACAGCCTTGAGCGAATTCGCTCGGCTGAAATCGACCGCCGCGCCGACGAGGGCCAGGATCGGGATCAGCGCGAGCGCGAAGGTTATGGCAACGTTGCCGCTACGCGCCGCGGCAATGCGGCCTGCAGCACGGCGAAGGCGAAGAACAAGGATATGGGCAGCGGACATCATGGCGTTACAACAGCGATTGAGTTCAATCGCGCTATACGCCGCGGCCTTGAATGCGAGGTTAGTCGAACAATCGAAATCGAGCGATCACTGTAAAACTTCGCTGCGGAATCAGACCGGAAATGAAATGAATGCGGCGACTTGGGTGGTTAATGGGCGCTGTGCCGAATACCGCAAATACCGTTCATGTTGTGACCATTTGCCGCGCGTGCGAAAAGCCGCGGCCATTGCCGGCCGCGGCTTTAGAGTGGGTCTGCTGTCCCGAGCGGCGCTTACTTGGCGACGCGCAATTGGCTCAGATCGGTGCCGATCTTGGTGAACGCCGCGATGATCTGGCTCGCCGACGTCAGCAGATAGAACTTATCCGACGTGCTGGCGCAATTCTGCAGCAGCGTGGAGGTCGGATCGTTGCCGGTATTCACCTGGATCGTGTAAAGCGTGATACCCGCCGCTTTGGCGTTGGCGCAGGTCAGCGCCTGGCGCGCATCGATCTTGGCGTCGTCCGACGTGCCGAGACTGGAGCCGTCACCGTACCAGCGGTCCTGCGTGTTCAAGCCGTCGGTCAGCAGAATGATGGCCTTCGAGTACGTATAACCCGTTTTATACGCCGGCACCGAGAACGGCCCGCCACCGACGAGGGACATCCAACCAAGCTGCAATCCGATCGCCTGGTTGGTGCTGCCGGACGGCGACATGTTGTCGACCAGCGATTTCATCGAGGTCCAGTTGTAGTTCAAGCCCATCACCGCTTGCGGGCAGGAGCTATATTGCTCGGCCGGGTACAGCGATGACGGGATGGTTATGTCCGTCGAACCGACATTGGTATACCCCGTTCACGTCATAACCCGAAAATCCTTGGGGTTGATGATGCGGAAATTGTCGGTGACCGAATCACAGAGCTCCGC
>JGI20195J14853_1000688_pt1 | contig 11336 bp, 10 predicted proteins | sample NGESurdeep092012_3_FD_14853 | JGI IMG/M metagenome (IMG submission 14853)
GGGGTGCTGCAGGAGAACCCCGCCGAGGTGAACCGCTCGACCCAGGGCTTCCAGCTCTGGCCGTTGAGATACATGCCATGGATGAAGATGACGTGAGGGGCCATCCCACGACTCTAAGTGCGCTGAGCCCCGGGGGGGCGCCGGGAATCTCTTGCGCCGCAGACCGGCCTGCTTCCGGGCGACCTGCGGCGCGAGCCCGAGGCTCGACAGCCGGAGATTGTTCATCGCCTCGATCGTGGGTCGGCGTGGAGCGCCGCAGAGAGCAGCGGTGAGACGCCGACGATGTCACCGGCGGCCATCGTCACGGTGTTGGGGTTTCCGTTGCGGGCGTCACGCAAGTGGGTGGCGACACATTCGATGCCCCGGCCTCGGTGGTGACGTCGACAGCCATGCCCGCGACGGGGTCGATCCTGCGATCGGTGATGATGCAGCCGCTGGACCCGCTTGGCGGCTCGAGGTTCCCCATGGAAGTTGTTGAACGACAAGATCTGGATCCTCATAGTGGGAGCATTCGATTCCGCCTGAGATACGGCCTTCCTGGGCGAACGGCCCTCTCGCAACCAGCTTCTCGGCGTCGGCGTCGGAGCCGTCGGCCTGATCATCGTCGCGCTCGGGCACAGCGCCATCGCCCTGATCCTGGTTCTGATCCTGGTCCTGGTCCTGGGTGCAGCCCTGTAGTGGTCCATCGGCAACGTCCTCGCACGCTGGGTCCAGGCCTGTTCCGGGCTTTCACTGGTGGTCTATTCGGGCCTGGTCGTCCCGGCGCCGTTGTTGCCGCTCTCGCTGGTCGTTGAGAGGCCGGACACCATCGGCACTGCCATCGGGCACCTGTCCGCAATGGCCATCACAAGCACCATGCTCACGGCATACACCTCTTTGCTGCTGGGCTACGGGATCTGGATCACCTTGCTGGTCCCGGTCGCAGGACTCCTCGCGGCATGGATCGTCCGGAGCGAGATCCCTACCGCCATCGAGGCCGTGGGGGGAGGACTGCTCCTGGCAGGAGTCGCGATCACGACCCTTCGCCGCCGGAGCCAGGCTTGCATCACCTAACGCGGGAACTGTGCAGCTACAGGCGCGAGAGCAACAGCGGTACGCCGGCCACGATCAGCCCCAGAGCCAGCATGAGTGAGTCCCCGGGTCGCCATGGCGCCGGCTCGGCCCACGTCCGGCGGGGGGCCGTGGTGACTGCGCTCGAGAAGCCGCGCGCCTCCATCGCCACCGCCATCCGCCCGGCCTGACGCAGCGTCTCGATGAGCAGCCCAAAGGTCAGCGCCGCCAGCGAGCGGCCACGACCCAGCGGCGAACGGCTCGGGCCCAGGCCTCGCACCCGACGAATCCGAGCAAGCTGGTCCCAGTGCTCACCAAGGCCCTCGAACCGGTAAAGCGCCGCCACCGTGGCCACGATCGGCCTGGCCGGGAGCCGCAGGCGTTGGCCCAGATGATCGCCCAGCTCTGACGGGTCGATGCGTGACACCAGCAGCACACCGGGCACCACGAAGAAGGCAACCCTCAGCCCGGCCAGCGCACCTGTAGACACCTCGCGCCCGGGGCTGAGCAGCCAGTTCGAGAAGCTGACCGAGGCAACCGCGAACAGACCCGGGAGCAGGCGGCGCCACGGCGGTCGGCCGACGCCCAGAACCATCGGAGCCAAAGCGATCTGGACCCCGATGGCGATCAGGGCCATGCGCAGGTTGAAGATGAAGGGCGCACCAAGCACCAGCACGATCGAGACCAGGAGCAACGAGAGTGGGCCGGACCGGCCGGCGAGCCCGGCTAACCCCGCGGGCGCAGTCATCGCGGGCTTCGCACCCGGTGCCGGCGAAGGTGGCGACTCGATCACCGAGTCGACTGCGGGGTCGACGATCCGCCCTTCCCGTAACGTGATCCGCCGGTCAGCCAGGGCGATCAACAACGGGTCATGGGTGGCCAAGACCACGCCGATCCCGGCGTCCCGGGCCGCGACAACGACGCCCGCCACGGCTGACCACGTCAACCGGTCCTGGCCGACGCTCGGCTCGTCTAGGACGAGAACCGAAGGGCCGTGGGCGATGGCACCGGCCAGCGCGAGCCGCCTCTGTTCTCCGCCGGAGAGGCAGTGGGGGTCCACGCCGGACAGCGCTGACAGGCCCAGCACCTCCAGCAGGCCCTCGACCCGAGCCTGCGCAGCGTCATCGTCCAGGCCCAGACGCCGGCTTGTCGACAGCACGTCGCCGCGGACGGTGCGTCCGACAACGGCCTGTTCAGCCTGCTGAGGCACCCAGCCAAACCGGGCAGCCAGGGCTCGCGAGGTCCAGCGATGGATGGCCTCCGGGGGGTTCGCGCCGATACCTGCCAGCAGCTCGTCCCGGCCGCGCACCAGGCCTTGGGTGGGGGCGCCGACGCCTGCCAGCAGCGTTGTCAGGGTCGACTTGCCGGCGCCACTGGGACCGACTAGGGCGAGGCACTCCCCCGCGCGGACTTCTGCGTCAACACCGGCCAAAGCCTGAACCACCGTTGGCGGCCGGTTCGCAGACATCACCGACGCACGGGGTTGCCGGGTGACAGAAATCGACTCTGCCGAAACGAGCACCCGCCCCGTTGGACCACCGGGACGAGCCGGAGCACATAGTTCCCGGGCCACGTCCAGAGGGCGGGGGGCCGGTTCTCCGGGCACCCATACCCCTTGGGCCGCAAGGGAACCCGCGGACATCGCCAGGGTCGTCGCCACCGGCCCGTCGTCGCTGACCCGGCCGGCGGGGTCGAGCACCACCAGTCGATCGACCTCTTCCACCCAGTCGGACAGCTGGTGCTCAACCATCACCAACGTGGCCCCCGAGTCGCGAACCGCGGACACGATCGCCTCACGCACCACCCCGGCGGCCAAGGGGTCAAGCATCGAGGTCGGTTCGTCCAGCAGCACCAGTCTCGGAGTCAGAGCGAGAACTCCGGCCAGAGCCAGCCGTTGGGTCTCACCACCGGAGAGGGCCTTGGTGGCGTGGTCCTCGTCGTAGGGGAACCCCACGGCGGTCAATGCCGACCGGACCCGTGACCAGATCTGGTCGCGGGGCAGACCGAAGCTCTCAGGGCCGAAGGCCACGTCGCGGCCAACCCGTCCGGCGACCAGCGCGTCGGCAGGGTCCTGCATCATCAGGCCCACCGACGAGCCCGCGGACTGCGAACCGTCGATCAGCACCGAGCCGGTGAGGTCGCCTGTCTCGGTGGTGGCCAGGACTCCGGCCAGTGCGCGCAGGAGAGTGGACTTGCCAGAGCCGCTGGGCCCGGCAAGCAGCACACGCGAACCCGCCTCGATGCGAAGGCTGATCCCGGCAAGCACCGGCTCCCGGCGCCCGAAGGGACGCCAGGTGAGGTCACGCACCTCAACGAGGGCGCCCTGCACAACAAGGGGTGCGCCGGTGAGCGCACTCCCTGTGAGCGCACCTTCTGGAGGCACGGTGTCAGGCGGAGTGTGGCTCACGAACTTCCTGACCCGGCGGGAAGGCATTCAGTGCGCCTGTTCTGGCCAGGGCGCGCACCAGGAACCAGCCGCCGACCCCTGCGATGAGCGCGCCGGAGACCATCCCACAGCCCAGGTAGATGGCCTTCCACACGCTGGAGTACTCCGCGACGTAGGACTGCCATTCGTACAAGACGATCTCGAACACCGCCGAGAGGACGCCGCCAAGCACAGCCATGACGACGCCAAAGCGACGGTGCCGAAACAGCGCCATCGCGAGCTCGACACCCAGGCCCTGAAGTACCCCGGACAGCAGGACGGCGGCGCCCCACTTGTTGCCCAAGAAGAGCTCGACATTTGCCGCCACGAGCTCGGTGAACAAGGCGGCTCCCGGTCGGCGAATGACCAGTGCTCCGNCTACTGCCGGGACCAGCCAGACTCCGAGCATGAGCTCACCAGCCGGGGGAAAACCCGTGGTGGCCGCACTCAGGAACGGATAGATGAAGGTGTCGAAACCCCAGAACACGACGCCGAACGCTACTGCGAGCATGGCTGCGGTGATCAGGTCGACGCCGCGCCACCCCATCAGAGGTCGGGTGGCAAGTGCGGTCGCTCGTACCGTTCGCGAAGCCTTGGCAGTCTGCCCGGAAAGCTTGGTGTTGCGTGGTTCAGTCATAGCTTTGTCCTTGTCCCGTGGAATCCGTGTGGCTGGATGCCTCGGGGAGGTAAGCACTCGTCACACCTGCCGTTGCCGGAGCACAAACGGGCACGTCGAGCGCAAACCTGAGATTCTCAACTCCCTTCGCCGGTGCTAACCGGAGCAGGTTCGAGGGTCTGCGGCGAACCGCACTCTCAGCGCTATGGGGCGCTCCCCTGTTGTTACGCAGATGACGTTACACCCGGAGTCTGAGATCTAGGGCGCTTGGTAGAGGAGCTCACCCCGATCGAACATCTCTGCGGTCGCACGTGCGCTCGGCGTGCCGACGTCCGGGTCAGCCTCCGCAGCCAGCAGCGCCATAACTACGTCGTCCTCCCCCTTGAAGATCGCACCGGCCAGTGGACTCTGTCCGCGGTCGTTAGTGCGGTCGGGGTCGGCGCCCAGGCCCACCAGCGCACTGACCGTCTCGGCGTGCCCGTGGTAGGCAGCCAGCATCAACAGTGTGTTGCCGGCCGCATCGGTGAGGTTCGCCGGGACACCGTGCTCGATATAGGCCCGCAGCCTCTCGGTGTCACCTGCGCGCGCGAAGTCGAAACACGCGTGGGCGATGGTGACCAGATGCGAATCCGGCGGGCTGTCAACGCTGTCGTCCCACGGTCTGTCATCGTTCATGGCTTCAGGCTATGACCAGTCGGGCCCAGGACCCAGCAATTCGTCAAAGACCAGCCAGGTACGGGTCGTCCGGACACCCGGGATGCTCTGGATCCGGTCGAGGACCAGATCGCGCAAGGCGGCGTTGTCAGGTGCACGCACCAGGACCAAGACGTCGAAGTCCGCGCCGAGCATCGAGACGTGTTCGACGTAAGGCAGTCGCCCGAGGCGGGCGGACACCTCACGCCAGGAGTTCTGCTCGATGGACAGCGAGACGTATGCCGAGGTGCCCAGGCCCGCACGCTCGTGGGCGATCTGCGCACAGAACCCGGTGATCACTCCATCGGCGACCAACCGGTCGACCCGGGCATAGGCGTTGGCCCGCGAGATGTGGACACGCTCGGCCAGCGAACGGATCGACGTGCGAGCGTCCCGGACGAGCTCCCTCAGGATCAGCCGGTCAGGGCCGTCCAACGGCCTGACCGAGCGTCCCGCCTCGGACGGTTTCGGTGTCTGCTCGGCAGACACTTGGTCTCTCATTTACTCTCCATGGAGCCGATTGTCTCTGATTCTATCCGGAGTTCGAGCAAGGGTCTCGACGGAGAGACGATTGAGTGTCAGATCGCTCATCCGACACAGGCGCGCACCGCGTTGGGCCTTCACGCAGGCTCAAGCACGTGCCCGGGCCGGACGCGCCCACACCCTGGAAGCCGGCACCTTGACTATGGATACGAGCACCCCCCTTCCGCAGACAGTGCCCACCGATCGGCCTTTCGCCCGAGGCTTGATGCCGGCGCCCATGCCGGTGCAGTTCCTGGACGATCAGGGTCATCGGGTGCACGTCTTCAACGACGACTATCCCGAACCATCCAGCGAGCAGCTCGTCGCCGCCTACGCCGCGATGGTCATCGGTCGCCGGTTCGACATCCAGGCCACCGCGCTGGCCAAGCAGGGTCGCCTCGCTGTCTACCCGCCCTCGCGCGGACAGGAATCTTGCCAGGTCGGTTCGATGCTGGCGCTGTCGCAGGACGACTGGACGTTCCCGACCTACCGAGACTCGATGGCACTGGTGACCCGCGGCCTGGACCCGGTCGAGGTTCTGACGCTGACCCACGGTTCGGCCCACTGCGGCTACGATCCCCGAGCAAACCGGACCGCCCCTCAGTGCACGCCCTTGGCCACGCACCTGATCCACGCGGTGGGGTTCGCCTCGGGCGAACAGCGCAAGGGTCGCCCGACCGTGGCCATGGCGTTCGTCGGCGACGGCGGCACCAGCGAGGGTGACTTCCACGAAGCGCTGAACTTCGCGGCCGTCTTCAAGGCCCCTGTCGTCTTCCTCGTCCAGAACAACAAGTACGCCATCAGCGTTCCGCTCTCGAAGCAGACGGCTGCTCCGTCATTGGGATACAAAGGAATCGGCTACGGCATCGCTTCCGAACAGGTCGACGGCAACGACGCCATGGCCGTGCTCGCGGTGCTGAACAAGGCGGTCGCGCATGCACGTTGCGGCGAGGGCCCAGTCCTGGTCGAGGCGCACACCTACCGTCTGGACGCCCACACGAACGCCGATGACGCGACCCGCTACCGCGTCTCCGATGAGGTCGACGAGTGGCTCCGCCGTGACCCGATCGCACGACTTGAAGCCTGGCTGCGCCATGAGGCGCTCATAGATGACGCCTTCGTCGAGTCGGTGGCGCAGAGGGCCGAGGCATTCGTCGCCGACGTCCGGGACCGGATGAGTGTCGACCTCGCTGTCGACCCGATGTCGTTGTTCGACAACGTCTTCGCCACGCCGACACCACAGCTTCTCGAACAACGCGCGATGGTGGAAGCCGAGCTCGAGGCCGAGGAGGCCAGCCGATGACCCTCACCGCCTCTCCCGAGACCGGAGCCTCCCCAGCTGCCCAGCAGGTCACGATGTCAGGGGCCATCAACCGCGCGTTGCGCGACGCCATGACGGCGGACGCCGACGTCGTGGTCTTCGGCGAGGACGTCGGCACGCTCGGTGGTGTCTTCCGAGTCACCGACGGCATCTCCCGCGACTTCGGCGAGGACCGTTGCTTCGACACCCCACTCGCCGAATCCGGCATCGTCGGCTTCGCCGTCGGTATGGCCATGGCAGGGTTCCGTCCCATCATCGAAATGCAATTCGACGCGTTCGCCTACCCGGCGTTCGAACAGATCGCCTCCCACGTCGCCAAGATGCGCAACCGGACCGCGGGCAAGGTCAACCTTCCGATCGTGATCCGCATACCGTTTGCCGGAGGTATCGGTGGCGTCGAGCACCACTGCGACTCCAGCGAGGCCTACTACGCCCACACGCCCGGCCTCAAGGTCGTCACGCCAGCCACGGTCGAGGATGCCTACACCCTGCTTCGCGAAGCCATCAACGACCCCGACCCGGTCATCTTCATGGAGCCCAAACGGCTCTACTGGTCCAAGGGTTCGATCAAGTCGGCACTTGCCGCAACGACTTTCGACTCCTTCGGCCGCGCCGCTGTGCGCCGTGAGGGCACCGACGTGACACTCGTGGCCTATGGCCCCAGCGTCGATGTGGCCATGGAAGCGGCATCGGCCGCGACGGAGTCAGGCTGGTCGGTCGAGGTCGTCGACCTGCGCACGATCGTGCCGTTCGACGACGAGACGGTGGTGGCCTCGGTCCGCAAGACCGGCCGATGCGTGGTGATCCAGGAGGCCCAGGGCTTCGCGGGTGTGGGCGCTGAGATCGCGGCCCGGGTACAAGAACGGGCCTTTCACTCGCTCCACGCACCGGTCCTGCGCGTCGCGGGTCTAGACATCCCCTATCCGCCACCAAAGCTCGAGCACTTTCATCGGCCCGGGGTCGAGCGGGTCCTTGACGCGATCGCCCGGCTGCAGTGGGGCGACGATCCCGACACCCGCTTCCTCACCAGCGCCAGCAAGGGCGGTGACGCGTGAACGTCTCCACCACGGCAACCGCCAAGACCAGGACATTCATGCTGCCAGACCTCGGTGAGGGACTGACCGAGGCCGAGGTGATCGAGTGGCATGTGGCGCGCGGCGATGAGGTGCACGTCGACCAGATCGTGGTGACCGTCGAGACTGCCAAGGCGACCGTTGATCTGCCTTGCCCATATGCCGGCCCGGTCCTGACCCTGCACAGCGCGCCCGGCGCCGTTCTCGAGGTCGGCAAACCGCTACTCACCATCGGCGCTCCGCAGGGATCCGGCGCTGAGCAGGAGTCCGGCTCTGGCAACGTCCTTGTCGGCTACGGCACCTCCGAGGCCAAGCCCACTGGCCGCCGCCGGGTCACCCCCGGGAGCCGGCCGGTAGCTACTGGCAGCCCCGGATCGGTGGCCGCATCGCCAACCACATCAGCTCCAGCAAGGGCAGTTCCAGCCACGGCATCGACGAGCACGGCAGCGCCGATCTTCGCGCCCAAGGTCATCTCGCCCGTTGTGCGCAAACTGGCCAGGGACAACGAGATCCACCTCGCTGGACTGGCTCCGAGCGGCCCTGGCCACGTCATCCGCAGGGCCGACGTCGAGGCAGCACTGGGGGTCGGTGAGGCCGGGTTGCCTGCCCACGAGGCGACACCCTCACGCGGTCCGGTCCACGTGGACCNGGGTGGCGACATTCGAANCCCGCTGCGTGGCGTGCGCAAAGCGATCGCGGACAAGATGACCACCAGCCGACGCGAGATCCCCGAGGTGACCACCTGGGTCGACGTTGACGCTACCGCCCTGATGGCCGCCAAGGACCAGATCAAGGCGCTCAATGCCGCTGCGGGCATCGGTCTGCTGGCCCTGTTCGCCCGGATCAGCGTCGCCGGGCTCACGAAGTTCCCCGAGCTCAACGCGCGGATCGACGTCGTTGCCCAGGAGATCGTGCAGATCCGCGACATCAACCTGAGCTTCGCCGCCCAATCCCCGCGCGGGCTGGTCGTTCCCGTCGTGCACGGCGCCGGCAAGATGACCACGGCCGAGTTGGCCGCTGCCCTTCGCGAGCTGACCGAGCTCGCGCGCGACGGCAAGCTCAGCCCCGCCCAGATGGCTGGTGGAACCTTCACCCTGAACAACTACGGCGTATTCGGGACGGATGGTGCGACGCCGATCATCAACTATCCCGAAGCAGCCATGCTGGGTGTCGGCCGGATCATCGACCGCCCTTGGGCGTACGAGGGCCAGGTCGCGCTGCGCAAGGTGGTCCAGCTGGGGCTGACGTTCGACCACCGCGTGTGCGATGGCGGATCAGCCGGCGGGTTCTTGCGATTCGTGGCCGACTGCGCGGAGAAGCCCGCGCTGCTGTTGGCCGAGCTGTAGGTCATTTCCTCAGCACGCTCCGGCTGTTGAGCAGTTGCAGTGGACTTTCGCACTTTTGTAGTGGCGCCCGGTCGGTGAATTAGACCCAACCCGTTTCGTTTTTCTCGGCGACACACCCTTTTGGTGCTCGTGATTTCGATGGTGCTGCGGGACAACTATCTGCAATGGAGACAAGTGCAGGTATGAGGATTGTGACGTGATGGCAACTCAAGAATCAACACAGGTGCCACAGGTGCCACAGGTGCCGCGGCTGGTGCGCGGATCGGTAGCGGTGCAGCGTCGCCGCTGCGGAAAACCGAATTGTCACTGCGCCGACGGGCAGGAGCTGCACGAGACGACAGCACTGAGCTACTCCGACGCCGGTCGGACCAGGACGCTCATGATCGATACGGCAGACCTGGCCGCGGTGCGCCGCTCAGTGGAGCGGTATCGCCAGGCGCGAGCCAAGCTCGACGGCCAAGCCGATGCCGGTCTGGCCACTTTGATCACCGCCCGGGCGGCCACCCGGCGGCCCGGTGAAGAGCTGGACGGGCCTGCTCGAACAGGCCCGTCCACTACTTGGAGCGCCGAGCTTCTTGCTCTTCACCGACTTGCTCACCGGTTGGGTATGCGTGCCGGGCCGTCGAACCATCACCGCGATGATAGCCGTCGCCGACCCGGCCGGTCGGCGCGCCCACGACGCTTACCACCGGTTCTCTCGCGACGGCCCCTGGAAGATGAGCGGCCTCTGGAAAGTACTCGCCATCCACGTCGTGGCCCGCCACGCCCCGACCGGCGTGATCGAGCTGCTCTGCGATGACACCCTCTTCCACAAGTCCGGCCGGAAGGTCAACGGAGCCGGAGTATTCCGCGACGCAGTTCGTTCCACCACCAGGCGGGTCNTCTACGCGACGGGCTTGAACCTCGTGGTGGTCACGATCCGGATCTCACCGCCTTGGGGTGGCTGCCCGATCGCACTGCCGATCAACGTCCGCCACCACAAGAAGAACGACACCACAACCACTGTGGCCCACGCGGCCTTGATGATCCGCGAGATCACCAGATGGCNCCCGGGTCGTGAACTGCACCTGTGCGCCGATGGCGCCTACGCGACCCTGGTTGGCGCGGGCCTGCCCCGCACCCAGGCCACTTCGAGGATGCGCCGCGATGCCACCCCCTACGAAACCGCGCCGTCCGCCACCGGGAAACGTGGCCGCCCACGCATGAGAGGCGAACCGCTACCCACTCCGACCGAGCTCGCCGCCAAAGCCAGACCCGACGACTGGATGAGCGTCACCATCGAGCATCGCGGCACACCCATCGAGCGACTCGCCCACGTCCGCGATGTCCTCTGGTACCACGTAAAGAAGACCGGCCTGGTTCGCCTCGTCATAGTCCGCGACCCCGACGGCATCGAACGAGACGACTTCTTCGTTACCTCCGACCTGACCAACAGCGGCGCCGAGGCTGCGTCCCGCTACGCCGGGCGTCGGCCGATCGAGGTCTGCTTCCGCGACGTCAAACAAGACCTCGGTGGGCAAGATCCACAGTCCTGGAAACGACAAAGACCCGAACGCGCCGCCAGCCTCTCACGGTGGCTCCACGCACTGATCTGGTGCTGGCACATCGACACCCACCCCACCGGCCGGACTTGGATCCCAAGACCCTGGTACCCCGGCAAGAAGACTCCCAGCTTCCTTGACGCCCTCGCCGCCATACGCCGAGTCCACTGGGCTGGGCGAACAAACACCATGTCCGCCTCAAAACACGACCACGACAAAATCACCGACGCCCTACTGGACACACTCGCCTACGCAGCCTGAACCCGGACAAAAGTGCGAAAGTCCACTTGCAGGAAGTGGAGGTTTATCACCCTGAATGTGACTGTTTGTCCCATAACAGGCTGTATGTTGTGAAGACCGATCTTGGAGGTCGTCGCATGTGCGGCCGGTTGGTTCCCACGGAGGTTCAGAGCGATGCGACGCAAGACATTTGATGGTCTGCTTACCGCCGGAGGACTCGTCCTGGCCATCGTCCTTCTGGCCTCGGGTGCACTGCTGTGGTGGGCGCACTCCTTCATCGGCGACCAGGTGAACACCCAGCTCAGCCAACAGCAGATCTTCTTCCCGCCGAAGGGGCCGGCCACGGCCAGCCCGGAGATCGGCCCGTACCTGAACCAGTANGCGGGCCAGCAGCTTCTCACCGGTCAGCANGCCGAGGCCTACGCCGACCACTTCATCGCGGTCCACCTCAAAGAGATCGGCGGCGGCCAGACGTACGCCCAGCTCAGCACCAAGGCACAGGCCGCCCC
>JGI20195J14853_1000694_pt1 | contig 11313 bp, 8 predicted proteins | sample NGESurdeep092012_3_FD_14853 | JGI IMG/M metagenome (IMG submission 14853)
CGATTCTCGAAGTGTCGGACACGCGCAAGGCCGAAGGCTCTATCGTTCACGTCGGCCGAATTTTGCGCGGCGAGGCCGGCGACTTCGCGCGAGGCGCGCGCGTCAAGCTCAAGGTCGATCGCCTCAGGCGCGACGCCACGATGCTGAATCATTCCGCGACGCACATCCTGCACTACGCGTTGCGCGACATCCTGGGCGATTCCGTGCATCAGGAAGGCTCGCTCGTCGATCCCGACAAGCTGCGCTTTGACTTCGCGCATCAGGGTCCGGTCAAGGACGACGCGCTCGCGACGATCGAGGAAGAGATCAACGCGCGCATCCGCGAGAACGCCGAAGTGACGGTCGAGGAGATGGCGTACCACGACGCAATCAAGGCGGGCGCGCTCGCATTTTTCAGCGAAAAGTACGGCGACCGCGTCCGCGTAATCAAAATGGGCGATTTTTCGGTCGAGCTATGCGGTGGCACCCACATCTCGCGCACCGGCGACGTCGGCGTTTTCAAACTCGAAGCCGAGTCAGGCGTCGCGGCGGGAGTGCGGCGAATAGAGGCGGTGACGGGGAATGGCGCGCTCGAAACGATCCGCAAACGCGAGAAGATTCTCGACGAGATTGGCGCGCATCTCGGCGCGCGCGACGGCGCGGCTATCGAGCGGCTGGAAAAACTTCTGGCGCGCGAAAAGGANNTGGANAAAAAGCTCCGCGCGATGGAACAGAAGCTNGCCACAGGCGCCGGCGGCGCGGCGGACGAAGAANANGTGCGCGANGTCGGCGGNGTNAAGATCGTGACGCGCAAACTCGACGGCGTCGATCCGCGCACGATGCGCGAGATGGCGGATCGGATGCGTCAAAAGCACGGCTCCGCGGTCGTCGCGCTCGGCTCCGACTTGGGCGANGGCAANGTNGCGATCCTGGTCGCGGTGACGCCCGACCTGACGGCGAAGATTAAAGCGGGCGACATCATCAAGAATATCGCGCCGATCGTCGGCGGCACCGGCGGCGGCCGCCCGGATTTAGCCCAAGCAGGCGGCCGCGACGCCTCCAAGCTCGACGAAGCGCTGGCCAAAGTCGCCACCCTGTTGCAGTAGCTTTTTCTTGTGTCATTCTGAGCGCAGCGAAGAATCCCGGATCTTTCTCGGCGCAAAACACCTCGACTTCACTTGGGGCACGCGGAGCCGATCTGCTCCAACTCCGATTCGCCCAGCTAGCGCAGGCAGGCGGCCGCGACGCCTCGAAGCTCGACGAGGCGCTGGCCAAAGTCGCCGCGCTGTTGCAGTAGTTTTTTGGAAGAGAGCCTGCTCCTAAGCGCAGACTCTCTGGCTCTCTCATCTTTCCTGCCGTCCCGTTTTTGTGTCATCCCGAGCGTAGCCGAGGGACCCCGGATCTTTCTCGGCGCAAAACACCTCGACTTCACTTAGGGCACGCGGAGCCGATCTGCTCCGACTTGGGCCAGCGCAAGGTGGCGCTGTTGATCGCGGTGACGGCGGACCTGACGGCGAAGATCAAAGCGGGCGACATCATCAAGCATATCGCGCCGATCGCCGGCCGCGAGGTGCCGCGCAATCGCGGAGGCGCCCGCGCGCCAGCGAGCGTGCATAGTCGGATTCGCTCAGAGTTTTCGAGCGCCAACTTCGAGCGTACAATCCTGCGACATGTGGCTAATTCGTCGCGACGATAGATGCACCGGTGGCGCAGTCGAGAAATTCGCTCAAGCGATGAGAGCGCCGCTACCTCGCGGACGCGCTGGTGGCCTCGCTCGCGTTCAAAGAGCGTGGCGCTATCTCGACGGCGCGTTCATGCCGGAGTCGGAGAAACACGAAGCCTTTCTGCAATACTACGAGCGATTCGCAGCAGGCGGTCGCGCGAGAGCGGCGCAAGCGGCTCGCGCCACTGACGGAACGTTCCTGCCAGGGTGAAATTACGTGCAAAAGCAGATAGTCGATCAACCTGAACGTGCGGACTTTGTTCGTATCGAACTTAGCGGAGCGTGAAATGAGAATCGATAAAGGCTTGCGCTTCAGGCAGTGGGAGTACTGGATACTGTTCTTGTTGTCGCAGGCGGACCATGGAACACTTTCCCTCGATGAATTGAGGCGTCTAATCGGACCGAAGATGAATCTCAGTAAGCGCGACTGGGAACCCACGCGTGAGTCAAAGGGGAAACCGCGCTGGGACACGGACCTGAGAAGTGCTCTCTATTGGGGCCCGAAATCTCTCAAGAGTCGAGAACTGATTCGGAATGCTTCCTATAGTGGGATTTATGAAATAGCGCCCCAAGGCCGCGAGCACCTTAAGTCCTATAAAGGGCCGCCTGAACCCGACAACGAAGACTACATCTGAATGGAAGCGCGCTCACTTCGCGATCGCGCGACTATTCCCCGTTCTCGCCGATCCGCGCGAGGCGCTTGCCGCCGAATTGGACGGAAGAAAAACTCAAAACACACCATTTGTCGGTCGCGCAGCATTCTGTTAAATCGTTGCTGCAATGAACCCCCTCCACGCCGCCGCGCTCGCGCTTGTGGGCTGGTATCTGATGATTCCGCCACTCCGCGCAGATCGTACTCACGATGATAGTGCGTCGATGTCTCGATGGAGGATTTCCGATAGTTTCGACAGTGCAGCGGAGTGTCGCGAGACTCTCTTACGTCGATGGAACCGTGCCGAAGATCAGAAGGAAAGCCGTGGTGCCAAAGACGAATATCTAAAGGCTACCTGTGTTTCTACCGACGATCCGCGCCTCAAAGAAAAGTAGGAAAATCGACCGGGAATCGAATTATCTATTCCGAGATGAGATAGATAAGAGCCGCCTCACACTCGCTGTCCCGTTTCATCCCGGCTGGTCCCAGTTCGTCCCGGCAAATTAAGACACTCGCGCTTTGAAATTCAGACACTCAGCGCCGAATTAGGACAGTACCAAGTGTTCGGAACCACTTTCATACAACCGGCGAAATGATTACGATTAGCTTCGCCGGCGCTTGAACGACTGCTGGCCGGCGGGCGATAGAGACGAAATCAGTACCTCAAGAGGCCCCGGCGATTTCCCAGTTAGCCACTGAAGACTCGCTCGAACTCCATTTCGACGATCCGCGCCTGTTCACCGATTTGCTCGGCCAGCACGACGCGCACGTCCGCACTATCGAGGCGACGCTGGGAGTCCGGATTGGCGTGACCGGAACCTCGCTGAAAATTTCGGGCGCGCACGCCGAGCAGGCGTTCGCGGGCAAGGTGATCGGTGAGATTTACGATCTGCTGAAGCACGGCTACCCGATCTATCCGAGCGACGTCGAGTACGCGATTCGAATTATTCGCGGCGACCGCAACGCCGAGCTGAAGGATATTTTTCTCGACACGATTTACGTCTCCCCGAACAAGCGCGTCATCTCTCCCAAGAGTATCAACCAGAAAGCTTACATCGACTCGATTCGCAGCCACGATATCGTCTTCGGCATCGGTCCCGCTGGCACCGGCAAGACCTACCTTGCGATGGCGATGGCGCTGGCCTCGTTGATGAAGAACCAGGTCACGCGGATGGTGCTGTGCCGGCCGGCGGTCGAAGCGGGCGAGAAGCTGGGCTTCCTGCCGGGCGACCTCGCGGAGAAAGTGAATCCGTACCTGCGGCCGCTCTACGATGCGCTGCATGACATGGTGGATTTCGATCGCGCGCGGCGGATGCTCGAGCGCGGGACGATCGAAGTCGCGCCGCTCGCGTTCATGCGCGGGCGCACGCTCAACGACTCATTCATCATTCTCGATGAGGCGCAGAACACGACCTCCGAGCAAATGAAGATGTTCCTGACGCGGCTCGGCTACAACTCCAAGGCGGTCATCACCGGCGACGTCACGCAAATCGATTTGCCCAGCGGCAAGCTGTCGGGCCTCAAGGAAGCAAGCATCGTGCTNGGCAACACGCCGGGGATTTCCTTCGTGAGGTTCAACGACCGTGACGTCGTACGGCATCGGCTGGTGCAATCGATCATCCTGGCGTACGAATCGTTCAACGTTGAAGGACCGGCGCCGACGCCGCAAACTGCCGGTAACCATCGGGATTGAAGCGCGTGGCGGTGGAGTTCCGATGCGCGACGGCGCGCGGACGATGCTACGCGCGCGGGCTTCGCGCCGATGCGGACCGGCTCATGCGCGCGGTGCGGCTCGCGGACTGCGAGCTGTCGCTTACGCTCACAACCGATCGCGCGATCCGCAGGCTGAATCGTGATTTCCGGGGAATCGATGCGGCCACCGACGTTCTTTCCTTCTCGCAGATTGAACAAGCAGGCGCCGCGCCATTGGATCCACGCAGCGTAAAGAACAGTCCGGGACTTCCGGTCGGAGACGTGGTGATCTCGGTCGATACGGCAATCCGGCAGGCGCGCGAGTCTCGCGTGAGCCCCGCGTCGCGGTTGCGCCGGCTTCTGGTTCACGGATTTCTGCATTTGATCGGTTACGACCACGAACGCTCGGCAGCCGACGCGCGGCGGATGTTCGCGCGCGAAAGAACGCTGGCGGCAAAGATGGAAGAAAAGGAGGGCGAATTTTCGCGATGAAACGCGAGCCCGCCAGGATTCCTGCGGTCGCGATGCTGACGCATTTCACGCGCGCCTCGACGGCCGCGTCGGCACTGGACAACCTGGTGGCGATTCTCAAGGATGGCGTTATTCGCGGTGGAAGCCGAATGGTCCGCGGCGCGCGTCCCGCGGTTTGCATATTTGACGTGCCGATTGCGCAACTGCGCACGATCCTCGACCGGCGCAATCGCCGCCGTTATGAACCATTCGGGATCGCGGTGGACAAGCGGTATGCTTTCACGATGGGTGCGCGGCCGGTTATTTACCTGCCATGGCGCGAGGCGGGAAAAATCCTCGCTCCGGAAGAGAGTTGGCGTGTGGTATCGATCGAAATCGACAAGAATCCGCCGGTCGATTGGAGCTTCGAGCGCGAATGGCGCGCTGCCGGCGATCTCGCGTTCGAGCCGCCGCTGGCGGCTGCGCTGGTCGAAACCTGGAAGGACGTGGACGAGATTTTTGAGCGCTTCAACGGCCGGCCGCCTTGCGCCGGCGTGATTCCGATCGCCGAGATGTTTGGCTCCCCCGCCTGACGATGTCGTCGAACAACGCAACGCGCGCGGCGCTCGCCGTAGCCAGCGGTCTCGCGATGGGGCTGGCATTTCCGAAGTTCGATTACGGGCTGCTGGCGTGGGTGGCCCTGGTGCCGCTCTTTTACGTGATCGAAGGCGAAAGCATGCGGCGCGTATTCGGGTGGGCCTACCTGCAGGGNTTCGCCTCGTATCTCGTATCGCTCTACTGGATTCCGATTCCGCTGCACGACTTCGCCGGCGTNCGAATGAGCTTCGCGATCGTTCCGATGCTGCTGCTGGCGGGCATCGTCGCGATCAACACGGCGGTTGCGATTTGGGCGGGTGAATTCGTCGCGCGGCGGACGCGAATCCCGGCCGTGCTCACGATGCCGGTTGCGTGGACGGCGGTCGAATGGATTCGCACCTATGTCCCGGCCGGATTCCCGTGGAATCTGCTCGGCTACGCGGCCTACCGCAACCTGGAATTGATCCAGTTCGCCGAGTTCACCGGCGTTTACGGCGTCTCGGCGCTGATCGTGTTCTTCAACGCCGTGGTGTACGTCGTGATTTTCCGCCGCGGCGGCTATCGCCTGCAGACCGTCAGCCTGAGCGCGTTGACCGCGATAATGATCGCGCTGGTCGGGTTTGGTGCGTGGCGAATCGACAATCTCAAGAACGCGCCGAGCGCGGGAAGCTTCAAGGTTGCGATGGTGCAGGGAAATATCCCGCAGTCGCTCAAGTGGGATCCGAAGTTCCTGCCCGAGAGCTACAAAGTTTACCAGGACGAAACCGCGAGTGCGGCGAAGCGCGGCGCCGACCTGATCGTCTGGCCCGAGGCAGCGGCGGTGTTCCTGTTCCAGCCTGACGATCAATATCCCGCCGAGCTTGCAAACGACGCGGCGTATCGCACTGCGCTGCTCACGCTCGCGCGCAATATCGGCGAGCCGGTGTTGTTCGGAGCACCAGCGCTGGCACGCCAGGACGGGCGCCTGGGATTTTACAATCGCGCGTACCTGGTGTCGGCCAAGGGCGAAGTGGATGCGCATTACGACAAGATCGAGCTGGTGCCATTCGGCGAGTATGTTCCGGCTCGCGCGATCCTCGGCTACTTCGTCAATCGCGTCGTGGAGGGCTTCGGCGACCTGGTTCCCGGCAAAGAGCAGACACTGTTCAATGTCAAAGGCGCGCGACTCGGAATTTTGATCTGTTACGAGAGTATCTTTGCAGATTTCACCCGGCGCGAGGTGGACGAAGGCGCCGATGTGCTCGTGAACATCACCAACGACGCGTGGTACGGCGAGAGTTCGGCGCCATACCAGGTGCTCGCAATGGCGGCGATGCGCTCGGTCGAAACCAAGGTCCCGATGGTTAGGGTGGCGAACACGGGAATCAGCGCGCTCATCGAGCCGTCGGGGCAAATCACGAATCGCACGCCGCTGTTCACGCGCGGCACGGTGATGGTGGACGTGTCGTGGCGGCCGGTGCGGACCGTGTACACGATCGTGGGCGACTTATTTGCGGAGATTTGCTTCGTGCTGAGCGCGATTGGATTGATCCTGGCGTGGCGATGGCCGCGCACTGCCCTAGTGGAGCAAGTTCTATCGAAATCGCGGCGACTCGCCACCAACGGCCGCCCCCATTAATCCGAGTGCTGCTTCGTGACATAATATGACTACGTCGGCGGATGCCGGCGTGAGGTGTGATTTCCGATGCTCAGCGACATGAGACAGCAGCTTTCCGAGTTCGACGACCGCGCCGAAAAGCTCGGGAGGCGTCTTTGACGTCCCCGCACTGACCGCCCGCCAGAACCAACTCGTCGAACAATCCGCCAAGCCCGGCTTCTGGGATCGGCAGGAAACCGCGCAAGCCGCGCTCAAGGAGCAGGAACAGATTCGCGCCCAGCTGGCGGGCTACAAGATGCTCCGCGACAAGCTCGACGAGGCGCGCGTGTTCATGCAGATGGCCGAAGAAGAAGGCGGCGACGATTCCGAAGCGGCGCGCGAGACCGCGGCCGCCCTGGAGACGTCGCGGGCCGAGCTCGATCGGCAGGAACTGCGGCTGATGCTCAGCGGCGAGTACGATCGCCTCGGCGCGATCGTTTCGATACATCCGGGCGCCGGCGGCATGGAGGCGCAGGACTGGGCCGAGATGCTGCTGCGCCTTTATCTGCGATGGGCCGAGCGGCGCGGCTTCAAGACCGAGATTGCGGACTTGCAGCCGGGCGACGGCGCGGGAATCAAGAGCGCAACCGTCACGGTCGAGGGAGACTTCGCGTACGGATATTTGCGGGCCGAGGCCGGGATACATCGGCTGGTGCGAATCTCGCCGTACGACGCCAATGCGCGGCGCCATACCTCGTTCGCGTCGGTGTTTGTCTTTCCGGCGGTTGACGATACGATCGAGATAATAATCAATCCCGCAGATTTGCGAATCGACACGTTCCGCGCGTCGGGTGCGGGCGGCCAGCACGTCAACAAGACCGACTCGGCCGTACGATTCACGCATCTCCCGACCAATATCGTCGTGACCTGCCAGAATGAGCGCTCGCAGCACAAGAACCGCGCGATGGCGATGAAGATATTGCGCGCGCGGCTGTTCGAACTCGAGCAGCGCAAGAAAAAGGAAGAGCTCGATAAGTTCAGCAAGGACAAAAAAGACATCGCCTGGGGCAGCCAGATTCGTTCGTACGTGCTGCAGCCCTATCAGATGGTCAAGGACCATCGCACCGGCGTCGAGGTCGGCAACACCAGCGCAGTGCTCGATGGAGCGATCGACGAGTTTATCCAAGCCTACCTGATGGGCGTGCGCAAGGGCGATGCTGACTCGGTGCCCAGCTAGGCTTGCGCGCACGGTCTCCGCGATCCAGTGTGACCAACGAAAACGATGGCGGAGCATCCAAGCGAAGGTCCCCGGCGCCCTCAGTATCGTTCGCCGCGCACACGCAGACGCGCGGTGGTCGGACTCGTGGTCGCGTTCATTTTTGTGGCCGTGATGACGGGGTTGTTCTACCAAACGACCCAGAGCGGGCTCGCGCCGGAGTCTGGCGTAGTCCATCTCGCCGGGCTGACAGCGCCGGTCAAGGTGATTCGCGACACGGCCGGCGTGCCGCATATCTATGCACAGAACCGGCTCGACCTCGCGCGGGCGCTGGGCTACACGCAGGCGCAGGACAGGCTGTTCCAGCTCGAGATGCGCCGGCGGCTGGCCGAGGGCCGTCTGGCTGAAGTGTTTGGCGCCGACCTGGTCGAAAGCGATTATGTCTATCGGCTGTTCGATCCCGAGAAATTTGCACGCGACAGTGTCGCGACCTATCCGCCCGAGATGCGCGCGCAAGTGGACGCGTTCGTCGGCGGAATCAACGCTTACATCGACGGTCATCAGCACAGTCTGGAGCCCGCGTTTCGGCTGCTCGGCATCAAGCCGGCGCATTACACGGCCGAAGATCTCGAAGCAGGCGCGCTGACGATTGCGACGTTGCTCGGTTACAACGCGACCGAGGAGTCGGTGTATATCAACCTCGCGCCGAAGATGGCGCCGAGTGAGATCGCCGCGCTGATGCCGGTGTATCCGTCGCTGCCGCTGGAGGCGCCGCCGCCCGAGGCGACCGCGGTGTTCGGCGGCACGAAGCTGTCGGACTATCTCCCATCTGGCTTCGCGCTCGCGCCCGGCTTCGCGCGCGTCGGGCATATGGGCATCCCCGCGAGCAACAACTGGGTGGTCGATGGCACCAAGTCGATGTCGGGCAAGCCGATGCTCGCGAGCGACCCGCATCTGCCGCAATCGATCCCGTCGATTTGGTACGAGGCGGTGCTGGTCACTCCCGACGGCTTCACATCGGGAGCGATGGCCGCTGGTTCCCCGGCGGTTGCCATAGGCACCAACGGGCATGTCGCGTGGGGCGTGACGAGCGTGTGCGCGGACGTGATGGATCTCAGCCTCGAGCATCTTTCGGCCGACGGCAAAAATTACGAGTTCCAGGGAAAATGGCTTCCGCTGGAGCGGCGCGAGGTGACGATTCACGTCAGAGACGCGAGCGATGTGACGCGGACGATCCTCTCGACGCGGCACGGCCCAATCGTCAGCGACGTGCTTGCGCGCGAGGACAATCCGCTGAGCGGCGTCAAGGTGCGGGGAAATTACGGGCTCTCGATGCGATTTGCGGGACTGACTCCCGGGCCGTCTGCCGCGTCGGGATTCGGGTCGGCCACGGCGCGCACGGGAAAGGAGCTGGTCGAAGCCTATCGCACTTTCACGACGACGCCGCTCAATCTCGTTTGGGGCGATGATTCGGGAAATATCGGATGGCACATCGTTGGCGCGATACCGAATCGCACCGGCTTCGACGGCAAATACCCGACCGCGGGATTCACGGGNAATTTCGAATGGAACGGAATGATCCCGTTCGACAGTTTGCCGCATACCGAGAATCCGCCCTCGCATTTCATCGTCACNGCGAACAATCGCCTGGCCGACGTACCCTGGAATGGNAGCTGGATCGCGCCGTGGCGATTCGATCGCATCTCGGACCTGATCCGCGCGCGCGACAAGATGACGGCGGACGATTTCAAATCGATCCAGCGCGACCGCGTATCGATCTTCGCGCTCAAGCTGCGCGACGCGCTCGTACAGGCCGGCGACGGTGGCGACGAAGACGTGCGATGGGCGCTTGGCGAAATCCGCGCATGGGACGGCGCGATGACGGCGAGCAGCAGGCCGGCCGCGATTGTCGCGGCGACCGAAGTGACGATGGCGAGGCGCGTGTTCAAGCCGCTTCTCGGCGACAATTACAAATCGTTCATGCTGACCGAGGACGACGGAACATATCCGGCGAGCGAAGACATGATCGTGCGACCCGGAAGCCCGCTGTGGCCGGGAGGAGCCGGCGCCGAGAGTGCGACGTTGCGCGCGAGCTTGAAGGACTCGCTCGCGCTGCTTGCGCAAAAGCTAGGCAACGATCGCGACAAGTGGAAATGGGGCGCGATGGAGACGATCGAGTTTGCGCATCCGCTGGGCGAGCGCGGCGGCGTGCTCGGATGGTACTTCAACCGCGGGCCGTACCCGACGGAAGGCGGACGGCATACGGTAAACAACTCGTGGTTCGATTTGGGCGATGAGTCGGCGCAGTTCAAGGTCAAGCAGATTTCGTCGTACCGGTTCATAACAGACCTTGCCGACCCCCAAGGCACGCTCGGAATGAATCACAGCGGCGAATCGGATCACCCGGCGTCGCATCACTACGACGATATGATCGGCCCCTGGAGCCGCGGCGAGTATCATGCGCTCGATCCGAGTTATACCCACGCGCAGTCGTCGGCCGAGGCTGAATTGGAGCTCGTGCCGCGCTAGCTGCGTTCTCGGTTTGCGTCGCGCGCCGGTCTGATCAAAGTTGCAATATGAAACGAGCGCGATCCGATTAATCGTACAAGGAGTTGCAGATGATCGACGTATATTTCTGGCCGACCCCCAATGGCTACAAGATCACCTGGATGCTCGAGGAAGTCGGCCTCAAGTACAATGTGATCCCGGTCAATATTGGTGCGGGCGACCAGTTCAAGCCCGAGTTCCTGAAAATCAGCCCGAACAACAAAATGCCCGCGATCACCGATCCCGACGGTCCCGGCGGAAAACCGATTTCGATTTTCGAGTCGGGCGCGATTCTGATGTATCTCGCCGAGAAGACCGGCCAGTTGATGCCGTCGGACACGCGCGGAAAGTACAACGTGATCGAGTGGCTGATGTTTCAGATGGCAAGCGTCGGCCCGATGCTCGGCCAGGCGCATCACTTCCGCCGCTACGCGCCCGAGAAACTCGAGTACGCGATCAACCGTTACACCAACGAAGCCAAGCGCATTTACGCAGTGATCGACAAGCGCCTGGGCGAAGCGAAGTACCTGGCGGGCGATTACTCGATCGCCGATATCGCGACCTACCCGTGGCTGGTGCCGCATTCGATGCAGGGACAGGAGCTCGAAGATTTTCCGAACCTGAAGAAATGGTACGACGAGTTGCGCGCGCGGCCGGCGACCCAGCGTGGCTTCGCCGTCATGAGCGACGTCGTTGAAAAGATGCGCGCGGCGGCAAAGGCGAATCAACCGGCCCATGACAAAAAAACGTGGGAGATACTGTTCGGCGACAAACAGTTCGAGAAGCGCTAGGCAGGGGTGACCCCTGCCAACGGCTTAATACTGCGCTGCCGTCGCCACGGCCAGGGGTAACCGCTGCACCTTAGTATCTAGATAAGAAAA
>JGI20195J14853_1000696_pt1 | contig 11303 bp, 11 predicted proteins | sample NGESurdeep092012_3_FD_14853 | JGI IMG/M metagenome (IMG submission 14853)
GAAGACGACGGGCAGGAACGCGGTGTGGGCGCCGAACGGCTCGGGCGCCCGCCGGCAGCCGGCGGGAAGAAGCGCGAGAACGACCGCCAGAAGGAAGCGCCCGCGGCCGCTCATCCGGCCCAGTACCAGTGGACGAACGCCCAGACGTAGACCACCTCGGCGAGTCCCGCGAGCACGAGGAGGGCGCGGAAGAGATCGCGCCGAGCCGGAAGGCCGTCGAGGCCGGCGAGGACGGCGAAGGCGGGGAACGCGGGCAGGACGTAGCGCCCCGCGCTCTCGAACGTGCCGGATGTGAAAACGATCGCGACGGTCAGAAAGACATAGAGCGCCTCGGCGCGGCGGCGCTGCCGGACCAGGATGACGGCGAGGACGACGAAGAGAAGGAGATAGAGCCCCTCGAGCGTCCGCGCCGGCGCCGCCCCGAGAACGCGGCCTCGCTGGATGTCGTCGACCACGCTCCGCCAGATGAGCGACGGCCCGTCGAGGATGGACTTGGTCTGACCGCTCCAGTTGTGCTGCGCCGTGATGAACAGGAACGGGTCCCGAAAGCGTTTCCAGAAATAGAGACAGAAGAGGCCGAACCCCGCGAGCGGCGAGGCCGCGGCGAGGGCGGCCGCCCCGAGGGCGCGAGCTCGCGGACTCCCCGCGTCGCGCTCAGCCCGGAAGGCCACGAGGGCGAGATACGGGGCGAGGACGAGGCCCGAGATGCGCGTGAGGCCGGCGAGGAGACCCGCGAGCGCGCCGACCGTGAGGCGGCGACGCTCGAAGGCCGCCACGGCGGCGAGCGAGAGCGCGAGAAGCAGCGCTTCGGTGTAGACGGCCGCGAAGAAAAAGGAAGTCGGAAACAGGAGGAGGACGAGGACGGCCGGCACGACGCGCGCCTCCCCGTAGTGGCGCTTCGTCCAGTCCGCGAAGAGAAGCAGCGCCCCAAGAAAGGCCACGGCCGAGACGAGGTTCCCCGCATGCGACGTCTCGAGGCCCGTCGTGCGCACGACGAGGCGGATGAGGGCCGGGTACAGCGGGAAGAATGCGTGGTTCGTCTCCTGCCCGACATGCGTGGGCGGCTCCCGGTAACCGGCCTCGGCGAGGTTCACGTACCAGCCGGAGTCCCAGCGGGTGAGAGGCGTCACCCGCCGCGTGATGTCGTAGCTCCAGGGCCGACCAACCGACATTCCGGGCAGGATCGAACCCGAGATCTCCGCGACGATCCAGACGCCCACGAGCCAGGAAAGGCCCAGCCCGAATACCCGCTGGCGTGTCGTCACGACAGCGCGGATTATAGGGATCGCCCGTATGAACCCGCGCGAATACGAAATCATGTTCGCCCGCGAAGACGCCTACTGGTGGTATCGCGGAATGCGGCGCGTGACGCGGGCGTTCGCGCCCGGCCTCTTCACCGCGGCCGCCGGGTCCTGGTTGCTCGACGCGGGCTGCGGCACGGGCCGCAACCTTCAGGATCTCGAGGCCGCGGGAGGGCATGCCGTGGGCGTCGACGTCTCTCTGCGCGCGCTCGGCCTCGCGCGACGGAGAGGCCGGACCCCTCTCGTGTGTGGCTCGATCGAAGCGCTGCCGTTTCGCACCGGCGCCTTCGCGGGCGCGCTCTCGCGCGACGTCCTCTACATGGTGCCCCGCGAGGAGGCACCCGCGCGGGAGCTCGCGCGGGTGCTCGACTTCGGGGGAACCCTCGTGATCTCGTCGCCCGCGTTCCGCGCTCTTTCGGGCGCGCACGACCGCGCGGTCGGAGGCCTGAGGCGCCATACGGCTCCGGAGATCGAACGCCTCCTGGCCGGGGCCGGGCTGCGCGTCTCGCGCTCCACCTACGCGAACTTCTTCCTGGCGCCCGTCATCTGGGCCGTCAGAGTTCTGACCCGCGCCGTGTCGCGCGCCCGGCCTGCGGAGGAGGTCGCCTCCGACTTCGTCCTCTCCCCGAAACTATTCGAAGAAATCCTCTTTTCTGTTCTCTCCCTCGAGGCACGCATCGTTGCGCGCGGGCGACTCCCGTTCGGCGTGACGGTGTTCGTCCTGGCCGAAAAGCCCGTTCAGGGCACGAGCGTCGCCGCGAAATAGCTGCCGTCGTTCGTCCGGTTGTCGACGAGCGTGGCCCAGGCCGTCGCGGAGCCGCCGTCGACGACGTCGACGAGCATCGACGCCTGTTCGAGCGGCGACGTCTGCATCTCGGCGAAGACGTCGTTCCATTGGACGGCTTCGTTGGGGGAGAGCGTGAGCGCGCGGACGGCGGCTACGGCGCCCGACGCCGAAACGAGAGAGACCCGGAGATGCGTCGTAAGGCTTCCCGTCTCCACGAAGCCGACGTTCGTGCGCTCCCGAGGGGAGCCGGAAAGGAACGCGAGCGCGAGCGTGCGCCCTGGAACGGCGTCGGACGCGCCGGACACGGGATCGATCGCGACGCCGTAGCTCCGCGTGCCGTCGAGCGTGTACGTGCGGCTGGACGCGAAGAGGACGGCGCCGTCGAGCGCGGTGAGGCGCAGCGCGCCGGAGGTGTCGGAAGCGGGCGCGAAGAGCTGCCCGAGGGCGTCGTCGAGAAAACGGGTTTCGCCACCGGCCAGCGTCACGAGGACCGGAGAGAAGCTGCCGCCGGACGTCGGGGTGAAGGCGACCTTGACGCGCGCCGGAGAGGCTCCCGCATTCGCGAGCTTGAGATCGGTGACGTAGCGCGCACCGAGCTGGCCGTTCGCGCGCGCGACCGCCGGAAGCAGCAGGTCCGCGCCGGCGACGGCGGTCCCGGAGAACGCGCCGTCGTTCGAGGAGTCGTCGACGGGCGTCGCGAAGGCCACGATGCGCCCGCCTCCCGAGAGGACGCGCACTTCGAAGCGATCCGAGGCGTCGGCCGGGATGCCGGCGGCCGTGTAAATGTCGTTGACCTGCAGGAGACCGCCCCCGAGCACATTTTCCGGCAGGACGGCACGAACGGCGCCGTGCGCGTCCTTGACGACGATCTCGGTGGCGACATCGTTCCCGGTGACCTCGGTGAGCCCGATGTTCACGCGGAAGCCCGTGCTCGCGAAAACGGGGATGAGCGTGAGGGTCGTGCCCGCGCCGCCCGCCGCGGAGGGCGGCGTGGCGGGAATCGAGAGACCGAAGGCGCCGCCGCGCACGGCCGTCGTAGCCGTGTGGGACGCGGCGACTACGGAACCGGCCGCCGACAGGAACAGAGGTCCGTAACCCTCCGTGCGGAAGGTGTTACCGAGCACGTCGTCGAGCGCCCGGGTCGAGAGCGGCGGGAGCGTGAGCGACACGGTCCGCGCCAGTCCGCCCGAGGCGGGCTGGAATCGGAGCGCGACCGTCTGGGAATTGGCCGCGTCGGTGTTGAACAGCCGGACGTCCGTCGTGAAGGAGGCGCCGAGCTTTCCCATCAGGTGCGCGGACGTGGGGATCAATGCGGTCGCGTCGGGGAACGGAACGTCGGGGGGCAAGGCTTCGGGCTCGATGACGATCGCCCAGGAGACCACGTGCCCGGCGCCGGCCCCGGGCGTGTCGTCGAGCACCCGAAGCCGCCACGAGCCAGCGGCCGGCTTTCCCGCGAAGTTCGAGAGGGGCGCGAGCGGATCGAGCGTGCGTCCGAAGACCTCCCGGAGCGCCTCGCCGGGATGGCCGCTGTGATTCATGAGGAGGACGTTCGTGCCGTCCGGGCCCGTCAGCGACACCACGAGTTGCGTCGGATCGGGATGGTCGATCGAGAGCGCGACGGTCACCGTGGAAACGCGGCCCGCGAGCGCGGACACGACGGCCTCGCAGACGAGCGGCTCGCCCGTTCCGTCCGGAATCGCGCTGTCTCCGCAGGAGCCGACGGGCGTCGTGGCGTCGAGGGCGGCGGAGAGATCGAGGCGCGGCGTGAACCGGCCCGTGCGGTTGTCGAGGACCGGAACGCCGGTGGCGCGCAGAAGGTCAAATGCGAGAGCGGGATCGGCGAGTGGCCGGGCCTGCCGTGCGAGCAGCACGGCGCCGGTGGCGGCGGGCGTGGCGGCCGACGTGCCGGAGAAGATCGCGGTGCGTCCTCCTCCCGCCGCGGTCGTCGTCCATCCGACGCCGGGCGCGAGAACCGAAAGGCCGGTGCCCGACGTGCTCGCGCAAGGGACGACGTCCGGCCCGGTCAGGGCGTCCTCGCAGGAAGCGGATCCGCCCCAGGCGACCGATCCGGAAGACGCCGAGTAGACCATTCCCACGGCGGCGACGTTCGAGAAGCACGCGGGCCAAGGCAGGCCCGACGTCTTGCCGTCGTTCCCGGCGGCCGCCACGACCGCGAGGCCGGCCGCGCGCGCGGCCGCGAACGTGGACGCGCCGGCCGGGTCCTCCGTGTCGCAGAACGCGCGGTGCGAGGTGTCGTCGGCGAGGCTGAGGTTGACCGCTTCGACGTTCCACGCGTCACGGTTCGAGACCACCCAGTCCACGGACGCGAGGACGTCGGACGCGCGCGCGCTGCGGCAGCCATCGCGCAGGCTGAAGACCTTCAGGACGACGAGGCCGGCGTCCGGCGCGAGGCCCTGAGGACCCGCGATGACTCCCGCCACCTCCGTTCCGTGGCCGCTGCAGTCCGCGAGATTCCCGTCGTTGTCGGCGAAGTTCCAACCCGGCCAGGCCGAACCCGCCTGAGGTTTGAGGTCGGGATGCGCCACGTCGATCCCGCTGTCCACGATGGCGACGCTCCGGCCGCGCCCCGTCACGCCCAAACCGAGCAGCCGGTCCGCGCCGATCTGCGCCGTTCCGATCTGTCCCGCGGGACGCACGAGGCGGTCGAAGCCGACGTGGACGACGTCCTGCCGGAGCGCGAGCGCGGCGATCTCGGCCGCGGTCGCCCAGCCTGCGACGACGGGAACGTTCGCGAGGCGGCGCGTGACCGGGAAGCCCGCGCTCGCGGATCCCGTCCTGAGGGAGACGACGACCGGAATCCGCGCTTCTCCGGCCCTCACGTGCTCCGCGATCTCCTTCGACACCACCGCGGCGCGCACGGAAACAGGTGCGAGGGCGAGCGCGGCAGCCACCGCGGAGAGGAGGAGAGGATTGACGTTCATGTGGGGGACATTGATCGAGATAAGAATAGGAGCAAGGGGCGTGCCGGAAGTGACTCGAGCCGGTAAGATCTCACCGTGTCGACCTTCCCACAACCCCTCGACGTCGACGGCGGCGTGGCCGTCTTCGCCGACGCGCATCTCGGGCAGGTAGAATGGGATGCCGAGGATTTCCTGGACGCCCTCGAGGGGGTCCGGAGACGCGGATTCGGCACGGCGGTACTCCTCGGGGATATCTTTCATTACTTCATCGGCGACTCGAAGCTCGAGACGCCCCTCCTCACACGGACGCTCCGGGGGTTGAAAGAAGTCTCTTCACGCGGTCTTTCGCTGCGGTACGTGGAGGGGAACCGCGATTTTTTCGTCGCGGGCTCCCCGTATGCGGAACCTTTTGCATCCTGGGCGCTGGCGGACGGCCTCCGTGTGGGGGCGACGCGATACGCCTTCGTCCATGGAGATCGCGTGAATTCCGCCGACCTGCCGTACCGGTTCTGGCGCCGAATCTCGAAGAACCCGGTCGCGCACGGCGTCCTGAAGCTGATCCCCGGATCTCTCGCGCGCGCGATCGTGTCGCGCACGGAAGCGCGGCTCTACCGCTCGAACTTCCGGCACAAGAAGAGGCTCCCGGAGGCCGCATTGCTTGCGGAAGGCCGCGTGGCGCGCGGCGCGGGATACGACGCGCTCCTGGTCGGCCACTTCCACGTCGAGAGGACGCTGGCCGACGGCGGCGCCGTCACCCACGTCCTCCCCGCCTGGCTCGAGGAGCGCAAGCACGCCGAGATCGCCCCGGACGGAACGCTTTCGATCGTCCAGGAAGACACGGCCCCGAAGGCGAAGCGCCGGGGTTTTGGAGCGCTCGAGGCGGGCCCCGCGGCCTCCTCCGCGGGCGCGTGAGAGCGTGAGCGCTGCCCGGCCGCTTCGACGCGGCCGTCTCTCTGGAGACCTGCAGGTCCCCGGCAGCAAGAGCCTTACGAATCGCGCGCTCGTGGCGGCTGCCTGCGCGGACGGGGAAAGCGTGCTGCTCAATCCCCTCGAGTCTTCGGACACCCGTGCGTTGGCATCTGCGCTGAGATTGCTCGGAGGAGAGATCTTCTTAGAAGGTGCTGGTTGGCGGGTGCGTGGACCGCTGCGTCACCGCGGTCACTCGGACTCGGAGGTCTTCATCGACGTGGGAGACGCGGGAACGCCCGCGCGCTTTCTCGCGGCGCTCTTGCCGGCGATTCCGGGCCGCTACGTGTTGAACGGCACGCCTCGCCTGCGCGAACGCCCCATGAACCCCCTTTTCGAAGCAATCCGAGCCCTCGGAGCCGACGTGACCTTTCTCGGGCGCGCCGGCTTTCTGCCGGTTTCGATTCGCGGCGGATCCCTGCGCGGGGGACGCGTGAGAATTCGCGGGGACGTCTCCTCGCAGTTTCTCTCGGCGCTCATGCTCGTCTCGCCTCTCGTGCCGGGAGGCATCGAGCTCGACGTCGACGGACCTCTCGCCTCGGCTTCCTACCTCGCCCTGACGCGCCGGGTCCTCGAGGGTTTCGGAGCGTCCGCCGGCGGCGGCTACCGTCCCGCGCGTTTCCGCGTGCCCGGCGACGACTCGGCGGCGTGCTTTCCCATCGCGGGAGCGCTCGCATCCGGCGGGCACGTGATGCTACGCGGCCTCGCGCGCGATTCCGAGCAGCCGGACGCGGCCTTCCGCGCCTGGGCGGCGGCCACCGGGGGCACGATTGCCTGGAAGTCCTCGGCGGAAGGCGAGGACGCGCTCACGGTCTCGGGGCCTCCCGGCGCGCGAAGGCGCTTCTTCCGGTCGAGGTCGACGTGGACGCGGCTCCCGACGCCGCGCTCCCGCTCGCCGCGCTCGTCGCCTTCGCGGCCGGGACGTCACGGCTCACGGGCGCCCTACGCCTTCGTGAAAAAGAGTCCGATCGCCTCGCGGCGGCCCTCGATCTCCTGACTCGAGCCGGGGCCGTGGTGCATGAGGAGCAGGACGCGCGCGGCCCCGTGCTCGTCGTGGACGGCCGGGCAGGCGTGCCGCGCCCCGCCGCGTTCGCCGCGCACGCGGACCACCGGGTGGCGATGTCGGCGGCCGTTCTCGCGCTCACGCTGCCCGCGGGCTCGACGCTCGATCATCCGGAATCGGTGGCGAAGTCATGGCCGGGATTCTGGGAGACGTGGGAGGCGTTGGCTCTCGGCAGTCGTCAAGAAGGTCGATAATGAAGATGGCTTCCTGGTCACGGCCTATCCGACGGACGCGATCAAGGAGGGAGAACGGCGATGGACGAAGTGAAGGTCTTCTACGACGCTCAGGCCCGAACGCTGACGGTCTGGTTTGGCCGGCCGTCGGATGAGTATGTGTGCGAGGAAACGGGCGACGAGGTGATCCTGATGAAGGACCGCCTGGGACATGTCATCGGGTTCGAGAAGCTGAACTACGACGCCGACCCCAAAAAGCTGCGCCTGAATCTTGCGACGGCCGCTGCCTGAACCGCCAAATAGGCTGCGGAAGTGAAAACGGCAGGAGCCAGGGCTCGACTCGGAAGCTCTGGACTTCCCAGCCGCTTCCGAGTCATTCGCGCGTCGGAACCGTCGTTGCGCCGTCAAATGAGCGCGCCGAAGCTCACGGTCGCGATTCCGCGGGCGGCGAGGGCCGCCGCGACCGCGCCCGATTCGAGCGCTTCGGCCTCCCCGCGCCAGTCGTAGCCCCAAAGGTAGCGCGCGCGGGTGACGTCGTCCTCGTCCCCCGAGTGGAGCGCGACCTCGTAGTCGCCCTCGGGCAGATTCGCGACGGCGTTCGCGAAGCGCGCGGCCGTCATGTGTCCCGCCTCGGCCAGCCCGAGAACGCGGGGAGGCTCGGGAAGTCCGGCCTCGTGGAGGAGCCTTCGGCCGCGACTGCCGAGAAGCGCGAGGAGGCGCGCGCGAAGCCGGGAAGGAGGCGGCGCATCCGGCCGGGCGGGCGGGTCGTCGGCGCGGGGGGCACGCACGAAGGGCACGCGGAATCGCCGCGCGAGCGCCACGGCGACGGGGAAAAGAAACGGGTGCAGATGCAGGTTCTGATGCGAGTCGAGGTGCGTGACCCGTAGGCCGGCGCCCTCTGCCCGCGCGATTTGCGCCTCCCATTCGCGCTCCACCTCGGCGCTCCGAATTCGGCCGGCCGTCAGAGCCAGGAGAACAGCGGGCCAGTGAGTTCGGAAGGAGGCGCCGGAAAGGAGCGACGGGACGTCGAGGGGCGCGGAGACCGGTCGCTCGCCGCCCGTGATGCAGAGGTGGACGCCCGTCTCGAAAATCCCCGCCTCGCGCAGGCCGACCGCGGCCTCGTCGAAGGAGGTGCCGTTCGCGAGAAGGCTCACGTCCGTGAGGAGCCCGTTCGCGCGGAGCGCGGCGACACGGCGCGTGTGCGCGGGAGCGAGGCCGAAGTCGTCGGCGTTGAGGATGACGCGCGTCAAGGCGTTCCGCGCCGGCGCCGCTCGGCGCGGATCTCCGGCGCGAGGCGCGCCATTTCGCGCAGGATCGTGAGGACCGTCTTCGGCGAGGAGAGGGTCGAAAGACCGCGCGTCCGCGGAAAGTAGTCGACGCCCAGCTGCTGGATCACGGCGCCGCGGGCGGCGCAGCGCGCGAGGAGCTCGGCGTCGAAGAAGGACCCTTCGCTGCGGAGCGTCATGCCAGTCAGGAGGCTTCGCCGGATGAGCTTGCAGGAGAAATTGACGTCCCGGAGGACGATTCCGAAGAGGACGTGCACGAGCCCGTTGTATGCGAACGAGTACAGCGAGCGCAGGACGCCTTCTCCGGTCCGGTCCAGCCGGTAGGCCGAGATGAGATCCGCCCCGGTGATTTCGGCGGCCCGGAACAGGCGATCCGTCTCGGCGAGGTCCCAGGGCAGATCGCAGTCGCTGTAGAGAATCCACTCGTGTCGGGCGGCGGCGAAGCCCTCGCGCAGAGTGCCTCCGAGGCCACGGTTCGCCGGTTGTGCGAGCACGCGCAGACGTGGCTCTTTTTCGGCGCGCAGCCGCGCGAGCGCCAGGGTCGCGTCCGTGGAGGCGTCGTCCACGAGGACGATCTCCCATTCGTCGACATGTTCCTCGAGAGCCGGAATCGCGACGTCGAGGAGCCGGCCGACGCTCTTCTCCTCGTTGAACATCGGCACCACGAGGGACACGGAGCGCGCGGGCCGAAGGGCGCCTGCCGGGCGCGAAACGGGTTCGTCTTCGGTCACGGCCCGAAGCATACCCGGCCCTTCACGAGACGAAGTGCCAGTTCACGAAGAAGGCGGCGCGCAGGAGGAGCAGCGCCGTCGATAGCGCGAGGGCCGCGGTGCGGAGACCCGGACGGTGCTCGAGCAGTTCGAAGAGAAGGATGATCCCCGGAAAAATCGTGAGGGTATAGCGCGGCACGCCGTTCGTCGTCCCCGTGAGAAACGCCAGGCCGAGAACGCCCGCCGTCCACGCCGCGTCGGAGAAACGGCGTCTCCTCGCCTGCAGGACGGCGAGAACCGCGAAGAGCGTGAAGTGCGCGAGGGGCGCGAGCGCCCCCGGATGCTGGAGGAGCGTGCCGCTCGAAAAGAGCGTGACCTGCTCGCGCACGAACGCCGCGCCCCCGGCGAGGGGATTTGTCGAGCGGTGAGCCCAGGCGCCCATCGAGCGGAAGAACAGACCCGGCTCCCCCTTGCACCATCCGATGCCCAGTACATACGTCAGGACGCCCGCGAGCGGCGCGACCGCGAGGGCAAAGGACGCCGGGAGCCGCTTGCGCGGATGCTCGCCGAGCCCCTGTTCGCCAAACCGCTCGCCGAGCCCGTACGCGAGGGCCAGCGCGGGACCCACGGCGACGGCCGGGGCGCGCGTCAGACCGAGCAGAACGCCGACGCAGACCGCCGCGAGCGGGTGGCCCGTCCGGATGAACCGAAAGGCGAGGAGAAGCAGCAGGAAGAAAAGCGATTCGGTATACGCGGCCGCGAAGAAGAACGCCACGGGATAGAGGAGAAGGAAGGGGAGCGGCCCCCGCGCGCGCTCCGGTCCGAGACGCGCGCGACACTCCTCGCCGAAGAGAGGAAGCGCGAAGACGAACGCGGCCCACGCGACGGCCGTCAGGGCCCACAGAGGGGCGAGCCCGGTGAGAAGCGAGAGTCCCCGGGCGAGCATCGGGTAAAGCGGGAAGAACGCGTGCGCGGACTCCTGCCCCGGCGCCGGAGGCGGGCCGTAACCGTCCCGGGCGATGCTGAAGTACCAGCCCGAGTCGTAGCGGGCGAAATAGGGATTCGCCCCCGCGCCCCATGGCGAGGGGCGCGCGAGCGGCAGAACGTGGACAGCGAATGCGGCCCAGAGGTGGATCAGGGCGAGCCACGCGATCGCCAGCGCCGCGAGGCGGCGGTCCTCGGCGGCTCGAAACGGCCACGGATAAGGCGCAGAGGAAGAGACGGAGCTCGTGGCTGTAGTCTACGGGCGCCCATGGAACGGCACGCCGAACCGGCAGCGGGAGCCTCCCTGACTCTCGGAAGCGGGGAATCGGCCGCGCTCCGCAAGGCCGCCGCGCCGCTCACGTTGCCGGAGCGAGCCCACCTCGATCTGCGGCTTCGGAGCGCGCCGTGGAGGCGCGTCGTCGAGGCCTTCGAGCCGGACGGCCGCCTCGTGGACTTCGGCTGCGGGCCGGGCCTCCTCGCGCACCTGCTGCTCCGCGCGGGATTCGCGGGAACGTACCTCGGTCTCGATCCCGACTCCCGCAAGGTGGACCGCGCGCGCCGCTGGCTTCCGGAGTCGCCTGCGCGCCTCTTCCGGGTAGGGACGGTCGACGCCGTGACCCCGGGCGCGTTCTCGCAGGCGGCCCTGATCGACGTGCTCTATCTCGTGCCGCCTCCGGAGAGATCCGATTTCCTCGCGCGGGCCGTACGGGCTCTGACACCAGGCGGACTCTTCGTCGCGCTCACGAGCGGAGGGGGGCCGCGCTGGAAGAGGCGGCTGGATACGGCGCAGGAACGGCTTGCCGTCGGCCTCGGCATCACCCGGGGCAGGGGCGTGGCCACGTGCGACGGCGCGGAGGTCGCCCGGCTGCTCGCGGCCGCCGGTCTCACGGGGGCTGCCGTCGTCGACGTGGGCCGCGGCTTTCTCCACGGTTTCGAGCTCGTTTCGGCGCGCCGCCCGCTCACTTGACGGCGCGTCCGTTTTTCGAAATCGTTCGGCCTGCGACACCGGGCAGAGACCCGCTCGGCGGGAGGACGGAAGATGCCTTCAAAGGCGCTCCGGCAATGGACGATTCCGCGCCGCGATCTCGCGGCCGGCGGGTCGGCGCTCGTGC
>JGI20195J14853_1000697_pt1 | contig 11302 bp, 16 predicted proteins | sample NGESurdeep092012_3_FD_14853 | JGI IMG/M metagenome (IMG submission 14853)
GTCCGCGCAGAGTAATGCAAGAGCCAAGGCTAGTTTAGGCATTTGTGGGCCCTCCGAGGGTTTGGCGATCCGGCGTGCCGGCCAATCGTAAACGCTCAAGGGCCGGGAATCGGCCAACCCCTCCAAGGCGGAATTTTACACGCACTTTCCGGGCCGTTCGACCGATTCGGGTTTCGCCTGCGCTCACCGAGCCAGCCGTATATGGTCAGCGCGCGATCAACGTGCAGAATAGTCATTGGATTGCCCTCAGGATAGTTCGATCCTCTGAATAGGTAAGGCTCGTTTCCCCTTATCGTTCCGAAACGCGCCCACCGGGACTGAGGAGGGCGCGCGTTTTATAGCGATGCCTTTCGGAGCGCCTGATGTAGCTGGCGAGAGAAATCGAGCGGCCCATCTTTGCTCGAACCGCCGCTGGAGGTGGAGCGGGATCACGTTCATGGTCGCTAGTTCCCTTTCGAATTGCCCTGTTGTTCATCCAACGCGGAGCTTTATCGAAAGGTCCTCCCCCGGCTTTTGAAATACTAGAAACGGAGATCATCCGGACGATGAGAGGTCGGCAACCGGCCTTCATGATCGAACACCTGCGCCAAATCTCGCATATCCGCAGAACTAAGCTTGACTTGCATCAGAACCGACGCCGAAATGCGAGCAGCCAACAAGGAGCGTGGACCGATGAAGAAGCTTTTCCCAGCTGTAATCGTAGCTCTCGCGCTCACGCTTTCGGGTTGCGGCAGAGATCCTGGTCCAAAGGGTGAGACAGGACCTCAGGGCCTAGCCGGCCCTCAAGGTGCACAGGGCGTGCAGGGCGTTCCCGGAGTTCAAGGGCAGGCTGGCGCCCAAGGACCGCAGGGGCCCCAAGGTGCGCCCGGGGAGAAGGGAGCCAAAGGCGATGCAGCGTCCCTCAATGCTCGCGCCGTGCAGGGGGATAACACTGTAAGCTGCGATGCGAATGAAACTTTGGTATCCGTGTTCTGTCCGAGTGGCGGAGCGCCCGATGGCGCGAAATGCGCAACATCGCCTGCAGTCGGAATGTGTTTAGGAAAACCGGCCGTCACGAACTGAGATCACCTCCACGCGCTCTGGCTGACCGATGTCGCGCGAGATCGCGAAGGGCGGTGTCCGGACGATGAAGGTGGGTTTCCCGATCGTCGCAATAATCGTCGCAATCTCAGCAAACTCCGCAAGATCAACAGGCTTGACGTAGCGGTGCAACGGTCCAGTCGGTAATCCTGTGTTCATGCATCACTCCAGCAACGCCGCCCATGCGTTTCCCGCCTCGGGAGAAGCCGATACATCCAAGTCCAATGGCAATGGGGCCAAACACGATTGCAGGCGATTCCCGCAGGAAGAAACATAAATCGATGCAGCGCCTACAATCTGCAATGCGCGGCGGCTGAAGGGTTGGTGCGATAATTAAGTACGCGCCAGCCGCCCTTTGCCAAAACATTGCTTGCAGGGAGCCGGATAGATTTTTCGACCGGGCTGGACCGGTTGCCTTACCTTGGGAAATCCAGTGCCGTCACACGCGGGGCATTCGATTTCTACCACGGCTTCTTTTGTTTTAGATTTCTTCATGAAAATCATTTGTTTAGAATGAGGAAAAGCAAGGCGCTTATTTAGCGATGCAAACTTTGATGATTTTCATTCCGTTCTCGGCTTCCGCTTGAGTCCTGTACGTTGCGTCACCGACGATCTTCAAGGTTTTATACCAAATCCCATTTATCAGAACCTGTGCGCCCACTGGCGTAATCCGATGGACATGATCTTCCAGGGTCGATCGAGGAGCGTATTCCAGGCGTAGCTATGAAGAGTTGCTGGAAGGTCATACAGATTGGCTCGCTCGTTTGAAACATTTAGCGCTTCGACTTCTTCGCCTTCTTTTTCTTTGCAACCTTCTTAGCGGTCTTCTTCTTACCGACAGCCTTCCGTCCGGCTGATGATTTAGTTTTTTTGGCGGACTTCTTGGAAGACTTTTTGGCAGCTTTCGCGGCTGCATTCTTCGGCGCGGGCGGGATTTTAGCCGGTGAAAGTTTTACCGGAGCCTTCCGCTTCTTCTTCGGTTCGGGAGCTACCGGAACCAGCGGTATAGGCATCAGCGCCGCGTCGGGAGCAACCGCTACGTCGTGGGAGAGGGTAGCGGGAGATTTCCCTGCATCCACTACGGCGCCTGCCACGCTCTTCACCGTGTCGGTGAACTTCTCCAGGATTGATTTGTCGTCCTTGTCATCGTCCATGTGGCACTCCAGTTAGTTTGAACGATCATCATAGCTCATTTTTTCTTCAGGCAGCGCTGGTATTTTGGAAGCATGAACCCGAAGATTCATCCAGCGGTTCAAGCGTATGGAAAGCCTTCTACTTATCATCGCGCCATGAGTCTCCCCCCCCTTTTGCCCGCCGATCCGCGATGGGCGCCATTGATCGCCCCAAAAAACGTAGCGGACGACACGCGGTGAGGCTACGCCGGGATGGGATAACTGCCCGTCTTTCCTGCAGTTTCAATTTCTTGACCATACGGGCGAACAAACATCATGACGATGAGTTGGCACATGGTCATGGAATTCTCCCAAGCCTCGTGATAGGTCCATTGTTTTGAAGAGAAGTGAAGATGTCGGTCTTGGTAACCGGTGGCGCCGCCTACATCGGTAGCCACCTGGTGTGGGAGCTTCTCGATAACGGCGAGAAGGTAGTCGTCCTTGATCGGCTTTCAACTGGCTTCGAATGGGCTGTTGCGCCGGAGGCGAAACTGGTCGTCGGCGATATTGGTGATACATCTTTCGTCCGTTCGCTCCTCCGCGACCACGAGATCGATTCAGTAATTCATTTCGCCGGCTCGATCATTGTACCGGAATCAGTCGCTGACCCGCTCGCATATTATGAGAATAACACGTGCAAGACCCGGGCGCTGCTCGGGGCGATCATCGACGCGAAGGTTCGTCACGTAATCTTCTCGTCGACCGCCGCCGTCTACGGGGGCAAAGGGTTGGAGCCCATAGCAGAGGACGCGCCAACATTTCCGGAATCGCCATACGGCCGCTCAAAGTTGATGACTGAGTGGATGCTGTCCGACGCGTCTGCTGCCCACGGCTTTACCTATACGGTTCTGCGATATTTCAACGTAGCGGGCGCAGATCCGCGCGGTCGAACCGGACAGTCGACGCCGGGTGCGACACATTTGATTAAGGTTGCGTGCGAAACTGCCATCGGCAAGCGCCACGCAATCGAAGTGTTTGGTACGGACTATCCGACGCCCGACGGCACCTGTATCCGCGACTATATCCACGTCAGCGACCTCGTGGTCGCGCATCGCTTGGCACTCGCTCGTTTGCGCAATGGTGGCGATAATCTCATCGCCAATTGTGGATACGGACGCGGATATTCGGTGCTCGAGGTGATCAACAGCGTCAGGCGACTGAAGGGCGACACCTTCGAGGTGCGCCTGCGCGGTCGTCGCCTTGGCGATCCCGCCGCCGTGGTCGCCAATGCTGAACTTGCACGGCGAGAGCTTGGTTGGGTTCCCAGTTACGCCGCCCTCGATCGAATTGTCGCTGATGCCTTCGCCTGGGAGGAAATTCTCAGCCGAAGCAATCGATATGATCCCGCGCAAGATGCGAGATGATTTCACCGAGGAACGAATATACTAACACGGTGGAAAGTGGCGGCGGAGAAGGGCAAACCAGATGGTCGAAAAAACCCACATTGATAAAGATCCTACAGGTAAAACTATTATACTCGTTTCAGTTGTACAGGTCCTTCAGCGCTTCAAGCCACCCGGATCGGCACAGCGCTTTCTCTCAATCCACGCCGCCGTCTACAATGTGTTCAACATTCAACGCCATCTGACCTCCCGCCGAACCCTGCGCGTGTTTCGTAATCAGGCTATGCTAACATGGCGCCAAGCGACAGTCGCAGCGTGAACCGTTGCGGCCATGGTCATTTTGGCCTGCAAATTTCCGCTTAACGTGACAGTGCCGTCCGCAGTGCGGAACGGCTGCGCGCAGAAACGACCGTCGATGTGTAGCAATACCTCCCAGGAGCCCGAAATGAAAAAGCACTCGACGCGTGCATATGCGCCATTGCCACCGTTTGCCAATCACGACCGCGCCCTTGGCCGCGCGCTAAGGAGCCTTGGAGGGTTTGCGGCCGATGCCGAAATTCCGGCAACCGCCGCGCTCCTCGGCGCCGTACTCTTTGTCGGCCTTGCGACCGTCGGCGACTACGGGATCACAGTCGATGAGTTCAATGCCGACGACTACGGCCCCAAGGCGCTCGCTTGGTATACGAGCGGCTTCACCGACCGATCCACCTTTGAATCCGTCGAGGATACCCTTTGGTATTACGGCCCCTGGTTCCATATTATGACGGCCTTCGTGCAATCATTCGGGTTCGCCAATCCTTGGACCATTCGACATGCCATGACGTTCCTGGCCGGCCTCGCCGCCCTCACGGCGCTGCTCCCGATCGGGCGTCTTGCGGTCGGCCGCTGGGGCGGCCTTGTCGCGATCGGCCTATGCCTGACCACTGGCTACGTTTACGGCAACCTCTTCTTCACCCCGATTGACGTTCCATTTTTATTCGCGATGACTTGGGCGACCCTCGCCATTATCGTGATGGCGAGTCGGGTTGTGCCTTCCTGGCCCGCGACGATCAGTACCGGATTACTGACTGGTTTGGCCATCGCGACGCGCTCCTCCGGCGTCATCACGCACGCTTATCTCTTCGGCGCGATGTTGCTGTGTGGGCTCGAAGCAATCTTTCGCCCCGGTACTTCAACTCGAAGCGACTTGTTGCGGATCGGTATGCGCACCTGCTTCGCTTTGGCGATCGCATGGATCACCGCCATCGCCCTGTGGCCTTGGTTGCAGATCGGCAACCCGTTCTCGCAATTCAAAGTTGCCTTCCTGTATTTCACCAATCATCCAACGTCGTTCGAAATGCCGTTTTGGGGCAAGATGATTTTGACCACTGCGCTACCCTGGTTCTACATCCCGGGACAGCTGACCGCCCGTCTGCCAGTGGGATTTTTGTTGCTGCTGGTGACCGGCGTATTGTTCGAACTTGCGGGCACATTCGGATTCTTGCGCGCAATTCTTGAAGCGTTCGCACGGCACGCAATGGCGGGGTGCCAGGCGGCGGCCTTGGTCTTAGCGCGGTCACGGCGCCATCTGATTGTTTGGGCGGCAGTGATCTTGCCGATCGGATTCATCATCGTTCGGCATTCCACGCTTTACGACGGAATTCGACACGTACTGTTCGTCATTCCGATGCTCGCGGTGATAGCTGCCATGGGATTTCTCCGATTGCTTCCGCTTTTCGATCGTCTTCCGGTGATCTCTGCTGCGATCGGAGGAGCCTATGTGGGGGCAGCGATGTGGACGCTTGCCGTCCTGCACCCGCTTGAATACGTCGCGACCAACGTGCTCGCTGGCGGAGTCGCGGGCGCCTATGGCCGTTTCGATCTGGATTATTGGTCCGCGGCCGCAACCGTCGCGCTTCGGCGCCTTGAACGCCGGCTTGACTATGATTTCCCCGGACGATTTGCGCAGGCCCCACCGAGCATCACGATCTGCATCGGGTTCCGCGAATCGATGGTGGCGCCCCTGTTCAGACGACCATGGCGCCTCGAAGTCGACCCCAAGAAGGCAGATTTCATCATCGCAACGGAACGCTGGCGCTGTGCCGAGGACATACCTNCCGCCGTCCTGATCGACGAAGTCAAGCGCTTCGATCGCGCTTTCGCCTGGACCTACCTTCGTCAAGCTNCGCAGNGTGGGGTTTCCGCGGAGACGTCCGCGCATCATTGAGCGTGGAAACGGACGTCGCTCCCGGCTCACGTCGGCCCTCTACGGGCCGAACGTTGACATTTGCAAGCGCAATTTTTCTCGCAAGAACGGTAATCAGTTCAAGCTGTGTCCGCAGCTTCAAGTGAAGGTTTAGGAGAACGATGAGACTGATGGCGACCCAAGTGTAAAGGACGAGATCGACGCCTCGCCCAATTCCGACGAATTCCGCCAGTCGCGTGCTGTGAGCAGGAACCCAGACAAAATAAACGCCCGCCGCGGCCACGACAAACGACAGCAGCGCCACAACGGGCGATCGCCGATATTCGGTCCATGCATAAAGAAGTACGCTGCAAAGCAGAAGCGAAAAAATGACTTGAGCAATCATCGGGAGAGCTCTTGAGCAAAGAGATCCCGCAAGATCATCACTGAATCGCCGATACGTTGCCCCTTCGCCAAAGAATAGGCCGTGTATTCGATGGTCACCGGAACCTCAACATATCGCCGGCCGCTCCTGGCGATTTCAGCGAGAATCTCCGACGCATGCGCCATGCGGTTCTGACGCAGGCGGATTGCGGCGGCGCCTTGTCGGGTCAGGGCGCGCAAGCCGTTGTGGGAATCCGTCAGGCGCAGACCCGTGGTCAAGCGGGTGAACACCGTTGCTGCATGGAGAACCCATCGGCGGAGTGCCGGAAGATTGTAGGACTGCCCGAGAAAGCGGCTGCCCAGCGCGAAGTCCGCCCGTTCTCGTCCGAGTGCATCCACCAGGCGCGGGATATCCGAGACGCGGTGCTGCCCGTCGGCATCGAAAGTAACAAGGATATCGGCGTCCTGCGACAAGGCGTAATCGATCCCTGTCTGCAGGGCGGCGCCCTGACCGAGATTGATCGGTTGTACGACAACCGTGGCGCCGGCCGCCGCTGCGATCTGGCCCGTCCCATCGGTAGAGCCATCATCGACCACCACGACCTTGTAGCCGGCACGCCTGAGCTCCGTCACGACGCGGCCGATCGCGGGCGCCTCATTGTACGCGGCGCAAATGACCCATAATTTCGGATGCAAGCCCAATTCCATCGCAGGTCGCTTTCTTCAGTGTCTCCGATTGAGCCCTTGTTTCATATGATCGATCAAACCGCCGACGTTGCTCGACCACAGGGACTACGCCTTCCGGCCGCAGACGGGTCGAATACAGCACCTTGTGTACGCTTGCGGACTCAGCCTGGAATTTCCGCTATCAACAACAACCATTCAGACGTAAAAAGTTCCGTCAGCTCGTGACAATAAAAAGACCGCACAATATGAAAAGTAGGCCTACAATAAGCCGCAAGGAAATTGTCTCTNCGAACAGCATGGCTCCGAGCAACGGCGTGAGCGCGAACGCAAGCGCGACGAATGGGTACGCACGTGACAACGGCGTAAAACTCAAAATCCACACCCACAGTATCGCATACCCGGCGTAAAAAACGAGAGCCGTAACAAAATAGATGTTGCAAACCAGTCCCAGAAGGCGCTCCCCTACGCCGCCCTCTGCGACGTATCGAAGTGCTGCCATCTTGAAAAGCACCTGCCCGCCGGACATCCCCGCCGCATAGACCATCAGCAGGAGTATTTGCGATACGGTCAGCCGATCGTTGCTCATGGCATTGGCTTGCGCAGCACGATGCGCATCGCATCGAACAGGTTGACCGGTACGCCAATCCGGCTGGCAACTGCTATCGGCGCGCCGCGAAATCGCAACATCCGTCGCAACTGGAAAAAAATCAGTGAAAGCGGAACGATTTTCACAGGGTGGTCGCAGCGTTCCAAGGACAGTCCGAGGGAAGCCGACATTCGGCGAAAGCTTTCTTTGGTGAAGAACCAGAGATGCTGAGGCGGCGTCATCAGTCGCCAGTTCACGCCAGCAAACCTCGCGACGGGGGACGCAAAATCTCCGGTTGTGATCACGATGATGCCGCCGGGCTTGAGATAACGGTCACACAGGGCGAGCGTTTCGTGCGGGTGCGGCAGATGTTCGATGACATCGAACAACGTAATGACATCCACATGACCGACCCGCCTCATATTTGCTTCGTCTGCAACGCCAGACAAGACGTTCAAGCCGGAACGGCGACAATGCTCGGCTGCTTCCTCCGCCAATTCAATCCCGGAGCCATCGAAATAGCGTTGGGCTTCCTTCAGAAAAAATCCATACGCGCAGCCGAGGTCGAGAAGCTTTCCGCCCCGGCAAAAGCGGTGAACAAATTCGACGCTGCGCGCAAATTCCCGCCGCAGGATGGGCTCGGCGGCGCGATAGTCCGAATAGCCGTCGCGGCACTGACCGGAGAAATAGCCGCCGGTGTAATAGGCGCGTGGATCGAAACCCGAAGTTTCCGCCCGTCCGAGACCGCAACTCTCGCATCGATAAATATCGCATCCGTTCGTTCGATAGCGAAAAGAGTGCGTCGTGATGTGTCTACAGGCGGGGCATGCTTGCGAGATCATCGTTCCTCCGGGTGGCTGAGGTCGGCCCTCTCGACCGCCGGGGCCCCGGTCCCGACGACCGAAAACCCCGTGTGGTCAAAATATTGGTCTGAGGCTCCTATTTCTTCGATCGAGAAATTGGTCTGCGTTGATCACTGTCCCGGTTCTTCATCGGAGAACCGGCCGATCGCGCAGCGAAGGTCTACGGTAACTGGTCAGCGGATCCGACTTCGGAAAGAAAAGCTTGGCGAAGACTAGACGCGTTACCGTGCCGTAAAGGAAGAAATCGTACCATTCGATCGCTGTGCCGACCGTGCTTGCGATGACGGCCCGCGTGAGCTGCCTCTTATGCTCTTCCTCGGAAAGTGGCCTCCCGCCTACTACGATTGTCGACATGATGTTTCCTCCCGTAATGACGGTTTCGAGGTCCGCTTCTTCGACGTCTGTCTCGCAATAGGCTCGGCCCAATCGGCCAAAATCGTCGACAACGAGGTAGACGTTTTGATCGTGCCCGTTCCGCACGACCGACGGCGTCCAACTGGACCTACGCATACTCGCAACTCCAACACTACAGACCGACAATAAATAGAACTTGCCACAACTTGTTCCGGAAGGCACCGGCGCGTTTTTGACCGCAGGCTTTGTGCCCGGCCGGGCAACCGGCCGCTAATCCTAGAGGCCTTGCCGGGCGTTCTGGGTACGTTCTAGAGGGCAATCGTTACGGCTTGCGCCGACCGTCGACCGGCGCATATTCGCGCCGATGTCCCAGTTTTTGCCCGATCCGTTGACCAAGGAAGAGTTCGCGGTGCTGAAGCAGATCGGCACGGCCGCGACGATACGCACGGTCCCACCGCGGATTCAGGAGCGGCTCAAGCTTTTGGGTTACGCGACGGAGGTCTTGGGCGGCCTTGTCGTCACCGATGAGGGCTTTCTGCGGATCGCAATGGGACGCAAAAAATAAGCGCCATACCCTCGCCATCATCCGGACGAGGAATGCCAGGCCGCGGTTCCTGCGACTTTTTTTGTATGCCGGCGGTGGATCGTTGAAATAATCCCGCGGTGAAAACGTCTTATTGTTCGGGAGCGACCTCACACAAGGGAGGGAAAGCATGGCGCGAAAAACGATTATTGCCTTGTTCGCACTGGCAGCAATTGGCTCGCGGTTCAGCCGAATGCGGCATTCGCTCGTGCTGATCCTTTACGTTTGGGCAACGATAAACTTGATCATCATGCTCAACCTGCATCTCAAGCTACGCGGCCAACTGGGGTTAATCACCGCGCTGGCTCGGACGGCGGCGCTTCTGAACGCGAGATATGCGCGCGGTGGCACGACAGCGGCATCCAACACCTCGGGTCCCGAGGGAAGCCGTGTTCGCGCGTCACGTCTGCGTAGCTACGGTCCCAAGGGCTCGCGGCGTTCTATAGAAGATAACCGGCCTTTAAAGATCAGACGCCGTTGGCATCGCAGGCCCAGTGCCGCACGCGCCCAGAAAAGAGACCCGCAAATGCAGCGTGCTTCTATTCTTAAGGCGCGGGCGATGCCAAACGAGTGGCCCGATTGCACGGAGAGCGCCCTTCGTCGTACGATTGGACGATGTCCTCAGCCAATCGCCTCTCGTCGGCGCACCAACTCAAGATGACACTCACAGGAGGTAAAACAGCTCTGCTAGCCAAGTCACGCGGGAGTCGCGGCGTCCAGCTGGCGAAGACGGCGTCTATGAGCGTTTTTCTATTGACTGCTTCCCTTATGCTGTCGTGGGTCGCATTGTTCAACAATGCTCCATTGGTTTTCTCGGATACAGTGAGCTACGCTACGGCCGCTTTCCAACGCGAAATTCCTGGGCTCTTCAGCGTCTTCTACAGCATCTTTATCTTGCCGCTACATCAGGGAGTGACCCTCTGGCCGGTCGTGTTCGCACAGGGAGCGATGCTGGCGCATCTCCTGTACGTTACCACGCGATGCGTTTCAGGTGGCGCCATCAGAAGAACGGAGTTCCTGCTGATTGTTGCCGGCCTGTGCGTTTTTTCGAGCTTGCCATGGATTACCGGCCAGATATTGCCCGACGTGTTCTCACCAGTCCTTCTGTTGGGCATGTTCGTTCTTGCCTTCTGCAACGATGCACTCCGCCGCGGGGAGGTGCTGTACATTGGCGCCCTGACGACAGCCGCTATTGCGACTCATTTCAGTCACGTGCCGATCGCACTCGGTCTGATACTGCTTTGCATTGGGTTGAAGCCTATTATTGCGCCGAGTCCGATTCGCACCCGACAATGGGCCGCGCTACTCCTGATTCCGTTCGTTGTGGCGGTGTGTTCAATGGTCGCCGTGAATTGGCTGAGCTCACGCGAAATCGGTCTTGCGAGGAACAGCAATGTCTTTTTATTGGCGAAATGGATCGATGAAGGGCCAGCTTTGTCTTACTTGACACGAGCCTGCCCTAGCGCTGGCTATGCGTTGTGCGCGCACTTGGAGGAATTGAAGGACCGGTCTCATGACGAGCTGAAATGGGATGAGAACAGCCCGTTAAAAAAGGTCGGCACTTTTGATGAGTTGGAGCCAGAAGCGCGCAGAATAGTACGAGCAACTCTGTGCGCTTATCCATTTGAAATCCTACAGCGAGCAATGTTTGATGTCGGCCGCCAGCTTCTTCGATTTCAGGCAGGCGATGGGCTATCCCAAAAGTTCGCCAAGATGGTTGCCGAGCATCTGGGTGCTATCTTTGGGACTGAGATCGAGAAATCATTTATTGAATCGAGACAGGGACAAGGCCGGCTACCAATCGCGGAAGCCCGTCAGCTACACATCGTGGGGCTTGTGTTTGGTGTAGGTTTTTGCCTCTGGTCGGTAATGGCGCGGAGGCAAGCGGTACCGACGAAGCTTGTTGCGCTTTACATCTTTGTCTTCGCGGGAATCGTGTGGAACGCCGTCGTGACTGGAACATTATCGGGTCCCTACGACCGCTACTTGGCACGCGTCATTTGGCTGGCGTGTTTTGTTGGGCTAGTCGGATTTTGCTATGTCTCTCGAGTTCGTCAGCCTAANCAAGATTCCGCCCGCTGAACTC
>JGI20195J14853_1000699_pt1 | contig 11283 bp, 13 predicted proteins | sample NGESurdeep092012_3_FD_14853 | JGI IMG/M metagenome (IMG submission 14853)
GTTCCCGATGTCGTGCTGGTGCTGGCCGGGGTCGTCGTGGCGCAGGCGGTGGCTCCGCCAGGGGCCGCGACGGTCGACGCGAGTGCCACACCGGAGGCGTCCGGCGTCTTGAAGTTGCCGAGCAGGACCAGGGCGAGGGCGGTCAGGCTGAGGGCGACGGCGCCGCGGCGGGGAAGCATCGGATGGAACCTCGGTGGTCGGATCCGGTCACGAGCGGATCTCCGGGCACCACGATGGCGTGCAGAACCTTTCGATTGGCTGAACGAGATGCGCGGCCCCGATCCCCCAGGGACGAGTGGCGAGGATCAGCGCCTCCGTGCGTCCTCACCGGGGATCCCGCGCGCCGCGAGCGCCGCCGCCAACCCTTCGAGGTCCTCCACGGTCACGTAGAGGGCCGGGATCCGGAGGCGCCCGAACCGGACCGGATCTCTGAAGTCGACACGCACGCCACCTCGATGGGAGCCGCCGAACGTCACGTCCCCGTGCCGCACGCTCCTGCGGACGCCGATTGCCGTGATCCAGTGCCACGGCCCCTCGATCCGCCACGAGACGATGTTGGTGACCGGCGTGTGGATGCGGAAGAAGCCGAAATGCGCATCCANCTCCTCGTCCACGACCACGAACGCATTGCCGGTCCGCACCCCGAAGAGGCGGAGCAATAGGCGCGACCGTTGCCCGATGCGAATCGGAAACTGCTGGGCTGCCATGTCGGGGGCAGCGTAGCCGGAAGCCGGGCGACGACCGCTCGGTTCGCGACCGGCTGACATCCGACCCGCCTCAGTGGCGGCGCGCCGGGACCCGCGCCAGCTCGCGCGCGATGCTCGCGGCCCAGCTCTCGATCGCCTCCCAGTCACGGTAGTCGCCCTCGGCGACCATCGTCTTCGCGATCAGCCGCTCGGCGAACCCGAGCGCGCTGCCATCCACCATGCTGCGGTCCAGGGCGCCGAAGAAGATCCGGTGCTCGCGCGGATTGACCATCGCGCGGAGCTCGGCCACCTCTTTCGGCTCGACTGGCGTGTGCCTCGTCGCGAGGTCACCCACCGGGCCGCTGCTGAAGAGCCAGACCGGGCGATGGACCAGCACGGCGCGGTGCTTCCGCACGTATTCGGCTGCTTCCTTCACCCAGTGCCCGCCGTAGACGCCGCTCCCGATGACGAAGGCGTCCGCATCGGTGAAGTCAGCCGCTCCCGACGCGGGTTGCACGGTGACCTCGAGACGATCTTCGCGGAGTCGCGTCGCGATGCGCTCGGCGATGCCCCGGGTGGCCCCGAGCCGGCTCCCGTAGATGACCAGCACCTGCATGAGCGTCACACTCCGTTCGTTTGTCGCCCAACCGGCGCGCCATGGGCCTGCCAGGTCGGATCGGCCGCCAGGCCGTCCACGACCTCGACACTCGGGAGCGTCAGGAGGATCGCGGGCGGCGCGATGACCTTCCAGCGACGACTGCCGCCTCCGAGCACGACCCGCGCGCGCGTCATGACCGCGGCGTCGATCCAGATCGGGAGGTCGGCCGGCAGGCCGAACGGGGTGACACCGCCGATCTCCATGCCGGTCAGGGTCCGCGTCTCCTCGGCTGCCGCGAACGACGCCTTGCGCGTGCCGAGACGCGCGCGAACCACGCGGTTGACGTCGAGCCGATGCGGCGCAAGGACGACGCATACCGCGTACCGACGGGGCTCCGATTTGCCGACGACAACGATCGTGTTGGCCGAATCGTTCGGGTCGAAGCCGTAGGCCGANCAGAACGCCGCCGTGTCCGCCAACGCTGGATCGCAGGGGAAGAGCTCGTACGCTACGCCGCGCCCCGCGAGCGCCTGCTCGAGCCGCGCACGGTCGTCATCGACGTCCATGTTGGACGCGACCGCGCCGGGCATGGCCGTTCCGATCAGGCGACGGGAACGACCTGTTTCCCGTCTCGGCCTGCCCCAAGGTCCCCGCGGACCGCGGCGGCACCGTGCTCCGACGACCAGGACGCCACGGCGACCCGGAGGGCGATGGAATCCGGCCGGACCGTGAGCCGGTTGCCGATCCGGACGTCGCGGTCGAGCTGGTCGATCGTCCCTCGAAAGGCGGGCCTGGCATTGGCGACACGGTCGCCCGACGGATAGACGTCGAAGTACCCGTCAGTCGAGATGACGATGAGTGCTTCGGGGGTGGCGAACTTTGTACGAGCCATGGTGATATCCGATCTTGGGTGCGCCTCGAGCAACGGAACGGCGGCTCGGGCGACTCAGGGTAGCACCGCTGGCCGCGAGGCCCTGCGATCTGGCGACTTCCACGACCAGGCGTGGCTCGAACTTCCTGCCATGGGAGTCATGTCCGGTCGCGTGCAGCCACGCCCTGGCCGTTCGAACAGGCCTCGAAATGCCGTTGACATTCTCAGGGGCACGGGAACACTGTGACCAGGCAATTGGCCGGGCCGAGACGGAAGCTCGTGCGGGCTCACGTGGGGCAGCAGGAGGGAACCGGCGGCTGCAATCGGTGAGTCGCAGGCAACTTCGGGTTGCCGAAAGGAACGGCGAGCGATGACACAGACTGTTCCGGTGGCCGCGCTCGATCACGTGGTCGTCGATCGCTACACCGACATCGTCGGTCCGAGCAACGAGATGCTCGGGCCCGTCCGCGACGGTGGTCGGATCGAGTACCTGACGGTCCCTGGCTGCTGGGGGCCGATGATCACGCCGTCGATCCGGAGCGGACACGAAGTCACCCTGCCCGTCCGTGTCGAAGGCGCGAAGGTCGGCGACGCGGTCGCCCTCCACGTCGAGAAGCTCGAGCAGGTCTCGCGTGCTACGAGTTCGGGCGTCACCAGCAACTGGGACGGCCACTTCCTCAGCGATCCCTTCGTGGCCGGCATCTGTCCGACCTGCCGCGATGCAGGTCGGCACTTTCTGTACCCGGACACGTATCTCGACGGCCTCGGCGAGGGCGCCGTCAAGTGCAGCACGTGCCATTCCCAGGTCAACCCCTTCCACCTGGTCGAGGGCTACACGATGGTCTTCGACGACCCGAAGGGGATCGGCGTGACCGTCACGCCCGAACGGGCGCAGGAGATCGGCCGTGACGGCCGCGCGTGGGTTGGGCTGACCGAGCACAGCCGTCAGCACCCGGTCGTCGCCATGGCGACGGCCGACCTCGTCGGTCTGATGACGCGCTGCCGGATCTCGGCCGGCAACCTTGGCTCGATTCCCGCGATCGATCTGCCGAGCTCCCACAACTGCGGCGACTTCGGTGCGTTCCTCGTGGGCGCCGAGCACGAGTTCGCGGTCACCGAGGAACAGCTCGAGCTGCGGACCGACGTCCACATGGACATCGACTCGGTGCGCCAGGGGAGCATCATCATCGTGCCCGTCAAAGTCGACGGGGCCGGNATCTACGCTGGCGACGTCCACGCGATGATCGGCGACGGCGAGGTGGCGGTCCACACGACCGACATCGGCGCCCGCCTGGTCGTCCGGGTCGAGATCATCAAGGGACTGGCGCTGGACGGCCCGATCCTCCTCCCGCCCGCCGACGACCTCCCGTTCCTTGCCAGGCCGTTCACGGCCGACGAGGTCACTCGGGCGAAGGCCCTGGCCGAGACGAACGGTACCCGACTCGAGGGACCGGTCCTGCCGATCCAGGTCCTTGGCTCCGGGCCGTTCATCAACGCCGCCGCCGACAACGGNATCGCACGCGCGGCGAAGCTCCTGGGCATGACTGACAACGAGGTGAAGAACCGGGCCACGATCTCTGGTGCGATCGAGATCGGTCGACTGCCGGGCTTCGTTCAGGTCAACCTGCTCGTCCCGCGCCAGCGACTGGAGCGCATGGGAATCGACCATCTCGTCGAGGCGCAATACGGCAAGGCCGCCGGCTGGTGAACGAGCCGCACGAGGGAATGGCCGGCGGGCCCACTGTGCACGTGAGCGTGACGCTGAAGGGGTCGCTCGCCGGACGTTTCCCCGGCGGCCGGACTGAGGTGGAGGTGGCGGGGGGCGCTGCGGTCGAGGCGCTGATTGAAGCACTCGACTTGCCGCGCTCCTCCTACATCGTCGTCGTCAATGGCGCGACCGCCGTCCGCGGTGCTCCATTGCGGGACGGTGATCGCGTGCAGGTCATTCCGCCGATGGCGGGCGGCTGAGCTGGCCTGCTCGACGAGCGTCGTCCGGGCGCCTCGCGTGCCACTCGTGGAACTCGGCGCAGCGGCCGTCGGGGCCGAACCGGAGGACCCAGATGTTGTCGTACTCGGTCTGCGTGGCGCCGGTGAGCGGTTCGAAGAACCTGGTCCGCCCGTGAGCTACGACCAGGTCGCCGTCGATCGCGATCGGCTCGTACTGCGCGTCGTAGCCTCCGGGCGTGTCGAGGTGCTTCTCGCCCAGCCATTCAGCCGTGATCGCGGCCCGGCCGCGGGCCCGGACGCCGAATGGGTAGATCCAGAGCGCATCCTCGGTCCACAGGTCGGCGATCGCGGCTGGGGCGTACGACTGCCAGGCGCCGACGTAGGCGTCAGTCAGGCGCCGGCTCGGTCAGGAGTTCGACGAGGAGATCCAGGTCGGCCGGCGCGAGGCCATTTCGGCGAAGCAGCTTCCCGGCGCCACCATGGCGGGCCGCCAGGTGCTGAAGCATCGCCTCCATGTACGCCGGCGGGCACTCGAGCTCGACCGGGCTCGCGCGCCAGTCGACGAAGTGGGGATCATCCGGGTCGGGTTCGCTGAACGCGGCGCCCGTGAGCACGTAGTCGGCGACGATCACGTCGGCCGGGACCCCAACGGCGGAGAGCAGGAGCGCGATGGTCACCCCGGTGCGGTCCTTGCCGGCAGCGCAGCCGATCACTGCCGGGAGGCCGTCCGGCTCCAGCAGGGCCCGGGCCACGTCGGCGAGCAGCGGCGCCCGCTCGTCGAGCATGTGCCGGTAGGTCGCCGCGAGGCCGATGACCGGGGTGGGGTCGTCCTCCAGGAGCGGGATGCTCCGGTACCGAACGCCGGAGCTCGTGGCGAAGACGCTGGGCGCCTCCGTGAGCTCGTGAGGCCAGCGCAGGTCGATCACGGTCCGCAGACCCAGGTCGAGCAACGCATCCTGGGACGCACGAGGGATCACATCGAGCGCATCGGTTCGAAGCAGGGTCCGCCACCGGGTCCGGCGGCCGCCCCTCGCCGGGTAGCCTCCGATGTCGCGAAGGTTCCGCGTGCCGCGAAGTCGAAGATGGCGGCCGTCCGTAAGACTGGGGATCATCTCGCTACGGTACCGCGACATCGCTTGCGACGCGACGCCGGCCATCCTCGGATGGTTCGTCAGGCGCGATCGTGGAGGAGTTGGCGGACCGCAGCGATCCGTTTCTCGAGCTCCGGCCACTCATCGACCAGGTCCGCGGCGTAGCCGAGCCCCGAGCGCAGGTCCGCATCGTCGATGCCGCCCACCGTCAGCAGGCCGACGAACTCCGCAAGGTCCTCAAGGTTGCGCCGGTAGAAGTAGAAGCCGAAGACGTCGGCGTCGAGGGGGAGGTTCGAGCCCCACAGGTCGGTGTGGCAAAGGACCGTATCGCCGCGGGTCGCGATAAGGGCGCGATGAGCGACGCCTGCGACGATGTGGAGGTGGCTGGTTATACTCCAGGTATGAAGACCGCCGTGTCCGTCCCCGACGACGTGTTCGAGCGCGTCGACCGTCTGGCCCGCCGGGCAGGACGATCGCGCAGCGAGGTGTACAGCGCAGCCCTGCGCGAGTATCTCGCGCGGCATACCCCCGACGAGGTGACCGAGGCGCTCGACCGCCTCGTCGGCGAGATCGGGGAGGGCCTGGATCCGTTCATCCGGGAGGCCGGCCGACGCGGCCTGGCGGCGACCGAGTGGTGATCGCCCAGGGTGAGGTCTGGTGGGCCGACCTGCCTGCGCCCGAGGGTTCGGCTCCGGGTTTCCGCCGCCCGGTCGTCGTGGTGCAGGGTGACGCGTTCAACCGCAGCGCGCTCCGCACGGCCCTCTGCGTCCCGCTCACGAGCAACCTCAGGTGGGCCGAGGCACCGGGGAACGTGCTGCTGACTGCGCGCTCGACGGGCCTTCCGCGCGACTCGGTCGCCAACGTATCGCAGCTCGTGACCCTGGACCGGTCGGTCCTCGTCGAGCGCGTGGGCAAGCTGTCGCGGCCGAAGCTGGACCTGGTGCTCGCTGGGATCGACGTCGTCCTGGGCCGGTAGCCCGCCACGGACGGTGTCGCCGAGCGGTAGGGTTGGGGTCGTGAAGAACCGAACGCCCCTCACCGTCGGTCCGCTCGTCGCCGGGCCGGGCACCCGGGTGATCGGCGTTGTCCCCGTCGACCTGGGCGAGGGCCGCCTGGTCGAACTGCCGATGGTGATCGTCCACGGCGCGTTGCCCGGCGCGCGGGTGGCGGTGACCGCGGGGATCCACGGGGCCGAGTATGTGTCGATCGCCGCGCTCCGCGAGGTCGCGATGGACCTCGACCCCGCCCGCGTGCGCGGCTCCTTCGTCGCGGTCCTCACTGCGAACCCCGCCGCGTTCGCTGCCCGTACGATCTACCTCAACCCGATGGACGGAACGAACCTCAACCGCGTCTTCCCGGGGAAGGCGGATGGCTCGCCGACCCAACGGCTGGCGCGATGGATCACCGACCATGTCATCGCGGGTTCCGACGTCTTCGTCGACATGCACTGCGGCGACATGAACGAGGCCCTCGTGTCGTTCACGGGAGTCGAGGAGACTGGCGACGCCGATGTAGATGCGCGGAGCCGCGCCCTCGCTCAAGCGTACGGCCTGCAGTATCTCCTCATCGGGCCCGCGTCAGGCACGACCACGACAGCCGCCGCTTCGCTCGGCATCTCCGCGGTTCTTGGCGAGGTCGGCGGGCAGGGCCGATGGCCGGCCGAAGATGTCGCCCTTCACGCGGCGGGCTTGCGCAGGCTGCTTCGCGCCGCAGGGCTCGTCGACGAGGCGCCCGAAACACCGCGCCACGTGACCGAGATGCTCCGGTCGGAGGCGTGGATGCGCGCGACGAGCACAGGGTACTGGCACCCCTCGGTCGAGGTCGGCATGCGGGTCGCGAAGGGTACGGTCGTCGGGGAGGTGAGGGACGCCTTCGGCATGATCCTCGAGCAACCGATCGCGCCGCTCGATGGCGTGGTGATCTTCCTCGTCACGTCGCTCGCGATGAACGAGGGCGACCCGCTCCTCGCGCTCGCTGGCTGATCGCAACGTGACCCGGGCACGGCGAGAGGCCGAGCGGCGGCTTCCGGAATCGTATGATGGCACCCTCGCGACCGCGATGGAGGGATGTCATGCGACGGTTGATCCTCGCGTTGACCCTGATGGCAACGCTCGTCACGGCCGCCCCGGTGGGCGCCATCACGTTCGGCTCCGTGGATGGCGCGCTCCATCCCAACGTCGGGGGGCTCGTGTCGCCGACGCAGTATTCGGANGGGACCTGGCTCTACTGCTCGGGAACCCTCATCGCTTCGACGGTCTTCCTGACGGCCGCCCACTGCGCCGAGGACAACGGCCCCGCCGTGGTGACGTTCGACACGGCCTACGTGGCGGGTGACAAGACGTACTCCGGCACGTTCCACGTCGACCCGCTCTATCCGGGACCGGTGAGCGACCCGCACGACGTCGCCGTGGTCGTCCTCGCCAAGCCAGTCAAGGGCATTACGCCGGCGCGCCTGCCCGCGGCCGGCTCGCTGTCCGCTCTGTCGTCGAACCAGCTGTTCACCTCCGTCGGCTACGGCGCCAACGAGGTAACGAATGGGCCCGGCGGTCACCGCTACCTGTACAACGACGTCCGGATGGTCGCGACCGGGACCCTGAACAGCACGAACAAGGCGTGGCTGCGGATCTCGATGATCCCTTCGGCGGGCAACGGCGGCACCTGCTACGGCGACTCCGGCGGTCCGAACTTCCTGGGTATCACCAACATCGTGGCCGCCACCACGATCACCGGCGACTCGGTCTGCCGTTCGACGAACGTGGACTACCGGATGGACACAGCGTCGGCCCGGGCATTCCTCTCACAGTTCGTGACGTTGCCGTAGCTCGCCGTCGTGTTCCGGCGCGGCCCTGGCGGCGCCTGATCGCCGAGGCCTGATACCGGCAGGGCCGCGGACTTCAGCGCTGCTTGTTGGCGATCGCGCGGGCGAGCTCCAGCTTGTCCATCTTCGAACGCCCCGTGACGCCCAGCTCACGGGCCCGGTCGTAGAGCTCGGCCTTCGTNTGGCCGTAGTAGTCGACGCCGCCGAGCGCCTCGCCCCGCCCATCGCGCGCGGCCTTGCCCCGGTAGGTTGAACGGGGATCGGAAGGGCCCTTCTCGTCCTTGCGCTCCCAGCGATCGTCGACCTTCTCCCATCCGCGCTTGAGCGACTTGAAGGCCGTTCGATGCGCGCGCTCGCCCTCGCCGTACTGCTCGACGGCGCCGTCGTGCGTCTTGAGCCAGGTCTCCTGGGCCTTCTTGGGGGATCGTTTGAGCGTCGCGGGGAGCGACTCATCGGCAGGCATGTCGTGGACCCTCCTTGTTGGTGCGGCGACGTGGCGGCAACTCATAGTCCGACGTGTCGAGCCTCATTTCGACGCTGTGCGGAAGGCCGCCTCCACGCGCGTCGGGCCTGGTCCCTGGACCGCCCCCGACGGACGCGTCGCCAGCGTCGAGCCGAGGATCACGAGCGCAAAGCCGAACCACATCGCAGCGCTGAGGGTTTCGTGAAGGACGAGCACACCCAGCACCGCGGCCACCGCCGGGTTGACATACGTGATGACCGTGGCCCGGACCGGTCCGACCTCGGCGATGAGGGCGGCGAACGCGAGGAAGGCGGCGGCCGTGCAGACGATCGCCAGGATCGCGACCGACGCGAGCACGTTCGTCGAGGGCACGACCGACGGCCACTCGACGGCGGCTATCGGGACGTACACCACGGCGCACAGCGCGAGCGACAGCGCCATCACCCCGACCGATGGCAGCCCGCCCAGGCGGCGCGACAGGATCGCCGGCCCGACCGCGTAGCCGACCACGACGACCGCGATCTCGAGCAGGGCCGTCGTGTCCGACGTACCGAAGTCGCCGCCGACGATGGCGGCGACCCCGATCAGCCCGATCAAGAGGCCCAGCAGGCCCGTCCGGCCTAGTCGGTCCGCGCCGCTGGTGGCCAGCGCGAACGCCGTGCCGACGAGCGGGACGCCCGCGATCAGCAGGCCGGCGAGCGAGCTCGAGAGATGCTGCTCGGCGGATCCCAGCATCACCCACGGCACGGCGATCTCGACGGCCGCGAACGCGACGACCCAGCGCCAGCGCGCGAGCACCGCCCGCAGGTCGACGCGCAGGAGCGCGATCGGCAGCAGGATCGCAGCGGCGATCGCCGTGCGCGCGAGCACGAGGGTCGCTGGCGTGATCTCGGCGACAGCAACCCGGATGAACAGGTAGGGGATGCCCCAGATGACCGACATCAGGCCGAACAGCACCAGCCCGCGTCGCGTCATCGAGCCTGGGTCCGGCCATGTGCCATGCCGGCAATCTTCGCAGAGTTCGCTGGGTTGGCGCCGTCACGGGCTTGGCGAGGTGTCGATCGGGCCGGCTTTCGATCGAGATGGGGGAAGGGTGGGCCGGCCGCCGCCGCCCCCCTCGCTACGGGGTCACGCGCCCGATGAACGATCCCCAGGTCGCGAGGATCGTCCGGGTGGCAGGCGTCCGGCGGAGGGTCGACCGTCAGTCGGGCGCAGGCACGCCGGTCAATCGCGCCGTTTCAGAGCCCGGCTTGCCATCGGTCCCTGGCTCGGCGCCGACGTGTGTCCGCAGCCTGAGTTCCTTGAGCAGGAGCGACGCGATGACGGCCAGCACGGCTGCCCCAACCCCGAGCAGCATCGAGTTCGCGAGCGCGATCGTGAACGCCTGGTGGAACCCCTGGATGAACGCCGGCTGGAACTGGGCCGGCAGCTGGCTGACGAACGCGAGCGGATCGCCATTGCTCGTCACCGAGGTCAGCTGCCCGAGGTCGAAGCCCGCCGGCGGGCTCGTCGGCACCAGGGCCGCAGGCGCACCGGCGGCAACGATCTGGTCGTGCAGCAGGCCCCACGTCAGGTTGTCCCGGAAGAAGGTGAAGGCGAGAGTGAGACCCATCGTGGTGCCGATCTGGCGGAACAGGGTCAGGTCGCTGGTGGCCGCGCCAAGCTCGCTGAAGGGCACCGCGTTCTGGACGATGATCGTGAACACGGCGAACGTCGGCCCCACGCCGAACCCGGCGACGAACATCCAGCCTGACAGGAGGAGGTCCGAGGTGTCAGCCCGGAGGTTGGTCATCAAGGCGAGGCCGATTGCCATGATCACCAGCCCCACGAGGACGACCGCCTTATAGCGACCCGTCCGGCTCACGATGATGCCCGAGGCGATCGAGCTGATGATCAGGCCGACCAGGAAGGGCAGCAGCTTGTAGCCGGAGGCCGTGGCACTCGAACCCTCGACGATCTGGAAGTAGAGCGGCAGGAAGATGATCGCCGCCCCGAAACCAAAGGTCGCCAGGAAGATCGAGACCATCGAGGCGCTGAACGTGCGGTTGCGGAACAGGTGGAGCGGGATGATCGGCTCGGCAGTTCGCGCCTCGACCATCACGAACACGGCGAGGAAGACAACTCCCGCTGCGATGCTGCCCCACACCGCGGGATCACTCCATTGGGAGGTCTCGGCAACGGTCAGGCCGACCAGGATCGGCATGAGCCCGAGCGTCAGGGTGATCACCCCGAGGTAGTCGATCCTGATATCGCGCCTGCGCCCCTTGATGTTCGGCAGCAACCGGCCGATGACGGCCAGCGCCAGGATGCCGATCGGCAGGTTGACGAAGAAGACCCAGTGCCAGCTGAAGTTGTCGGTGAGGAACCCACCGAGACCGGGCCCGATGAGGAAGGCGATCCCGAAGACGGCTCCAAAGAGGCCCTGGTACTTGCCCCGCTCGGCAGGGGTGAACAGGTCCCCGATGACCGCCAGGGCGATCGGGAAGATGGCACCCGCGCCGAAACCCTGGACGCCCCGGAACAGGATCAGCTGCCACATCGTCTGGCTCAGGCCCGACAGGACCGAGCCGATCAGGAACAGGCTGATCCCGAACAGGAGCATCGGCCGGCGACCGTACAGGTCGGACAGCTTCCCGTAGATCGGCACGGTGATCGTGCTCGTCACGAGGAAGATCGTGACGACCCAGGTGTAATAGTCGGCGCCTTTGAGCTCCGTCACGATCCGGGGCAGGACGGGGCCGACGATCGTCTGATCAAGGGCGGCCAGGAACATACCCAGCAGGATCGCGCCGAGGATCTCGAACTTGGC
>JGI20195J14853_1000703_pt1 | contig 11264 bp, 8 predicted proteins | sample NGESurdeep092012_3_FD_14853 | JGI IMG/M metagenome (IMG submission 14853)
TGCTTGAGCTGCGCGAGGTGCTTCGGCATCTGCCCGACCGCGGTCGAAGCGGAGGCCGGACGCCCGGCGTAGCGAAGGGTGCGATGCTTGGCGCCGATCTGGTTGAGGATCCATTGCAGGAACACGTCGACGAAGAACCAGGCGCCCATGTTGCGCGGCTCCTCCTGGCACCACACCATCTCCGCCTGCTTGAAGCGCGCCAACTCGGACAGCAGCGCCTTGGTTGGGAACGGATAAAGCTGCTCGACGCGCAAGAGATAAATGTCGTCGATGCCGCGTTTCTCGCGCTCCTCGTAGAGGTCGTAATAGACCTTGCCCGTGCACAGGATGACGCGGCGGATCTTGTCGTCGGCGACCAGCTTAATCTTTTCGTTCGGCAGCGCTTGCGCCTCGTCCCATAGCAGCCGGTGGAACGCGGTGCCGGCCGCCATCTCGTCGAGCTTCGAGATCGCGCGCTTGTGGCGCAGCAGGCTCTTCGGCGTCATCAGGATCAGCGGCTTGCGGATTTCGCGCTTCATTTGCCGGCGCAAAGCATGGAAGTAGTTCGCCGGCGTCGTGAGGTTCGCCACCTGCATGTTGTCTTCCGCGCACATCTGCAGGAAGCGCTCGAGCCGGGCGCTGGAATGCTCCGGACCCTGGCCTTCGTAGCCGTGCGGCAGCAGGCATACCAGGCCGGACATGCGCAGCCATTTGCGTTCGCCGGAGGAGATGAATTGGTCGAACACCACCTGCGCGCCGTTGGCGAAGTCGCCGAACTGCGCCTCCCACAGCGTCAGCGCGTTCGGCTCGGCGGCGGAATAGCCGTATTCGAAGCCGAGCACGGCCTCTTCCGACAGGCTCGAGTTGAGCACCTCGAAGCGCGCTTGGTCGGGCCCGAGATGGTTGAACGGCGTGTGGCGTTCCTCGGTCTGCTGATCGAACAGCACCGAATGGCGCTGCGAGAAAGTGCCGCGCTCGGTATCCTGGCCGGACAGGCGAACGGGATGGCCTTCCTTGAGCAGCGCGCAGAAGGCAAGCCCTTCCGCGGTGGACCAGTCGATGCCATCGCCGGACTCGATCGTCTTGGCGCGATGATCGAGGAAGCGCTGGATGGTCTTGTGGACGTGGAAGCCTTGCGGGACGTTTGTGATCTTTTTGCCGATCTCGCGCAGCTCGGCGATATCGACGCCGGTATTGCCGCGGCGCGGATCCTCGACTCCGCGGGCGGCCTTGAGCCCCGACCAGCGGCCGTCGAGCCAGTCGGCCTTGTTCGGCTTATAGCCGATCGCCGCCTCGAATTCGGCATCGAGATGGGCGCGCCAGCCGGCCTTCATCTTCTCGACTTCGCCTTCGGTGATGACGCCTTCGGCGACCAGTTTCTTGCTGTAGATTTCCAGCGTGGTCGGATGCGAACGGATTTTCTGGTACATCAGCGGCTGGGTGAACGAGGGCTCGTCGCCTTCGTTGTGGCCGAAGCGCCGGTAGCAGAACATGTCGATGACCACCGGCCGCTGGAATTTCTGCCGGTATTCGGTCGCCACCTTGGCCGCGAACACCACCGCTTCCGGATCGTCGCCGTTGACGTGGAAGATCAGCGCCTCGATCATCTTGGCGACGTCGGACGGATAGGGCGATGAGCGTGAATAGCGCGGATAGGTGGTGAAGCCGATCTGGTTGTTGACGATGAAATGGATCGAGCCGCCGGTGCGGTAGCCCTTCAGATCCGCCAAGCCGAAACATTCCGCCACCACGCCCTGGCCGGCGAAGGCGGCGTCGCCGTGCATGAGCAGCGGCATCACCATGGTGCGCTCGTCGGGCGTGGCGCCGTGCTGGTCCTGCTTGGCGCGCACCTTGCCGAGCACCACCGGATCGACGATTTCGAGATGCGAGGGATTGGCGGCGAGCGACAGATGCACCTGGTTGCCGTCGAACTCGCGGTCCGATGAGGCGCCGAGGTGATATTTCACGTCGCCGGAGCCCTCGGTCTCGTCCGGCGTCGACGAGCCACCCTTGAATTCGTGGAACAGCGCGCGGTGCGGCTTGCCCATCACTTGCGTGAGCACGTTGAGGCGGCCGCGATGCGGCATGCCGATGCATATTTCGCGCACGCCGAGATTGCCGCCGCGCTTGATGATCTGCTCGAGCGCCGGGATCAGCGATTCGCCGCCGTCGAGACCGAAACGCTTGGTGCCGGTGTATTTGACGTCGATGAATTTCTCGAAGCCTTCGGATTCCACCAGCTTGTTGAGAATGGCGCGCTTGCCTTGAACGGTGAAGCTGATTTCCTTGTCGCGGCCTTCGATGCGCTCCTGGATCCAGCTTTTCTGCGCGGCATTGGAGATGTGCATGAACTCCACGCCCAGCGTCTGGCAATAGGTGCGGCGCAGGATGGCGACGATCTCGCGCATGGACGAAAATTCGAGCCCGAGCACCTTGTCGAGGAAAATCCTGCGGTCGAGGTCGGCCTCGGTGAAACCGTAGGAGCGCGGGTCGAGCTCTTCTTCGTTCTTTTCCGGCTCGAGCCCGAGCGGATCGAGCTTGGCGTGGAAATGGCCGCGCATGCGATAGGCGCGGATCAGCATCAGCGCGTGGATCGAATCGCGCGTGGCCTGCTGAACCTCGGTCGAGGAAATCTCGACGCCCTTGCCCTGCGCCAAGTTACCGAGCTTGCCGGATATTTTCTCAGCCAGGCGCTTTTCGGTTTCCGCCCATTGCCCGTCGAGCGCGGCCACCAGGTCGCCGTCCGGGCGCAGCGGCCAATTCGGTTTCTTCCAGGAGGCGCCGCGCGCGCTGTTGACGACGTCGGCGCCCGCGTCCTTCAGGCTCTTGAAAAACTCCCGCCACTCGGCATCGACCGCGGCCGGGTCGCTCTCGTATTTGGCGTAGAGGTCTTCGATGTAGGCGGCGTTGCCGCCGTAGAGGAAGGAGGTGCGGGCGAAGGCAGCATTGGCGTCCTGGCGGGACATGGCTGTTCGATCCTAGCGCGGCGTAAATGGCGCATTTTGCTTGCACATGATCTTTTCCGAAAACCGGTGCCCACCCACGGGTCAAGCCCGAGGGCAGGCTTTTCGGGATCATGCGCCGGCTAACGGCAACGGCCTGAGGGACCGGCATCCAACGGCGGACTGCTGTTTTAACGCTATTTATGACGCCTGTAAGTCTACGAAAGACCTAAGGACTGAATCAGGATTTCAATACTTCTACCAGGGTTTTCCCGATTCGCGCTGGCGCGGGTGATACCTTAATTCCCGCCGATTGCATTGCCGCAATTTTTGACTCGGCATCGCCCTTGCCGCCGGAAAGGATCGCCCCGGCAATAATCGTCACGATAGATATGGGAACGGCAGCCTCTATCGCCAAAAAAAGCCCCGAGAAAAACCTCGGGGCTTTTGGTTCGCGCCTCGCAGGTTCGGTGCTTCAGGACCGAATGCACGAAGGGCCTCGGCACTAAAGCCGAGGCCCCCAATGTTTCGATCTATGAGATCACTGACGATCCAACAGTCACATCAGTGCCAGTTGAAGCGATAGACCAGTTCGCTGCGGATGGTCTGCACGTATTTATGCGAATCAAAGGAGTCTGCGAAACCATCCGTGTACACTATTGGAACAGTTTGGGCCTGGTAGTCGGCGAAGCGATATTCGGTCTTCCAGAACAGGCCCGGCATAAAGCCGAGGCCGTATTCGTATCCTGATCCGAGGAACCAGCCTTTATAAGTTGTCGCCGGAATATAAGCATCGCCGTGGAAGATGTCGATTTGGTCAAAACGCGCCTCCGTATAGCCGCCAGAGACGTACGCCAGCAGGTTTGGAAGTGCGACCCAGCCAATCCGGCCGCCCGCGGCCCATGACCAACTCAGCTTTTCGTCGACGGAGCCCATACTACCCGTAATGCTCCCGAAGTTGTAGTCTCCGAACGCACCGATCACGATGCTCGGCATCACCTGGTAGTCGCAGCCAACTTGGCCCGTGCCAAACCAGCCACGGCCACCGAGGGTGCCGGAACCAAATCTTTCGCTGGTATCTGCACTGATATCCTGATTATACATCCCATAACCGCCGCCGGCGCCGACATAGCATCCGGTCCAGTTGTACGCGGTGACCACAGGCGGCGCATAGGGCCGCGCCTTCACCTGCATGTCAGCGGCAACGGCTGAGCCGGTAAACGCGGCAACAGCTGTGATAGCGATCGCAAGTTTCTTCATGGAGCCCACCCTCTTATGTACTATTGCAATGACCGAACCGTTCCACCCGTTTGCAATGATTGCAAATGCTGGGCGACCGATCCGACGGTGAATTCATCAACCATCGTGCTTAGACCATAGCGCACTTCAGGCGTCTTGGCTGTTGCCGATTTAGCACATCCCTGAAGATTCGCAGCGGCGAGACGTCCACTGGCTGACATTGAGGCGGAGCCAGTTCGAGCTAAAAAATTCCAATATTGTAGGAGAATCAGCTCTTTAGCAGATCAAGCAACGTCTTGCCGATGCGCGCCGGCGAGGGCGAGACTTTGATGCCGGCCGATTCCATGGCGGCAATTTTGGACTCGGCGTCGCCCTTGCCGCCGGAAATGATCGCCCCGGCATGGCCCATGCGCCGCCCCGGCGGCGCGGTGCGCCCGGCGATGAAGCCGACCGTCGGCTTCTTGCGGCCGCGCCTGGCCTCGTCCTTGAGGAACTGCGCGGCATCCTCCTCGGCCGAGCCGCCGATTTCGCCGATCATGACGATCGACTCGGTCTTGCGATCGGCCAGGAACAGTTCCAGCACCGCGATGAATTCGGTGCCCTTGACCGGGTCGCCGCCGATGCCGACCGCGGTGGTCTGGCCCAGGTTCTCGCGGCTGGTCTGGAACACCGCCTCGTAGGTGAGCGTGCCGGAGCGCGAGACGATTCCCACTTTGCCCGGCTTGAAGATGTTGCCCGGCATGATGCCGATCTTGCATTCGCCTGCCGTCATCACGCCCGGGCAATTCGGCCCGATCAGCCGCGACTTCGAGCCGGCGAGCGCGCGCTTGACCTTGACCATGTCCATCACCGGAATGCCTTCGGTGATGCAGACGATGAGCGGGAGCTCGGCCTGGATCGCTTCGCAGATCGCATCGGCCGCGCCGGGCGGCGGCACGTAGATCACGCTGGCGTCGCAGCCGGTCTTTTCCTTGGCCTCGGCGACGGTGTCGAACACCGGCAGATCGAGATGGGTCGCCCCGCCTTTACCGGGCGAGGTGCCGCCGACCATCTTGGTGCCGTAGGCAATTGCCATTTGCGAATGGAAGGTCCCGTTCTTGCCGGTGAAGCCCTGGCAGATGACCTTGGTGTTCTTGTCGATGAGGATGGCCATTACGCGGCCTCCTTCACGGCCTTGACGATTTTCTGCGCGGCGTCGTCGAGATCGTCGGCCGACGTCACGTTGAGCTTGGACTCGGCGATGATCTTCTTGCCGAGATCGACATTGGTGCCTTCCAGGCGAACCACCAGCGGCACCTTCAATCCGATTTCTTTCACCGCCGCCACCACGCCCTCGGCGATCACATCGCATTTCATGATGCCGCCGAAGATGTTGACCAGGATGCCCTTCACGTTCGGATCGGAGGTGATGATCTTGAACGCTGCGGTGACTTTTTCCTTCGTAGCGCTGCCGCCGACGTCGAGGAAGTTGGCCGGCGCCATGCCGTACAGCCTGATGATGTCCATGGTCGCCATCGCCAGTCCGGCGCCGTTGACCATGCAGCCGATCGCTCCGTCGAGCGCGATGTAATTGAGGTCGAATTTCGAGGCCTCGGTTTCCTTTTCGTCTTCCTCGCTGAGATCGCGCAGCGCGACGATATCCGGGTGGCGGTAGAGCGCGTTGCCGTCGAAGCCGACCTTGGCGTCGAGGCAGATCAGCTTGTTGTCCTTGGTCACCACCAGCGGATTGATCTCCAGCATGCTCATGTCTTTGCTGGTGAACGTCGCGTAGAGCTTAGGGAGCATATCCCCGATCTGCTTGGCGAGATCGCCGCTGAGCTTGAGCGCCTGCGCCACGTAGCGGCCGTGATGCGGCATGATGCCGGTGGCCGGGTCGACCGAGAAGGTCATGATTTTCTCAGGATGACTCTTGGCGACTTCCTCGATGTCCATGCCGCCTTCGGTGGAGACCACGAAAGCGACGCGCGAGGTTTCTCGGTCGATCAGCGCGGACAGATAGAATTCGCGGTCGATGGCCGAGCCTTCCTCGATATAGAGCCGGTTGACCTTCTTGCCGTGCGGGCCGGTTTGATGGGTGACCAGCGTCGAGCCGAGGATGCGCGCGGATTCCTTCTTCACATCGTCAATGGTTTTGACCACCTTGACGCCGCCGGCCTTGCCGCGGCCGCCGGCGTGGATCTGCGCCTTCACCACCCAGACCGGGCCGCCGAGTTCCTGGGCGCCCTTGAGCGCCTCGTCGACGCTGAACGCCGGCACGCCGCGCGGCACCGGCACGCCAAATTCGCGCAACACCGCTTTGGCCTGGTATTCGTGGATATTCATAAACCATCTCCGGATGGGAGCCGCGAATAGTGAGTAGCGAATAGTGGGTCGTTCGCGCTTCTATTCGCTACTCGCTATTTCGCTATTCGCTTAACTTCCCAAATTCGGCGCGATTTTCTTACAAGCCTCGACCAGGCCCTGCACCGAGGCCACCGACTTTTCGAACAGGCTACGTTCACCACCGCTGAGCTCAATCTCGACGATGCGCTCAACGCCCTTGGCGCCGATCACCACCGGCACGCCGACATAAAGGTCCTTGACGCCGTATTCGCCGTTCAGCCAGGCGGCGCAGGGCAATACGCGCTTCTTATCGAGCAGATAACTTTCCGCCATCGCGATCGCGGAAGCCGCCGGCGCGTAGAAGGCCGAGCCGGTCTTGAGCAGGTTAACGATTTCGGCGCCGCCATTGGCGGTGCGCTTGATGATTTCGTCGACGTGCGCCTGCGTGGTCCAGCCCATCTTCACCAGGTCGGGCACCGGAATGCCGGCCACCGCCGAATAACGGATGAGCGGCACCATGGTGTCGCCATGGCCGCCGAGCACGAAGGCGGTGACGTCTTCCACCGAGACGTTGAACTCGTCGGCCAGAAAATAACGGAAGCGCGCCGAATCGAGCACACCGGCCATGCCGACCACTTTCTGCTGCGGCAGGCCGCAGGATTTCTGCAGCGCCCACACCATGGCGTCGAGCGGGTTGGTGATGCAGATCACGAAGGCATTGGGCGCGTATTTCTTGATGCCGGCGCCGACCTGTCCCATCACCTTCAGATTGATGTCGAGCAGATCGTCGCGGCTCATGCCCGGCTTGCGCGGCACGCCGGCGGTGACGATGCAGACGTCGGCGCCTTCGATCGCTTCGTAGCTATTGGTGCCGATGATCTTGGCGTCGAAATCATTGACCGGCGAGGATTCGGCGATATCGAGCGCCTTGCCTTGCGGGATGCCTTCCATGACGTCGAACATCACGACGTCGCCGAGCTGTTTGAGGCCGATGAGGTGGGCGAGCGTGCCGCCGATCTGACCGGCGCCGATCAACGCAATTTTGTTACGCGCCATGGTGGGAAAACTTTCGACTTGCTGAAGCCGCGGAACGCGGCCACGCGTGACTTATCGAGTTTGCTGTATTGCAGCAATACGGCCCTGTACGTAAATGGGCCGTGTATACATTATACCAACAGATGTTTGCCCCGAGTCCAGAGCAATTTGACGACTCAGGTCTCCACGATCTTATCCGACCAATCCAGGCCTTGCGCCTGGCGCGGGCCATGCGGCAGGCCGAGATAGGATTGCGAGCGCATCTCGATCAGGCGCGAGGCGGTGCGCTTGAATTCCTGCACCTCGAAGCCTTCCGAGCCGCGATATAGCCTATCCGGCTGCGCTTGCGCGGAGGCCAGCAGCTTCACCGCGTGGTCATAAAACGTATCGATCAGGATGATGAAGCGCTTAGCCTCGTTGCGGCGGGCGTGATCCATCACCGGAATGCGGTCGAGCACGACGGTGTGGAATTCGTGCGCGATCTTGAGGTAGTCGGTGGCCGCCAGCGGCTGCGCGCAGAGATCGTCGAATGAAAAGCGGGCGACCCCCATCGCCGCCTTCGGCACCCGCACAATACGGCCCTTCACCACCAGTTCATGCGGGCTGCCTGCATGTTCACCGGCAAGACGCCGCCAGGCATCGTCGAGCGCGGCGTCAGCGATCGCATTGGCCGGCACATACCAGGTCGGCATGCCGGTGAGCTTTTCGAGCCGGAAATCGATGCGCGCTTCCAGCCGAACGACCTCGCAATGCCGTTGCAGCAGCGCGATGAAAGGCAGAAACAGCCCGCGATTGAGCCCGTCTTTGTACAGCTCGCCGGGCGCCAGATTCGACGTCGCCACCACCACCACGCCGAGCTCGAACAGCCGCGTGAACAGGCGGCCGAGGATCATGGCGTCGGCGATGTCGGTGACGTGAAATTCGTCGAAGCACAGCAGCCAGGTTTCCTCGGCGATGGCCGCCGCGGCGCGCTGGATCGGATCCAGTTCGGGCAGCGCGCCGTTCTTGATGTCCTGCCGAAAAACGTGAACGCGCTCGTGCACATCGGCCATGAACTCGTGGAAATGGACGCGGCGCTTGCGCTTCACCACGCTGGTCGCGAAGAACAAGTCCATCAGCATGGTCTTGCCGCGGCCGACCTCGCCGCAGACGTAGAGCCCTTTCAGCGGCGGACCGGCCTGTTCGCGTTTGCCGAACAGCCAGCCAAGCGAGGACGATTTTCGCGCCAGCCGGCGCTGATCGAGGCGGTGCGCGAGCGCCGTCAGCTGCGCCGCCAGCATCGCCTGGCCGGGATCGGCCTCAATTTTGCCGGCGGCGATGAGCGCCGCGTAGCGCGTGCTGAAGGTGTCGGGCATGAGGCTAGGACATTGCGAACCAGGCGAGCGGAGCGTCGCCGGATAGCTGTGCGGGCCGGGCGCGGCTTGCCGCGAGAACTAGGGTGATCCGCGCCATCTGTAAATCGACCATAAATGCGGACGAGCCCCTATGTTGCAGGAAATGCTGCAGCATTTGCTGCACCAAAACTACGCTAATGCCTTGTTAGCCATGCACTATTTGCATGGATGGGTCCCGCCAGTCGAAATTCTGTCGTCTTTTTGCTGCATTGCACCATATAGGTTGGAACAGACGATTCGCTGAGCCTCAGCGGACGTCGACGCGGAGACCCGAAATGCAAGAGCCTTTGCCCGACGGCGGAACCATCCGCAAATTGTGGATCGGCGAGACCGACGCCTATCGCGACCACCTGCTCCGCCTCGACCGCGAAAGCCGCCACCGGCGCTTTTCCGGCGCGNTGGCGGACGAGGTGATCGCCCGCCATGCGNCGACCGCCAACGGGCTCGGNGTCGTGGTGCACGGATTCTTCGTCGACGGCGTGCTGCGCGGCGCCGCCGAGCTGCGGCAGAATGGATCGCTGTTCTCGCATGTGGCGGAAGCCGCCTTCAGCATCGAGCAGCCGTGGCAGAGCCACGGTGTGGGCACCGGACTGCTCGAGCGCACGCTGCTCTCTGCGCGCAATCGTGGCATCAAGTCGCTGCGCATGGACTGCCTGGCCGACAATCAGCGCATGCAGCAGCTCGCCCGTAAGTTCGACGCCGAGTTTTCGTTCGATTTCGGCAGCGTGACCGGCGAAGTCGATCCGCCGCGTTCGACGCTGCTCTCGCTGTTGCGCGAGGTCATGGCCGACACCCATGCGATCACTGCCCGCGTCTTCGAAGTGCAGGCGCGCCTGTTCGGGCCGGCGTGATATTTCCGCGCAAGTCTAATTAAGCGGATAGCTCGCCTCGACCACGTAGGGGCCGCCGCCGACCGAGGCGCGCGACGAAAACAGCACGAAGCGCGAGACGCGGAACGCGGCGGTGCGGAAATAACCGCGCGCCGAAAGATACTCGGCGACCGCGTGGCTCGAGGAATCGCGCAAGCGCGCCAGCGTCACGTGCGGCGTGTATTTACGCCCCTCCGGCTCCAATCCGATGCGTTGCATCAGCCGTTCCTGCTCGGCCTGCACGTCGAGCAAGGCTTGCGCCTGCGCGACCGATGCGACCACCGCGCGCGGCTTGCGGCCGCCGAACGACATCAGACCCTCCAGGTAAAGGTCGAAAGCGTCGCGCTTGACGCGGCCGAGCATCAAGGCGACCTCCTGGGCGATCATGTCGTCCACGTCGCCGATGAAGCGCAACGTCAGATGATAGTTCTCCGGTGTGATCCAGCGCGCACCCGGCAGTCCGCCGCGCAGCATCGACAGCGACTGTCCAACGTCGGCGGGAATTTCAACACCGGTGAAGAGACGCGGCATAGCAGTCCGACCCATTCAGGCCGGTACCTGGCCTGACATTTTTTAGTTTGCGCGTGATCTTGTCCGAAAACCGGTTCCCACTTTTCGGGATCACGCGCGTATTACAACCCACGCGCCGCACGCGCACGCGCGACCAACTCCTCGACCCGCGGCAGGATACGCGCCACGATCACGTCGACGCCGGCGGCGTTCGGGTGCAGGCCATCGCCCTGGTTCAGCTTGGGATCGGTGGCCACCCCGTCGAGGAAGAATGGATAAAAGACGAGCCGATGAGTCGAGGCAAGCGCCGGATAAATGGCATCGAAGGAGCGCACATAATCGGGCCCCATGTTGCGCGGCGCCCGCATGCCGGCGAGCAGCACGGCAATGTGACGGTCGCCGAGTTTGTTCAGGATGCTGTCGAGCGCGGTCTTGGTCAGCTTCGGGTCGAGCCCACGCAAAGTATCGTTGGCGCCGAGCTCGACGATCACTGCCTCGGTACCTTCCGGTACCGACCAGTCCAGCCGGCCGAGCCCACCGGAAGCGGTATCGCCCGACACCCCGGCATTGGCGATACTGGCGGCGATGCCCTTGGCTTTGAGCGCCTGCGCCAGTCTGGCCGGGAAAGCGGCGTCCATTGGCAGCCCGAAGCCGGCGCTGAGCGAGTCGCCTAGCACGACAATCTTCACCGGCTGATCGGCGGCATGCCCACCAAGAGGCGCCAGCCCACAAACAAACGTGACCATGACCATCGCCGCAAGGCGCTGGACCCGGACGGCCTTTGTCCCATATGAGCGGGGGCGTGAATGGAAAGGCCACATGACGAATAACTCCCAGGCGGGGCCGGCCATTGCGCAACCTGCAATCAAACTTGCCGGTGTCAATCTCTCGCTCGGGCAGGGGGCGGCCCGCGTTCATATTCTCAAAGACATCGACTTGAATATAGGCAGCGGCGAGGCAATCGGCCTGGTCGG
>JGI20195J14853_1000705_pt1 | contig 11249 bp, 10 predicted proteins | sample NGESurdeep092012_3_FD_14853 | JGI IMG/M metagenome (IMG submission 14853)
GCCGGCCTTTTGCGTATTGGCCCGGCCCACAGGCTAATATCTAGCCCAACTTTGGTCCGCAGGCATCACGGATTCTTAACAGGCATCAAGGATATTGAAATGGATCGGATAGAATCCCGGCTGTCCACCAGCTCCGACGAGTTCCGCCGCAACCGCGACGCGATGGACGCGCTGGTCAAGCGCCTGCGCGCCGAAATCGAGCGGATTCGCCAGGGCGGTCCCGCCGCCGCGCGCGATCGTCACGTCGAACGCGGCAAGTTGCTCGCGCGCGATCGCGTCAAAAAACTTCTCGACCCCGGCAGTCCGTTCCTCGAGCTGTCACCACTGGCCGCCTTTCAGATGTACGACGGCGACTCGCCATGCGCGAGCATGATCACCGGCATCGGCAGAGTCCATGGCCGCGAGACCGTCGTCATCGCCAACGACGCGACCGTCAAGGGCGGCACCTATTTTCCGATGACCGTTAAGAAGCATCTCCGCGCGCAGCAAATCGCCATCGAGAATCTGCTCCCGTGCGTTTATCTCGTCGATTCGGGCGGCGCCTTCCTGCCGATGCAGTCCGAGATTTTTCCCGACGAGCATCACTTCGGGCGCATCTTCTACAACCAGGCGCGGATGTCCGCGATTGGCCTGGCGCAGGTCGCGGTGGTGATGGGCAGTTGCACGGCAGGCGGCGCGTACGTGCCCGCGATGTGCGATGAGAACGTCATCGTCCGCGAGCAGGGAACGATCTTCCTGGCCGGGCCGCCGCTGGTGCGCGCCGCAACCGGCGAGGAGGTCAGCGCCGAGGATCTCGGCGGCGGCGACGTGCATACGCGGCTGTCGGGCGTGAGCGATCACCTGGCCGACGACGACGAGCACGCGCTCCAGATTGCGCGCGCGATCTTCGAGAATCTCGGTCCTCGCACCGCCCCCGCGATCGAGCCGGACGCCCCCGAAGATCCGCATTACGATCCCGCCGAACTGTACGGCATCATCCCGGTCGATACGCGCCGCCCCTACGACGTGCGCGAGGTGATCGCGCGGCTGGTTGACGGGAGCAGGATGCATGAGTTCAAGGCGCGCTACGGACCCTCGATCGTCACCGGCTTCGCGCGAATCTACGGCTATCCCGTCGGCATCGTCGCCAACAACGGCGTGCTGTTCAGCGAGTCCGCACTGAAGGCCACCCACTTCATCGAATTGTGCTGCGCGCGGCGCATCCCGATCCTATTCCTGCAAAACATCACCGGCTTCATCGTCGGCAAGCGCTACGAACAGGGCGGCATCGCGAAGGACGGCGCCAAGATGGTCAACGCTGTAGCCAACGCGCAGGTCCCGAAGTTCACGGTGATCATCGGCGCGTCGAACGGCGCGGGAAATTACGGGATGTGCGGGCGCGCGTACTCGCCGCGATTGCTCTTCATGTGGCCCAACGCGCGGATCTCGGTGATGGGCGGAGAACAGGCCGCGAACACTCTGCTGACGGTGAAGCTCGATCAGTTGAAACGCGAAGGCGCCACGATGAGTGAAGCCGAGCAGAAAGAATTTGTCCGTCCCACGCTCGAGAAGTATGAGATCGAGTCGAGCGTCTATTACTCGAGCGCCCGGCTATGGGACGACGGCGTGCTCGATCCGGTCGAAACGCGCGCGGCGCTGGCGCTGGGCATCGCGGCCTCGATGAACGCGCCGATCCCCGAGCACCCCGGCTTCGGCGTCTTCAGGATGTGATCCGGTTCCGGCTCAGCCTTCCGGCGCAAGCATTTTGTCCGCCCGCACCAGCCGGTCGAACTCCTCTCCCTTGAGCAACTTCAACGCGATCGTGGCCTCGCGCAGCGTGATTCCTTCCGCGTGAGCCTTCTTGGCGACCTTGGCCGCGTTGTCGTAGCCGATATGCGGGCTCAGCGCCGTCACCAGCATCAGCGAATTTGCGACGTTGCGCCGTAGCTGTTCGCGATTGGGCTCGATCCCTTCGACGCAGTACTTGCTGAACGACGCGCACGAATGCGCCAGCAGCATCGTCGAATGCAAGAAATTGTGGATGATGATCGGTTTGAAAACGTTGAGCTCGAAATTCCCCTGCGAGCCGGCCATCGTGATCGCCACGTCGTTGCCGATCACCTGGATGCTGACCATCGTCATCGCCTCGCTCTGCGTCGGGTTCACCTTGCCCGGCATGATCGACGAGCCCGGCTCGTTCTCCGGCAGGATTAATTCTCCCAGGCCGGTGCGCGGTCCCGAGCCCATCCAGCGGACGTCGTTGGCGATCTTCATCAGCGAAGCCGCCAGCGTCTTGAGCGCTCCTGACGCCGCCACGATCGCATCGTGCGCCGCCAGCGCCGCAAACTTGTTCGGCGCCGACTTGAACGGTAGCCCCGTGTACTCCGCGATCTTTGCAGCCACGCGATCCGCAAACTCCCGATGCGTATTGAGCCCGGTGCCGACCGCCGTACCGCCGATCGCCAGTTCGAGCAAGTCCGGCAGCGCCGCTTCGAGTCGCTTCAAGTCATAGTCGAGCTGCGCGACGTAGCCCGAGAATTCCTGCCCCAGCGTCAGCGGCACCGCATCCATCAGGTGCGTGCGGCCTATCTTGATGATGTCGGCAAACTCTTTGGCTTTGCGGGCGAGCGCGTCGCGCAACTTTCGCACCGACGGAATCAGGTCGTGCGTGACTTCCTCGGCCGCCGCAATATGCATCGCAGTCGGAAAGGTGTCGTTCGACGACTGCGACATGTTCACGTCGTCGTTGGGATGGATCGGCTTTTTGCTGCCGAGCACGCCGCCGGCCATCTCGATCGCGCGATTCGAGATGACCTCGTTGGCGTTCATGTTGGTCTGCGTGCCGCTGCCGGTCTGCCAGATGTGCAGCGGAAAGTGATCGTCGAGTTTGCCCGCGATCACTTCTTCGGCGGCCGCGCTCACCAGCTTGGCCTTGTCGGGGGGCAACTTGCCGAGATCGCGATTAACTTCCGCCGCCGCCTTCTTCAAAATCCCGAACGCGCGCACCACCGAACGCGGCATCCGATCGAATCCGATGGCGAAGTGCAGCAGAGATCGCTCGGTCTGCGCCCCCCAGTAGCGGTCGCACGCGACCTCGATCGCCCCCATGCTGTCGGTTTCGACGCGCTTGCCGGTCTGCGGCGCCTTGCCGGCCCCGGCCGGCGTCGCGGTCAATCCGGGCTTGGCGATGCTGGCCTTGCGCATCTTCGATTTCGAATTTGCTGCCATCTTCTATATCTCCTGTTGGATTTCGACGCGCTCGCGGCGACTATTTTAACCCGGCTGGCGCCCGACGACAGTGATTCCTCATCGGGATTCGCCCCCGACGCCCTTTTCAAAGGCTCGGTGCCGATATAGGTTATGACGCGTACTTTGACAATAGCGACTAATTTTCGATCGAGATACTTTTAAGCATTTTTTTTAGGAGTGACTGTCAACTATGCCCTGGACGATTACCCGCCTTTGCCGCGACTGCATTGACACCGGATGCGTTAGCGTGTGTCCGGTCGATTGCATTTATGAATACGTCGGCACCGACAAGGAAAAATTCCCCAACCAGCTCTATATCGATCCCGATGAATGCATCGATTGCGGCGCCTGCGAGCCCGAATGCCCGTGGGAGGCAATTTTCGAGGAGCCGGCTGTTCCCGACGTCCTCAAGGACGACATCGCGCTCAACCACGCGATGCTCGAGATCAAGGATCAGTTCAAGGTGATGCCGTTCAAGAAGGTCGAGCACCCGACGCCCGAGCAGATCGCCGAGAACAAGAAAAAATGGGGCGTCGAACCCTGAACGCCCGCCGCATTTCCCTCTAAATGCGATTGCTCCCCTTCCCACATGGGAAGGGGCCAGAGCCGCGCGTCGTTCGGCTCCTCAGGCGTTCGCCGGTTTTGCGACGCCGGCGGGAAATGAGTACCGTCAGTCTTTCTTTGATGACGGTTTCCGGTCGCGGTATTTTCGAAACCACTCCCATGCGCGCGCATCTGCTTGTCTCAGGGCTGCGTAACATTTGTCGCAGAGAAACACGCCAATCTCCGTGATGCGAAACTGGAGAAAATCGTCTATCCAGCGATGCTTGCCGACATTCCCGCAGCGTTCGCAAGCGGCAGCGTGGCATGGCTTCATTGTGCTGGCTACTGCGAGATAACCATTGCCGCGGTGCGGGTGAGCGGGATGGTGACCGACGAGACCAAACTCGTCAGCGGCGGGAAGTTGTAGCTCACGACCACGGTAACCACGCTCCCGGGCTTGTTGTCGGGCGCCCAGGTCGTGGTGACGGTCAACGCACTCGTGTTCAGCACGCCGACGACCAGACCGTCCACGTAAGTCTGAACGCCGGCCGCCGACACCGGCTGCGTCGCGGTGGACCCATGGACCACCGCATAGCGAACGGCCTGCTGTGCGCTGTAACAAACGAAGTCGTAGCAATAGAGCGCCAGTGCGAAGTTGATTATCGCGAAAAACAGGGTCAGGCACGGCGTGAGCACCAGCGCGAACTCGGCCATCGCCTGTCCCGGGTGCGAGCATCGGATCGCGGCGCGCAACCATCGGCGCCATAGCTTGATGCCGCTCGCGTTCATTTGATTATTGGACGACGCGCATAACGGCTTTGCCGGGCACTGTCATAGGCGGCATGATGCCCATGAAATTGACGAGCGGCGCGTACGGGGCGCCGGTGTTGACCTGCGTGTACAGCAACCGATGGCTGCCGGAGCAGTCGGTTGACAGGCACGTCGATGCGGTCCCGTTGGCGCATTGACAGAAATGAGTCGCGGTCGTCGTCATCCCGACAATATTGGGTGCGTCGTTGGCCGCCGCCGCCTGCATCCCGGCGTTATCGGCCGCGGTCGAGAGATTCTGCGAACCGTACTGAACACCGGCCCGCGCCGCGTTTGAAACCGAAATCGCGATGTAGAACGCGCGGCCCGTTTCCACCACCACCAGGAACATCATCAGCAGCAGCGGCACACTGAGCGCGAGCTCCACCGCCGCCTGCCCGTGCGTGCGACCGTCATGCAGGCGCTTCCAAGTGGTCGCGCGCATGGATTCAACAGGCTCCGGGAATCGCAGTATCGTACTCATTCGGCCAGTATCGTTCCTTTTATCGGTGAGCCGTTGGTCAGCGACGAATAGTTGTCGCCGATCGTCGAGTTGCCGCTTACCACGAGCTTGTCTGCCACCAGCATGTCGTAGCCGTTGAGGCTGCTGTTTCCGCTGTAGGTAAGCGTCGTCGTCGGGAAGTAGAGTGCGCCGTCGAAGGTCGAACTCGAATTTCCGCTTATCGTGCTGCCCGCGGCGCTGCTCGGAATCGAGCGATCCTGAAAGAACAGGATTCCCGCCAGTGGCCCCGATACCGGCGCGCTGAAATTCGAGGTCGAACCTCCACTCAGCGTAATTGCCTTGTAACCGCCGGTTCCAGTGGTGTTGTAAAACGTTACTGCCGAGCCGTTCATCACCGCATTGCCGCTTGCAGTGAGCCCGCCACCGGCGAGTACGTAAGTCCCCGCGTTGAAATGCACGAACCCATTGCTGATCTTGATGCCGCCGCAATAGGTGCCGGGATAAAGCTGGTAGTAACTGCTGCTGGTTCCGCTGTTGCTCAGCGAAAGCGAATTGTAACCGCACGAGCCGACGCTGGGCGCCTGTACGTAGGCGAGCGGATCGGCGGCCGCAATCACCCCGGTCTTCGGCGTCGGCGTAAAGCTCGAGCTGCCGCTGCCGCTGTAACCGCCCACGACGCCGATGGTCGGCGCAGTGATTGCGGCGCTTCCGCTGAGCGCCAGAGCATCCGAGGCGCTCGAGTCCACCAGCACACCGCACCCGCTTTGTATGCTCGCACTGCCGCTGGCCGTCAACGCGCCCGAGGCCGTCGGATCCACCACGTAAATGCAGTTCGGCCCGGTGCCCTTATACGCCACCGCGCGCGCCGACACGCTGATCGACCTGACCCCGAGGACGCGCAGAAAATAAGTCGGCTCGGGCATGGTGACGATCGCCTCGACGTACGCCGCGTTTGACGTATTCGGTCCCATGCTCGGAGGATTGTTGATCGCCACGGTGATGCCGTTTTGGCCGGCGGTGTATCCGTTGATCGCCGCGTCCGCTTGGCCCGCCGCGACCTGGTCGCCGTAACTCAGTTCCTCCGCGCCGGCCATCGCCGCACTGTCGGCCGCCGTCTGCATCATGTTCCTTTGGTGTTGCATGAAGCCGAAGTCGGCGACGACGGCAATCGTGCCCACGATCACGACCAGCGCGACGCAGATCAGCACCATGACCTGGCCACGCGCGCTCGCCGCCATAGTCATCACGTTGTTCGTATCCCGACGCACTGCCTTGCGATCCGCCGCTGGAACCTTGCTTGCCATCATCGCTCCCCTCCGGCGTACAAAGCACCGCCCGTGCCATCGGATTAATCTTCCGATCGCTACGCCATACGCGCCACTATGTCCCAAGCTGACTGCGGACTGTCCGGTTATGACTCTAAGGAAGAAAGGCCGACCGCTCAGCGGTCGCTAGCTGAGGCTGCAGACGCCGAGACGGGCATCCTGGAATTTGGACCCTTGTATGTGTGAGGGCGTGGGCAAAGGGATCTCGCCGACCCGCACCGCCTCACACGATCCGCTTCTGCCCGTGCTTGAATCCGCCCTGTTCGCCAAGAGCCTCATTACCACGCTCAGGCTCTATCCGTTCGCGCTCGCGTTGGGGGTCGCGTTCAGGCTCGCGCCGCCGTCCCCGCGGCGGTCCCTCTCCGCGCGGCTCGCGACGACCGCTCTCGGTGGGCAATATCTCGATCGATCGCAACAATCCTTCACCGGCCGAGCGCGTCGTGATCATCGGATCTTCCTTGAGCGCCAGATGCACCACGCGCCGATCGCGCGCCGGCATCGGATCGAGGCGCAGCGGCTTGTGCTCGCGCTTGGCCTTCTCACCCATCGACAGCGCCATCTGATGCAATTGCTGGCGGCGTCGCGCGCGATACGATTCAGTCTCCAGTGAAATCGGCGCCGCATCCTTGATTCGCCGCGCCAGGATCCGATTCACGATGTACTCGAGCGCGTCGAGGGTCTGTCCATGCCGCCCGATGAGGATTCCCGAACCGTCGCCCCTTATTTCGATCTCGACCGTCTCCGCGTCCACTTCTATCTGCCGCACTTCGGTCCGCTCGCCCATCATCTCGAGGATCTGCTTGAGGATTACCGTCGCCTCACGGCGCTGCTCCTCGACATCCGCGCTTTTGCGCCCCGCCGCGCCGCCGTTTTCGATGCGGTCGTTGTCACCGGTGTTCGCCACCGGCGCGGACGCCGCCGGATTCGCGCTCCGCGCGGCTGGCTCGCTGGCGTCGTTGCGGCCGCGCGGTTGATTCTCGCGCCCGCGCGCCCGCCGGTCAGGCGCGCCTTCCTTGCGCGCTGGCGGCAATGGCAACGCTTGCGCAACTTGGGGGACTTGCGGGTTCGATCCCGCATCCCCGCCGCCGCCGCCCGCAGCATCCGCGCTCTTGCGCGTCACTCGCACCCGCGCCTGCCGCGCGCCCAGTCCGAGCACGCCCGCGCGCGGCGTGGCGAGCACCTCGATCGCAACCTCGTCTTCGCGTGCGCCGAGCTGCTCGAGGGCTTCCCTGGTCGCCTCTTCTACCGAGGCGGCCGCTACTTCTATCGAGTCGACTTTGCTCATGTGGCCGGGGCGTATTGTTGGAATTCGCGGTTGAGGAAATACTGCTGGATAACTCCCAGCAGATTCGACGAAAAATAGTACAACGCCAGTCCCGCCGGAAAGTTTATCAGCATGATAGTGAAAATCAGCGGCGTCAGCATCATCATCTTCTGCTGACTCGGATCCGGCGACGTCGGCGTCATGTATTGCTGGAGGAAACTGGTCAGGCCCATCAGCAGCACCAGCACCGGCAGCCCGTGACAATGTACCATCGGCAACTGCGGCAGGCCCGGTATATGCAAGCAGTCGGGCGTCGACAAATCATTGATCCAGCCGACAAACGGCGCGTGACGCAGCTCGACCGAGTTCAGCAGCGCCTCGTACAGCCCGATGAAAATCGGCAACTGCAGCGCCATCGGTGCGCACCCGCCCAGCGGGTTGACGTGATTGCGCTTGTAGAGATCCACCATCTCCTTCTGCAACTGCTCGTTGTTGTCCTTGTACTTCTCGCGCAGCCGCGTCATCTGCGGCTGCAGGCGCTGCATCTTCATCATCGAGCGCTGGCTTTTGATCGATATCGGCAGGAACGCAATCCGGATCGACACCGTCAACAAAATAATATCGACCCCGTAGTTGGGCGCGATGTAGTGAAATAGCTTCAGCGTGCGCAGAAAAATCAGCGCCAGGATTCCCGCCCAGCCGAAATCGATCGACTTGCGCAGCGTCGGATTTACCGCTTCCAGAGCCTCCAGCAGCTTCGGCCCCATGTAGATTTCGCTGTGGATTCGCGCCGCGCCGTCGAACAGGATCCGCGCGATCGCCTCCTCACCCGCGTACGCCATCGTAAGCATGCCGGTCGTCGGCGCCGTCGGCAAAAATACCGCCAGAAAGTACCGATCGCCGAAGCCCGCGTACGTGATCGCGCCCGCCACCGGCGGCACTCCCGTCTTGAGCTTCTTTTCGTTCTCCGTGTAAACCTTGTCCCCAACGTCGGCCTGCAGTTCCGGGATATCGTAGTACCCCTGATGCGCCGTTAGGGGCTGGCTCATCGAGACCCCCAGTTGATTCAGCGGTGGACCGCCAGACTCGGCCACGTCCATCGAAAACACGTAGCTGCTCGCCCGGAATGTGAAAGTCTTGGTGATAGTAGTGCCGTCTGCCGTCTTGGCCACAAAGGTCGCCGTCGCGTCCGCTCCCGCCGCCGGCTTGATTTGCGCGGGCGCGGTCGTCGCGTAGCTCAAATCGCGGTCGTCGAAGACCTGCCCGCCACGGGTCATCACCGCGCCGAGCGGCAGATGCCCTCCCGGCGGGGTCTGCACCATCTCGTAGGAAGGACTGTCCTTGGCCGCGTCCTGCCGGTAACGCCGCAGGGTAAAACTCTTGAGCCGCGCGCCGTGAGTCGTGAACACCGCAACGTAAAAATCGGAATCCACCTCGACGGTTTTTTCGGCCGCGACCGCCGCCGCCGGCGCCATCGCGACCGACTGCTGCCCGCTTTGGACCGCGCCGGTGGCGACTGCACCAGGAGCCGCAACCGCGCTGGCGACTGCGCCCGCACCGGTGGCGATCGCGGGCGATGTCCCTTGCCCGTTGCCGAGCGCCTGCCCCTGCGCAGCCTTGGCCGCTTTCGCCTGTTCGGCGGCCTGCTGCTGCTGTTCAGTAGGCGGCGGAAAAAATCGCTTCAGCACCAGCTCCTGGTAGGCGACTACCAGTACTATCGACAAAACTACCGCGACCAGAACTCGGCTCGAATCCAATTAACTAATCCCTATTCAAACTTCTGACCGGCCGTCAGGCCGCATCTTTTCTTAACCTTGGGTGCAGAGCCTGTCCTGAGCCTGCCGAAGGAGGTCACCCCTGCCGGCGGCACGGGATCGTACCCATGCCCGCCCATCGGATTGCATCGCGCGATTCGCCAAATCGCCATGACACCGCCCCGAATCGTCCCGTATTGGGCAATCGCGTCGCGCGCGTACGCCGAGCAACTCGGCTCGAAGCGGCACGCCGGTCCGTTGAGCGCATGGATTACCGGCGAGATCGCCGCACGATAAATCGCGACCGCACCGATCGCCGCGACTCGTGGCGACAACGACACCTTTAATCGATCTGCGGTATCTGCACGCGGCATCAGTTGCGCCCAGCGAAAGCGCCTTTGGCTGCCATTCGTCCGCTCAGGTTGCGCGCCGCCATGGTAAGTTCATTGTTGATCGCCGGCGACGCGAGCGTGGCCGCGCCGGCGCGCGCGATTACGACTATCGACGTGCCCGCGGGAAGATTATCGCGAATTACCCGTCTGAAAATCTCGCGGACGCGTCGCTTCACCCGGTTTCGCGCCACCGCGATACCGACCCGGCGCGACACCGTCACGCCCAGCCGCGAGCGCGCCGGCTCGTCATCCGGATTATCCGCCAGATTACCCGCATAGACCACGAAGTGGGGGCTCTGGAATCGCGCGCCGATCCGCTGGAGGCGGATGAATTCCGCGCTTCGATGCAGCCGGTCTGCCGCCGCGAAGCTCAATGGTGCGCGCACGGAGGTTAGCCCGGCTGCTTGGGCGGTATCGAGATTGCCAGGCGTGTGCGGCCTTTCGCGCGGCGGCGCTTGAGTATCTTGCGTCCGCCCGGCGTGGCCATCCGCGCCAGGAATCCATGGGTTCGTTTGCGTCGGCGGTTGTGAGGCTGGTAGGTCCTTTTCATTGCTCGTGGCTCGCGGCCAAAAAAACCTTCACTCGGCTTTGTATTCAGACCGATTCGATCTGTTGCAGGTCGGGGGTCTTCCGTTCCGGCTCGAGTTTTTTGGATGGATTACTGTTTCGATCGACCCCGAACACGCAATCGAACCATACCGCGCGCCTTTGAGCAAGCTCTCAAGTGCGCGCGCCCACTACTTCCCCACGAGCCGCGGATCGTCGGCCTGCACGCAAATCGAGTACGAATACCGCTCAACGTAAACGTTGCCGCTATCGCTCTTCTCCGCTTCGATCACGATCGACCGGTAATTTTCGCAGCTCTCCTGCGCCGTGAAATTATCGACTTGCTCCCACTCCGACAGCGGCGTCTCGCGCTGCAATCCCTGCCGTGCACAATCCACCGATGGCGCCATCAGGATCCAACCCGCCAACACGATCGCCGCGCTATCTCTGAACCTCATTGAATTGCTTATCGCTATATTCTTGCCCGCCCGCAAGCTTTGTCTGGTTGGCCATCGTGTCATTCTAGAGCGAAGCGAAGAATCCCGGATCTTTTTCTTTGCCGGTCTGTACCGGGGAGCGGACCGCTACGCGCGGGGCGGCCGTGGCGACGGCAGCGCAGCATTAAGCCGTTGGCAGGGGCCGCGCGCGACAACGGAGCGCGGCCTTAACACTGGGTGCAGGGCTCAGCCCTGCCACCGCGCAGGTGATTCTTCCTTCATGCCGTCACCCCTGCACCCTGCCAAACTTGCCTCGATGCCCTCGGTCCAATATTTTGAAAATCGCACTCGCTGATTATGTGTTATCGTCGATGATCGCGAACTTAACCTGTTAACTACGGTCTTCGGCGCACCTTATGTGGATCGTCCGCCTCGCGCTTCGCCGGCCGCTCTCCGTCGCCGTGATGGCGCTGCTGATGCTCGTCCTCGG
>JGI20195J14853_1000712_pt1 | contig 11223 bp, 8 predicted proteins | sample NGESurdeep092012_3_FD_14853 | JGI IMG/M metagenome (IMG submission 14853)
GGCGTGCGCGAGCCGCTCATCCCGTTCCTGCCAGCCCCGCGCGTCCTCCGCGAGCTGGGCGGGACGTTCCGGCTGGAGCGGCCCGGGGAGCGGCCGGCCAGCATCGGCCGTATGCGCGGCCACGTGGGCAACGTGGGCATCCTCCTGCGGGCGTGGGCCTACATCCGGGCCCACGGCGCGGACGGGCTCAGGGAAGTCAGCGACGACGCCGTCCTCGCCGCCAACTACCTGCGCGGCCGGCTGGAGGCGGACGGCGCGTACGAGGTCCCGTACCCGGGGCCATGCGCCCACGAGTTCATCGCGTCCGGCGCGGGCCTCAAGCGGGCGACGGGCGTCCGGACCCTGGACGTGGCGAAGCGGCTCATCGACAAGGGCTACCACCCGCCCACGATCTACTTCCCGCACACGGTGGACGAGGCGATGCTGATCGAGCCGACCGAGACCGAGCGGCTCGAGACGCTCGACGCGTTCGCGGACGCGCTGCTCGAGATCGCCCGGGAAGCGCACGAGACGCCGGAGCTCGTGACGTCGGCCCCGCATTCGGCGCCCGTTCGGCGGCTCGACGAAGCGACCGCCGCCCGCCAACCGAACCTGCGCTGGCGGCCCGAGAACCGGGCCGAGCCCCCGCGCCCGGGCTGAGCGCCGCGGCGACGCGTCGTGAACCTGCCGCTCCTCTGCGACGTAATGGAGCATGACGGGAACGGCCGGGGCGGCCCGGACGATCCCCGGGTATCGCGTGGGCTATGACGACAGATCAACAGGACGCTGCGGGGCGCCGGGCCGATCCGGTGGAGGCGGCCCTCCTGCGAAGGATCCGCGAGGACGACCTCGACGCGTTCGAGGCGTTCTTCGAGCGCTATCGGGGGCCCATCTTCGCCACGGCCTACGCGCTCCTTGGTGAGCGCCAGGCCGCGGAGGAGGTCGTCCAGGACACGTTCTCCAAGGCCTACGAGTGGCGCCGCCGATTGCGTTTGGACGCCAGTCCGTTGCCCTGGCTGCATCGCGTGGCGCTCAACTTCTCCTATACCCGGCTCGCCCGGCGACGGCCGCCCTGGGAGCCGATCACCGAGGCGATGGCGCACTTCCTGTTCGACCACGCGGCCCAGCCCGCGGACCACGCCGAGCTGGCCGAGCTGTGCGAGATCGTGCGCGACGGGATCGCGGCGATGCCGGCCAAGCACCAGGCAGTCATCGTCCTCTTCTACCTGCGGGGCCGCTCCATCACGGAGACCGCTGACATCCTGGGCATTCCCGTCGGCACCGTGAAGTCGCGGCTCCACTTCGGGCTCCGCTCGCTCCGAGGGCGGCTCGAGGAGGACCGGCGATTCGGCGGCGCGTACCGGCCCCTGGCGGGCGCGGTCGGGATCGAGCCGTGAGGCTGCCCTGGGAGCCGCCCTGCGCCGCGCACCAGGACGCCCTCGTGGACTTCGCGGCCCGGCGGTGCGCCGGGCCCGACGTGCGTCGGGCGCTCGACCATGTCGAGCGCTGCCAGCGGTGTGAGGCGGACCTGGAGGCGACCACCCTGATCGTGCATGCCCTTCGGCGCCTCCACGATGAGACCTCGTGTGCAGAGCCGGTCTCGGATGAGTGGGCGCGCCTGCGCCTTCGACTCGTGGTGCCGCCCCGGCGGCCGTCGCTGCTCCTGTCGGGAATCCCGGGGCTGCTCGTCGCCATCGGCGTGTGCGGCGCGCTCGCGGGCCCGGGACTGCTGCGACGCGACCCGGCGAGTGTGTACGACGAGGGCTCCTGGATCGCGCCGCGGACCCCGTCGGCCGTCGTGTTCGAGCAGGGGAGCGATCGGCGCCCGGAGCCCTCGACTTCCGTCTTCCCCACCGTGGACACGGCCGCCGGGGCGGCCCGCCCGGACGACCTCGCTCGCGCAGTCGTCGTGCTGCGCTCGATCCCGGCCGCGCGGCCGGGATCGGACGTTCCGGACGGCGGCCCCCAGCCAGCGTCGACCGGCGCGGACAGGAGGTGACCGGGGCAGCGATGCGGTGAAACCGCCGTGCGCGCAGCGGCGGGTTTCTTGACCGGCGCGAACCGCCGTACCCTATAATGCGCGAACATCTGCGGGGCGCTCTGCTGGCCGCGTGCTCCTGCGCACGACCCGGCCGGAGCGCTTACATCAGGAGGAGCGGGCCACGCGGCGAACGCTGTGTGGCCCGGGAACAGGAGGATAGATCTCCATGAGCTTGAGACTTCGTGGTCTCGCGCTGCTCGGGGCGCTCACGATCGTCGCGTCCGCGTGCGGCGGCTCGGCGACACCCGCGCCCAGCGCCGCGCCCCTCTCCGCCCCCGTCGCGGCGCCCAGCTCCGCCGCCAGCGCAGCCGCGAGCACAGCGCCCAGCGCGGCCGCATCCGCCGACTTGAAGTTCGCCCTGGACGCCGAGCCAACCTACTTCTCGCTCGCCTACACGGACCTTCCGACTGCCTACATCAACGGCCTGATCTACTCAGGCATGTATCGGGTCAACAACAAGCTCGACGTCGTCCCGGACATGGCGACGGCGCTCCCTGTCGTGAGCGCTGATGGGTTGACCTGGACCGTCACCCTCAAGCCCGGGATCAAGTGGCAGAACGGCGACGACTTCACCTCGGCGGACGTGAAGTTCACGTTCGACCTCGCTGCGTCGAGCAACTGCACCTTCATCCCGGCCTTTTGCTCGGACATCCAGACGAACGTCAAGTCCGTCGCGGCACCAGATCCGCAGACAGTCGTGTTCACGCTGAAGACGAAGTTCGCGCCGTTCCTGGTCACGGACCTGCCGACTCTCGTGATGCCGCAGAAGGCCGTCATGGCATCCTTCGCCACCTTCCAGGCGGCGGCCGGCAAGGTCGACGCGGCCAAGGTGAAGGCGCTCGATGACCAGATCTCCAAGGCGACGCAGGACGCCAAGTGCGACGGCTCGGCGAAGCAGCCCACGACGTGCGACTTCGCGACGTACGTGACCGACCTGGAGACGCTCCTCCAGGCCGGCGGCGTGCAGCTCGGCGCGGGCGTGCTGAACAAGGCCATCTACCTCAAGCCCGATNNCTCGCCCGACCCCACCGGCTACGGCCAGGCGCTCGCCACTGCCCTCGGGGACCTCAACAAGTCTCTCACGACAACCCAGAACGACCAGGTCGCGGCCGCCTTCCGCCTTCTCGACTTCCAGCAGAAGCCGGTCGGGACGGGCCCGTACAAGTTCGCGAGCTACGCGGCGGGGCAGACCGTCCAGCTGGCGGCCAACCCGAACTACTACGCGGGAACCGTCGGGCCGCAGAACTTCTATGCCCCGATCATCAAGGATTCCGCGTCGGGGGCCGCCGCCCTCCAGAAGGGCGACGTCAACTGGGTGTACGCGGTCGTCTCGGACGCGCTGGCGACGTTGCAGAACGACCCGAACCTGCAGCTCGCCAACTATGCTGACTTCGGCTACTACTTCATCGGCTTCAACCTGCGGGCGCCGCACATCTACAGCGACGCGAACCTCCGCCAGGCGTTCTCGATGTGCATCGATCACGACGCGACCGTCGCGAAGGCGACTGACAGCCAGGGCATCCCGGTGTATGCCAACGTGCCCCCGGCCTCGTGGGCCTTCGACACCAACGTGCCCAAGTACACTCTCGACGTCGCGGGCGCCAAGACCCTGATCGAGAAGTCCGGCTGGACCCTCGGGTCCGACGGTATCTACCAGAAGGCCGGCAAGCGCCTTTCCACGACGCTCTACGTCCGGTCCGGCAAGCCGCAGCGCACCTCGTTTGCCCAGCTCGCGGCGGACCAGCTGAAGACGTGCGGCATCGAGATCAAGGTCGCGCCGAGTGACTTCTCGACCGTCCTCCTGCCGCTGCTCTCCTACCCCAACAACTTCGACACGTACCTCGGCGGCTGGTCAACCGCCCTCGATCCGGACGACTCGTCCATCTTCGGCTGCGACCAGGTCGTGACCAAGGCGAGCCCGGACTCGAACAACTTCGTCGGGTGGTGCAACAAGGCGGCCGACTCGCTGCTGACGCAAGGCCGTCAGGAGACCGACAAGACCAAGCGCATCGCCATCTACGCGCAGTTCCAGACGGCCGTTCACAACGACGTCCCCTACTACTTCCTGTGGGCCGACGCCGGCCACGCCGGCCTCACCAAGTCGCTCGCGGCGGGGACCAACACCGTCGTCACCGACGGCACGATCGACCTGAAGAGCCCGCTGTATTGGTGGAACCAGGACACCTGGATCGTCCAGAAGTAAGAGAGGCCGCACGTCCGGCGGCGTAAGAACACGTCCGGGGTGAGCGAGCTCGCTCATCCCGGACGATGGTGTCCGGCGCAGGCCGGCTCTCCCGGGGACGAGACGACGCGGAATCTAGGCGAGGCATTGATCGCATGGCGTCCTACATCCTCCGCCGCCTGATCCAGGCGATCCCGATCATCATCGGGATCAGCCTCATCTCGTTCCTCATCGTGCACCTGACCCCTGGCTCTCCGGTCGACAAGTTCCGCACGCCCCGGGTGAGCCCGGAGACGATCAACAACCTCATCCGGCTGTACGGGCTCAATGAGTCGCTTCCGGTCCAGTTCGGCAAGTGGTTCAGCAAGTTCTGGACGTTCCCGTTCGATAACACGGCCTGGGGCTACTCGTTCACCGACGGGCTGCCGGTCCGCGACAAGATCTTTGCCCGGATTCCCTCCACCCTGTGGCTCACCGGGATGTCGCTGCTCGTGACCGTCATCGTGGCGATCCCGATCGGGATCCTGCAGGCGGTCAGGCAGTACAGCTGGTCCGACAAGATCATCACGACGTTCTCGACGATCGGCTACGCGTTGCCGACCTTCTGGCTGGGCCTCATGCTCAAGCAGACATTCTCCGTGCAGCTCAACCTGTTCCCGCTGTTCGGGCAGAACAGCTTCGGCAAGCAGGGTGACCTCCTGGACCTCCTGTGGCATCTCGTATTGCCGGTGACCACGTTGGCCGTCATCCAGGTGGCCGGCTGGAGCCGCTACATGCGTGCATCCATGCTCGAGGTCCTGCGCCAGGACTACATCCGGACCGCGCGCTCCAAGGGCCTGGCCGACCGCCAGGTGATCTTCAAGCACGCCCTCCGCAACGCCCTGATCCCTATCGTCACGCTGCTCGGTCTCACCGTCCCTGCGCTGCTATCCGGGGCCGCGATCACCGAGACGGTCTTCTCCTGGCCAGGGCTCGGGTTCCTGGGCGTCCAGGCGGTGACGGAGCGCGACTACCCGGTCGTGCTGGCGACGGTCATGATCGGCGGGGTCATGGTCATCATCGGCAACCTATTGGCCGACGTCGCCTATGCGGTCGTCGACCCCCGCATCACGTACTGAGCGGAGGAAGCACCGGCATGGCACGATCGGAGGGGCTCCCCGTCCCTGGCTCGCGCGCAGCACGGCCGGCGACCGAGATCGACGAGGTCGACCTGGTCCCGGTGCGGACGTACTGGCAGCTGGTCCGCAAGCGCTTCCTCCAGCACCGCCTGGCAACGATCGCGCTGGTGCTGATGCTGGTCCTGGTCACCGCCTCGATCGCGGTCCCGCTGATCGGGGGCGATGCCTGGTTCAAGACGAGCCTCACCCACGGCCCCAAGGACCCTTCATCGCTGGCGGCGCCGCTCGGCTACGACAACCTGGGGATCAACATCTTCTTCCGGCTGATGCGGGGACTGCAAACCTCGCTCACGATCGGGTTCTTTGCGGTCCTCATCATCGCTGGCCTCGGGACGACCGTCGGCTCGATCGCGGGCTACGTCGGCGGGTGGGTGGACAACGTCCTGATGCGCATCATCGACATCGTCCTGTCGCTGCCCACGTTCTTCCTGGTCCTCATGTTCGTAGCGTTCATGGGTCAGGGGAACGTGTTCGTGATCATCTTCGCGATCGGCCTGACCGGCTGGACCACCGCCGCCCGCCTGGTCCGGGCCGAGTTCCTGCGCCTCCGTGAGTCGGACTTCGTCCAGGCGGCCAAGGCGCTCGGGGCGAGCGACCGGCGTATCGTGATCCGCCACATGATCCCGAGCGCGCTCGCGCCGGTCGTCGTGGCGTCGACGCTGGGGATCGCCGACTCGGTCGTCACCGAGGCTGCCCTCTCGTTCCTGGGCTTCGGGTTGCGGACCCCCGAGGCGAGCCTGGGCAACATGCTGACCAACGCCCAGGACTACTTCTATCGCCAGCCGCTGTGGATCTGGTACCCGGGGATCACCTTGATCCTCCTCGTCCTCGCGGCGAGCTTCCTGGGCGACGGCCTCCGGGACGCGCTCGATCCGCGGCAGCGGATCGAGGCCTGAGGCAATGACCAGGAAGGGAGACGCGGGCACGCTCCTCGAGGTCCGCGACCTGCGGACCCACTTCGCCACGGCCGACGGCCTCGTGAAGGCAGTCGACGGGGTGAGCTTCAGCATCCGCAACGGCGCGACGCTCGGCGTGGTCGGCGAATCCGGCTGCGGCAAGAGCGTGACCGCGCTCTCGGTCATGCGGCTTATCGAGCGGCCGGGCCGCATCGTGAGCGGCACGATCACGTTTGGCGCGCAGAACCTGACCGAGGTGTCCGACGACGAGATGCGCGAGATCCGCGGGAACTCGATCTCGATGATCTTCCAGGAGCCGATGACCTCGCTGAACCCGGTCTTCACGTGCGGCAACCAGATCGCCGAGGCGGTCTCCATCCACGGTGGCCTGAGCGGGGGCGAAGCCCGCAAGCGGGCGATCGAGATGCTCGCCCAGGTGGGGATCCCCGATGCGGAGCGCCGGGCCGAGGAGTATCCGCACCAGCTCTCCGGCGGCATGCGCCAGCGTGTCATGATCGCCATGGCCCTCTCCACCAACCCGGAGCTCCTCATCGCCGATGAGCCCACGACCGCGCTCGACGTGACGATCCAGGCCCAGATCCTGGAGTTGATGAAGGCGCTACGAGAGCGGAACCGGATGTCGATCATGCTTATCACCCACGATCTGGGGGTGATCGCTGAGATGGCCGACGACGTGGTGGTGATGTATACGGGAAAGGTCGTCGAGCAGTCCGACGTGAACACCGTGTACGAGCACCCGCACCACCCGTACACCCGCGGCCTGCTCGCCTCGATTCCCCGGCTGGGCGAAAAGCGCGACCGCCTGGAAGTGATCAAGGGCGTCGTGCCGAACCCGCTCAATCTCCCCGCGGGATGCCTCTTCCAGCGCCGCTGCCCGAGCGCGATGCCGATCTGCGACGTCGCCCCGCCGCTCCAGGAGGTGGCTCCCGGCCACCTGTCGCGGTGCTGGCTCACGCCGGCCGGCGGTCCGCCCTCCGTGGGTGAAGCTCCGGGCACACAGGTCGCGCTTGACGCGGCCGTGGCGCTGAGCGTCGAGTGATGAGTCCCGAGCAGGCCCCGAACCCCATGCCCGCTACACAGCCGGCTCCGGTCCCCGCCCCGGCCGGCGCGGAGCAGCCGCTCCTCGTTGTCGACAATCTCTACAAGCACTTCGAGATCCGCGGCGGTCCGCTCGGCGTGGCCCGCATCGGCGCAGTCCGGGCGGTCGATGGCGTGAGCTTCACCGTTCGGAACGGCGAGACGCTGGGGCTCGTGGGCGAATCCGGCTGCGGGAAGACAACGCTGGGGAAGGTCATTCTCCGCCTCCTTCCTCCCACCTCCGGGCGGGTGGTCGTGCACGGCAAGATCATCTTCGACGTCCCAACTCGTGCGGAACGGAAGGCCGGGCGGAAGCCCATCTCACTGAGCGGCCAGGCGATGAAGGCGGTCCGCCGCGACCTCCAGGTCGTCTTCCAGGATCCGTACGCCAGCCTGAACCCCCGCATGTCGGTCGGCGAGATCGTCGGTGAGGGCCCGCTGGTCCACGGGATGTCGAACAAGGAGCAGCGCGAGGAGCTGGTCCGCGAGCTGCTCGCCAAGGTGGGCCTGAACCAGAGCCACATCCATCGCTACCCGCACGAGTTCTCGGGCGGCCAGCGCCAGCGCATCGGCATCGCCCGTGCCCTCGCCCTCAACCCGGAATTCGTAGTCCTCGACGAGCCGGTCTCGGCGCTCGATGTCTCGATCCAGAGCCAGGTCCTGAATCTCCTCGACGACCTCCAGCAGGAGCTGGGGCTGACCTACCTGTTCATCGCCCACAACCTGGCCGTCGTGGAGCACATCAGCGACCGGGTCGGGGTCATGTACCTGGGCATGATGGCGGAGCTGGCCGACGTCGACGAGATCTACGCTCACCCGGGCCACCCGTACACCGTCGCCCTGCTGTCGGCGATCCCGGATCCGGACCCTCGCCACCGCAAGAAGCGGATCATCCTGAAGGGCGACATCCCATCCCCGGCCAACCCGCCGTCCGGCTGCCGCTTCCACACCCGGTGCTGGCTGCGCGAGCGATTGGGGAACCCCGAACGTTGCGTTGCCGAGACGCCGGAGCTCCGCGACCTGGGACCGGGGCACCTGGTCGCCTGCCATTTCGCGGAGGACGTCTCCGCCGAGAACATCGCCTTGGCGGCCCGGATGGCGTCCGTCTGATCGGGGGCCGTCGGAAGGCGGCGGTGCGAAGGGCCGCACGGAAGGCCGAAATCAGGTGGCCGCGGATGCGGAGCCCTGGCTCGCGGCCGCTCCCTGGAATTGGCATGCGACGAGGTGCTCCTCGCCGCATGCCACGAGGGTGGGGCTGATCGCTGCGCAAATCTCGGGATTCCCGGGGTCGCGGCGGAGCGGATGCAGGAGGAGCTCTCCATGAGTCTGCGGACTCGCCGGGCGATGGGGCTGCTCACAGCGGTTGCGATCTTCGCGAGCGCGTGTGGCACACCCTTCTCGCCCACGCTCGTGCCGAGCCAGGGCGCGTCGGCCGCCCCGTCCGCGACGCCGGCCGAGGCCAGGTCGGCGGATTTTCGCTTCGCCGTCGACGGCGAGCCGACGTACTTCTCGCCGTCGAGCAACGATCTGCCAACCTCGTGGGTCAACCGCCTCATCTACACAGGCCTCTACCGCGTGAACGATAAGGGCGACGTGGTGCCGGACCTCGCTGCCGCGATGCCCGAGGTCAGCGCCGACGGCTTGATCTTCACGATCAGGATGCGGACCGACGCGAAGTGGCACGACGGGTCGCCGGTCACCTCGGCCGACGCCAAGTTCACCTTCGACCTCGCGATGTCGCCGAAGTGCTCGTTCAACCCGACGACGTGCTCGACGTGGGGCGACAACGTCGGGTCGGTCGGGGCGCCCTCGCCCGACACGCTCGTCATCACCATGAAGAACAAGTACGCGCCGATCTACATCTTCGGGCTGACGCAGTGGCTCGTGCCCAAAGCCGCCACCGAGGCGTCGTACGCGAAGTTCGTCGCCGGGTCCGGCCCGGTCGACGCGGCCGCCGTCAAGGCGCTCGCGGGCAGAATCTCCACCGCCCAGGGCGACACCGCGTGCGCCGGCGCCACGCCGCCGGACACCTGCAGCACGTCTTTCTACAGGGTCGACATGGAGGCCATCCTGACCTCCGCCGGGGTCACCCTCCCGGAGCAGTCCAGGTTCGTCGGCGAGGACGGCAAGACCGATACCGCCGCCTACAGCGACGCCCTCCTGGCCCAGCTCACCGACCTCAACACCACGCTGCAGGCCGGCAAGACCGACAAGCTGGCGGCGGCCTACCGCCTCCTCGACATCAACCTCAACCCGGTCGGCACCGGCGCATACAAGTTCGTCAGGTACACGCCCGGCCAGAGCGTCGAGCTCGCCCGTTTCGACGATTACTACCTGTTCAAGCCCGGCCCGGCCAAGGTCCTGATCCTGGTGATCAAGGACGCCGCCGCGGCCTCGCAGGCGCTCCAGTCCGGCAAGATCGACTGGCAGCCGGAGATCACGTCGTCCGACGCGCTCGCCACGCTGAAGGCCAACCCGAAGATCAAGCTGTCCGAGTATGCCGATCTTTCCTACGTCTACATCGGTTTCAACGTCCGCCCGGGCCACGTCTTCTCGGACGTGGTCGCCCGCCAGGCATTCGCGATGTGCATCGACCACGCCGCGACCGTCCAGGCCGCGGCCGACGGCAACGCCGTCCCGGTTAACGGCAATGTCCCGCCGGGCTCGTACTTCTACGACCCATCCGTCCCGGACTACAGGCTCGACGTCGCCGGCGCCAAGGCGCTCCTCGAGCGCAACGGATACACACTCAAGGACGGTGTCTACGGGAAGGGGGGGACCGAGCTCAAGGCCGACCTGTACGTGCGCCAGGACCGCCCGCAGCACGTGCGGTTCGCGCAGCTGGCGAAGGGCCCGCTCGCCCAGTGCGGCATCGACATCACGGTCAAGGAATCCGACTACGCGACGGTCCTCGAGCCCCTTATCTACTACCCCAACAACTTCGACATCTACCTCGGCGCCTGGGGCGACCTGAAGGACCCCGAGGACTCCAACGTCTTCGGGTGCAAACACGTCACCAGCAAGGACGACCCGTACGACACCAACTTCACGGGCTACTGTGATCCCAAGCTCGACGCGCTCCAGACGGCGGCAGCGCAGGAGCTCGACCGGGCCAAGCGCAAGGAGATCCTGGCACGGGTCCAGCTCTACCTGCACGACAACGGCCCGTACTACTTCGTCTGGGCGGATCTCGGTCACAAGGGCTACAGCGCGAACGTCGCCACGAACGGCGAGCTGGGCCCGATCGACTACACGTCGTTCTACGACTGGTGGAACTTGGACAGCTGGATCGTCAAGCCGTAACGGCCTGACCGTCAGCGGATCGGGATCGCCCGGGCGCTCGCGCTCAACCCGGACTTCATCGTGTGCGACGAGCCGGTCTCGGCGCTCGACGTCTCGATCCAGAGCCAGGTCCTCAACCTGCTCGACGATCTCCAGCAGGAGCTGGGGCTCACCTACCTCTTCATCGCCCACAACCTCGCCGTCGTCGAGCACATCAGCGACCGCGTTGGTGTCATGTACCTGGGAGCGCTCGCGGAGATCGTCGACGTCGACGAGATCTACGCCCATCCGGCCCACCCGTACACGGTGGCGATCCTCTCGGCGGTGCCGGATCCAAGCCCGCGGCATCGCAAGAAGCGGCTCATCCTGAAGGGCGACATCCCGTCCCCGGCAAACCCGCCATCCGGCTGCCGCTTCCACACCCGGCGCTGGCTGCGCGAGCGCCTGGGAAACCCCGAGCGCTGTGTGGCCGAAACGCCGGAGCTCGGCGACCTGGGACCCGGGGCATGCTGTAGCATGCCGCCTCAGGGGCGAGGTGACCGGCGAGACGATCGCCGAGAGCATCGC
>JGI20195J14853_1000716_pt1 | contig 11205 bp, 10 predicted proteins | sample NGESurdeep092012_3_FD_14853 | JGI IMG/M metagenome (IMG submission 14853)
ACATCAAGTGCCGCAAGGCCGGCTTGACGCCCGATTGCGTGGTGCTGGTCGCCACCATCCGCGCGCTCAAGATGCATGGCGGCGTGCAGAAGGCCGACCTGAAGAAGGAAGACCTCAAGGCGCTGGCAGCCGGCATGGCCAACCTGCAGCGTCACGTCGAGAACGTGAAGAAATTCGGCATCCAGCCGGTGGTCTCGATCAACCGCTTCTCGGCTGACACGCCGGCGGAAATCGATCTGGTCAAGAGCGCCTGCGCCAAGCTCGGCGTTGATGCGATCATGGCCGACCACTGGGCAATGGGTGGCGAGGGCGCCGCCGACGTCGCCAGGGCGGTGGTGAAGATCTGCGACAGCGGGGCGAGCAAGCTCAAGCTGCTCTATCCCGACGAGATGCCGCTGTTTGCGAAGATCGAGACTATCGCCAAGGAAATCTATCGCGCCAAGGCGGTCACTGCCGACAAGGGGGTCAAGGATCAGCTCAAGTCCTGGGAGGAGATGGGTTACGGCAAGCTGCCGATCTGCATCGCCAAGACGCAGTACTCGTTCACGACCAACGCGGATTCGAAGGGCGCGCCCGACGATCACATCATCAATGTGCGCGAGGTTCGCCTGTCGGCCGGCGCCGAGTTCGTGGTGGCGATCTGCGGTGAGATCATGACCATGCCGGGCCTGCCGAAGGTGCCGGCGGCCGACAGCATCGACATCGGCGCGGACGGACAGATCGTCGGGTTGTTCTAATCCCCGCCATCCCTCCCCCTGAAAGGGGAGGGAGATGAGAAACAAGGAGCGGCGTATAAACGTTATGGACGACAAGCCGACCACTAAGCGGCGCCGGCCGCCGCGCACGCCGAAAGGCCGTCAGGTCGATCCCGCCGCGCTGGCGGATGTGCAATCCTTGCTGACCGACAAGCCGCGCCGGCGCGATCTGCTGATCGAGCACCTGCATCTGATCCAGGACCATTACGGATATTTGTCGGCCGCGCATCTCGCCGCGCTGGCGTTGGAGATGAAGCTCGCGCTCACCGAGGTCTACGAGGTCGCGACCTTCTATGCGCATTTCGACGTGGTGAAGGACGGTCCGCCGCCGCCGGCCGTCACCGTGCGCGTCTGCGATTCTTTATCCTGCGCCATGGCCGGCGCCGAGAAACTGCTGGCCGCGTTGTCCGGCAAACTTGGGCCGGACGTGCGCGTGCTGCGCGCGCCGTGCATGGGCGCCTGCGATCGCGCGCCGGTCGCCGCGGTCGGCCATGTGCAGACGTTTCACGCCACGCCCGACAAAATCGCCGCCGCCGCCAAGGCCAAGCCGCACGCGCATGCATTTCATCCCGGCGCCGACTTCGCCGCCTATCAGAAATCCGGTGGCTATGCGCTGCTCAAGGATTGTCTGTCGGGCAAGCGCACGCGCGACCAGCTGATCAAGATCGTCAGCGACGCCGGTCTGCGCGGCATGGGCGGCGCCGGATTTCCCACCGGGCGCAAGTGGTCGCTGGTGCGCGCCGAGCCCGCGCCGCGCCTGTTCGCGGTCAACGCCGACGAAGCCGAGCCCGGCACCTTCAAGGACCGGCATTATCTCGAGCACGACCCGCACCGCTTCATCGAGGGCATGCTGATCGCGGCGCACGTGGTCGAGGCGCCGGATACTTACCTCTATATCCGCGACGAATATCCGGAAGTGCGGCTGATGCTGGCCGAGGAGATCGCCAAGGTCGCGGCGGCGGGTTTGAGCGCGCACACCAAATTGCATCTGCGGCGCGGCGCCGGCGCCTATATCTGCGGCGAAGAGTCGGCGATGATCGAGTCGATCGAAGGCAAGCGCGGATTGCCGCGCCACCGCCCGCCTTATGTGGCGCAGGTCGGCCTGTTCGGCCGCCCGACGCTCGAGCAGAATGTCGAGACGCTGTTCTGGATCCGCGACATCGTCGAGAAGGGCGCGGCATGGGCGACCTCACAGGGCCGCCACGAGCGCAAGGGCTTCCGCAGCTTTTCGGTGTCAGGTCGAGTCAAAGAGCCGGGCGTAAAACTGGCGCCCGCCGGCATCACCGCGCGCGAATTGATCGAGGAATTCTGCGGCGGCATGACGGACGGCCACACGTTCAAGGGCTATCTGCCGGGCGGGGCGTCCGGCGGCATTCTACCGGCCTCGATGGCCGACATTCCGCTCGATTTCGGCACGCTGGAACCGCACGGCTGCTTCGTCGGCTCGCACGCGGTTGTCATCCTGTCGGACCAGGACGATATGAAGGCGGTCGCGCTCAATCTGATGAAGTTCTTCGAGGACGAAAGCTGCGGCCAGTGCACGCCCTGCCGGGTGGGCACCGAGAAGGCGGTGAAATTGATGGCGACCGGCCCGTGGGACGTGAGCCTGCTGACCGAACTGTCGACCGCCATGCGCGACGCCTCGATCTGCGGCCTCGGCCAAGCGGCGCCCAATCCGCTGCTGTGCGTGCTAAAGTATTTCCCCGAGGAACTAACGAAACCGCTGGGAACCTGCTGATGGCGAAAGGCGAGACGCGATGACCACTGGCAACGGCGCCGGCAAATCGGTGAAGTTCACGCTCGACGGCCGCGAGGTCGAGGCGCGCGACGGCGAGACCATCTGGCAGGTGGCCAAGCGTCTCGGCACCGACATCCCGCATCTGTGCTATTCGCCGGAGCCGGGCTATCGCGTCGACGGCAATTGCCGCGCCTGCATGGTGGAGATCGAAGGCGAGCGCGTGCTGGCCGCCAGCTGCATCCGTCAGCCCACCGCCGGCATGAAGGTGAAGGCCAGCTCCGACCGCGCCAAGACCGCGCGGCAGATGGTGTTCGAGCTGCTGATCGCCGACCAGCCCGCCCGCCAGACGCAAGCGCACGACCCTAACTCCAAGTTCTGGAATTGGGCCGAGCGCATGGGCATCGGCACCAGCCGGTTCCCGACCCACGGCAAGCCGGCGCCCGACCGCAGCCACCCGGCGATGGCGGTCAACCTCGACGCCTGCATCCAGTGCAATCTGTGCGTGCGCGCCTGCCGCGAAGTGCAGGTCAACGACGTCATCGGCATGGCCGGTCGCGGCCATGGCGAGAAAATCGTGTTCGATTTCGACGACCCGATGGGCGCCTCCACTTGCGTCGCCTGCGGCGAATGCGTGCAGGCCTGCCCGACCGGCGCGCTGATGCCGGCGTCGGTGATGAACGAGAAAAACCTGCGCACCGAATTTCCCGACCGCGAAGTCGACAGCGTCTGCCCCTATTGCGGCGTCGGCTGCCAGCTCACCTACCAGATCAAGAACGACAAACTTATTTCGGTGGTCGGCCGCGATGGTCCGGCCAACCAGAACCGGCTGTGCGTGAAGGGCCGCTTCGGTTTCGACTATGTCAGCAACCCGCAGCGCCTGACCAAGCCGCTGGTGCGCAAGGACGGCGTGGCGAAAGCCGCCGACGATCTGGTCGATCCGGCCAATCCGTTCACGCATTTCCGCGAAGCCAGCTGGGAAGAGGCGATGCAACGCGCCGCCTCCGGCCTGAAGACAATCCGCGATCGCGACGGCCCGCGCGCGCTGGCCGGTTTCGGCTCGGCCAAGGGCTCCAATGAAGAAGCCTATCTGTTCCAGAAGCTGGTGCGCACCGGCTTTGGCTCCAACAATGTCGACCACTGCACGCGGCTGTGCCACGCCTCGTCGGTGGCGGCGCTGTTGGAAGGCGTCGGCTCGGCGGCGGTGACCGCGACCTTCAACGAGTGCAAAAACTCCGACTTCATCATCGTGATCGGCGCCAATCCGACCGAGAACCACCCGGTCGCCGCCACCTTCTTCAAGCAGGCGGCCAAGCGCGGCGCCAAGCTGGTGGTGATGGACCCGCGCGGGCAGGCGCTCAAGCGCCACGCCTGGAAGATGATGCAGTTCAAGAACGGCGCCGACGTGGCGATGCTCAACGGCATGCTCAATGTCATCATCGGCGAGAAGCTGTACGACCAGCAATATGTGCAGACCTATGTGGAAGGCTTCCCGCAGCTGGCCGAGCACGTGAAGGACTTCACGCCCGAGGAAATGGCGCCGATCTGCGGCATTGCCGCCGACACGCTGCGCGAAGTCGCCCGCAGTTATGCGCGCGCGGAAAGCGCCATCATCTTCTGGGGCATGGGCGTCTCCCAGCACACCCACGGCACTGATAACGCGCGCTGCCTGATCGCGCTGGCGCTGATCTGCGGCCAGGTCGGCCGCCCCGGCACCGGCCTGCATCCATTGCGCGGGCAGAATAACGTGCAGGGCGCCTCCGACGCCGGTCTCATTCCGATGTTTTACCCCGACTACAAGTCGGTGGAGAGCCCGGAGATGATCGCTAAATACGAAGCCGCTTGGGGCAAGAAACTGGATCACAAGCGCGGCAAGACCGTGGTCGAGATCATGGACGCGGTGCACGCCGACGAGATCAAGGGCATGTACATCATGGGCGAAAACCCCGCGATGTCGGACCCCGACCTCAACCATGCGCGCGGCGCGCTGGCGCATCTCGAGCACCTGGTGGTGCAGGACATCTTCCTGACCGAGACCGCGTCCTATGCCGACGTGATCCTGCCGGCCTCGGCCTGGCCGGAGAAGGACGGCACCGTCACCAACACCAATCGGCAGGTGCAGATGGGCCGCAAGGCGCTGCCGCTGCCGGGCGACGCGCGGCAGGACCTGTGGATCATCCAGGATCTGGCCCAGCGCATGGGCGAGGCGTGGGACTACAAGCACGTCAGCGAAGTGTTCGAGGAGATGGCGCGGTTGATGCCGGCGCTCGACAACATCTCGTGGGAGCGCGTCGCGCGCGAGGATCACGTCACCTATCCGACCGACGCGCCTGATCAGCCTGGCCGCGACGTGGTGTTCGACAAGGGCTTCCCGCGCCCGAACGGCATGGCCAAGCTGGTCGCCGCCAAGATCACGCCGCCGAACGAGACGCCGGATGCGGACTATCCGTTCATTCTCACCACCGGCCGCCAGCTCGAGCATTGGCACACCGGCGCCATGACGCGGCGCGCCTCGGTGCTCGATGCGCTCGAGCCGAGCGCGGTTGCTTCGGTGTCGCGCGGCACGCTCGAGAAGCTGGGGCTCAAGCCCGGCGACAGGCTGCGCGTCACCACCCGCCGCGGCGAAGTTGAGCTAGCATCAAGACAAGACGACGCCATCCCCGACGGCGTGATCTTTATCCCGTTCGCTTACGTCGAGGCGGCGGCCAATATCCTGACCAACCCGGCGCTCGATCCGTTCGGCAAGATTCCGGAATTCAAATTCTGCGCGGCGAAGGTGGAGGCGGCCGGGGCGAGGCAAGAGGCGGCGGAGTAAGCCCGAACTGTCATGCGCCGCGAAAGCGGGGCATCCAGTATCCGCCAGCTTATCAATTCAATTTCACATACGAACCGGACGCGGCGCCGGCGGGCTAATGAATCGTCGGCGTGTCCTCTCCGACCACGCGCAATTCCATCGTCCCGATCAGCGCCGCCCGCGTCGCCTCGGCGGCGTGCAGCGCGGCCTCCGTCTGCGCCCATGTGGTCGCATTCGAACCCAGCAGCACAATGCCGCCGAGCACGGCGGTCAGCGCGGCGACAAATGCGGTCGGATCGAACGCAACGATCCAAAACAGCACGAGTGCAAACCAGACCGCACCAGCAGCGACGGCGAGCTTCGCGGCAAACGATATTTTACGGCAGCGCTCGATCGACTCGGTCAGCGCCTCGATGTGCGCTTCGAGCTGTCCGATGTCATCGTGGAAATTGTTGTCGCTCATGGGACTGTGACCAATAGCGCGTCATGCTTGTGCGCTTCGTGCAAGGCGCCGTTGCCGAGCCTAAGCCTGGCGCTCCGCATCGATCATGAAATCGCGGCGAATCGGTACGGCGTCGCGCGTGGTCGCGACCAGCATCTGGAATACCATATGCGAGCCGTGCAGGAATTCGAGCTCCACGGCCGCCAGATAAAACTCCCACAGCCGGCAGAACCGCTCGTCGTAGATCTGCGCCGCCCGTTCCCGGTTGCGGGCGAAGCGCTCGCGCCAGTGCCGAATGGTGTGATAATAATGCAGCCGCAGCACCTCGATGTCCGACACCCACAGCCCGTTGCGCTCGGTGGCGGCGAGCACTTCCGACAGCGCCGGCGAATAGCCGCCCGGGAATATGTATTTGCGGATGAACGGGCCGGTGGTACCGGGCGGCGACATGCGTCCGATGCAGTGAATGAAGCCGTAGCCGTCGTCCTTCAGCAGGTTGCGGATTTTCGCGAAGTACTCGTCGAAATGCGCGATGCCGACGTGCTCCATCATGCCGACCGAAACTACGCGATCGAAGCGGCCTTCGACGTTGCGATAATCGAGCTCGCGGAATTCCACCAGATCGGCGACGCCTGCGGCCTGCGCTCGCTCTTTCGAAATACGAATCTGCTCGGGCGAAACATTGATGCCGACGACGCGGGCGCCGGTCTGCTGGGCGAGATGAATGGCAAAGCCGCCCCAGCCGGAACCGATTTCGACCACGGTCATTCCCGGCGCAAGCTGCAGCTTGGCGGTGGCATGGATCAGCTTGTAGCGTTGCGCGTCCTCGAGGCTGTCGTGCACGGAATCGCGGAAGTAGCCGCAGGAATACTGCATGTCGTCGTCGAGAAAGAGCCGGTACAGGTCGGTTGAAAGGTCATAGTGATGGCGGGCCTGCTTGGCGGCGGTGCCGACCGGATTGGCCTGATGCCAGCGCCGCAGCGCGCGCCACAGTTTGCGCAGCAATTTCTGCGAACCATGCGCGCCAAGTCCGGAGCGATTGACCGAAAACAGCAGCAGCAGATCGTAGATGGCCGAACCGTCCTCGAAGCTGAGGGCGCCATCCATGTAAGCTTCGGCGGCTTTGAGTTCCGGGTTCAGGAACAGCGTGGTCTCTAACCCGCGCCGATTGATGCGCAGCGTCACCGACGGTCCCGGCAGCTTGCCGCCGAACGTATGCAGCTGGCCGGACGCGTCGTAGAGACGCAGCGTTCCGTTACTGATGAATTTGTCGAGGAGACCGGATAGCAACCGCACGGGATGGCACCTTGTTCTTCGCGGCGGAGGCTGCCGCCTCAGCCGGGCTTCTTATCCTTGAAATAAGGCTCGACCTTGCCGGTGAGCTTGATCGTCAGCGGATTGCCGAAGCGGTCCTTGGCGTTGCCGGCGGCGACGCGAACCCAGCCTTCGCTCACGCAATATTCCTCGACCGTGGTCTTCTCGACGCCCTTGAAGCGGATGCCGATGCCGCGCTCGAGCACCGCGGCGTTGAAGTGCGGGCTGCGCGGATCGTTGCAGAGGCGGTCGGGCGGGGTTTCGGGTGCGGGTTCGGTCATGCAGGCTTTTCTCACAGCAGGTGGCCCGGCGCAAGAAACCGGAGTTCCTTGCGCGCGGCGCCGTGCTATCTCTGAGGCCGCATGAGCGCTAACTCCCAAGACCTCATCGTCGTCGGCCAGGGCGCGGCGGGGCTTTCGGCCGCGCTGGCGGCGGCGCAAGACGCGCGCAGGCGCGGGTCGCCGCTTCGCATCACGCTGGTGGACAAGGCCTCGGCAGCCGAGGCCGGCGGCAACACGCGCTGGTCGCCGTCCAACATGCGCATGGCGGCCATCGACCGCGTCGAGCCGAGCTTCGTGCACGACATGCTCGCCGCCACCAAGTTCCAGGGCGACGAGAGCTATTTCGCCCGCCTCGCCCAGGAAGCGCCGGCCACGGTGCAGTGGATCGCCGCGCAGGGCATCGCGTTCATCCAGCCGACCTACTATCTCGCCAAGGGTCCGCCGCGCATCCAACCGGTCGGCGGCGGACCGGCGGTCGTTAGCCAACTCGCGCAGGCGGCGAAGGCTGCCGGCGTCGCCTTCCGCCACGGCTGCGCGGCGCAATCGCTTACCAGCGAGCACGGCCGCGTCAGCGGCCTGGTCATCGCGCAAGAAGGCGGGCAAGGCGACGCGCGCGAGACGCTGGCGGCCTCCGCCGTCATTCTCTGCAGCGGCGGCTTCGAGGGCGACGGCGCCACCATGCGCGAACATTTCGGCGCGGGCGCCGAGACGATGCGGCTAATTTCGCCGGGCGGGCGGTTCAACACCGGCGACGGCATCCGCATGGCGCTGGCGCTTGGCGCCGATCGCGCCGGCGACTGGAACGGCATGCACGCCGAGCCGGTCGATGCGCGCGCCAAAAATTCTGCGCCGGTGGTGCTGGTCTATCCCTACGGCATCGTGGTCGATAAAAACGGCCGCCGTTTCTTCGACGAGGGCGGCGGCCTCGTGCACGAGACCTGGGAATGGTTCGCGCGCGACCTGCATTTCAAGACGCCGGGCAGCATCGCTTTTGCCATCCTCGACAGCCGCCTGCTGGAGATCGAAGGCTATGAGCGCGCCATCCGCTCCGAGGTGCCGCCAGCGCGCGCCGGCACGCTTCCCGAGCTGGCCAAGCTGATCGGCGTCGACGCCGACAATCTCTCCGCCACCGTTGCGGCCTACAATGCGGCCTGCGTGGGCGATCCGAAAAAATTCGACGCCACCCGTTGCGATGGGCTCGCAGCTGCACGCACGTTGCAGCCGCCGAAATCGAACTGGGCGCGCGCCATCAGCGCGCCGCCGTTCCTTGGCTTTCCGCTGGTCGGCGCCGTGGCCTACACCTTCGGCGGGTTGGCCACCGATGAATGCGCCCGCGTGCTGCGCGACGGTGCGCCGATCCCCGGTCTGTACGCCGCCGGCGAGATCACCGGGCATTTCTATGCGACCGCTCCCAACGCGGTCTCGGTGCTGCGCGCCTTCGTGTTCGGGCGCATTGCGGGGCAGCAGGCGGTTTCGTTCTTGCACGGGGGAGGCGGGTGAGCGGGCGGGTGGCCGCCTCGATGCCGCCGCTTTTGCGAGTTGAAGATGTTAGCTGTCTTCGGTGTTAGCGAGCCGAGAGCATGAACGAGAGAGCGAGCAAGCCATGAGATTGACGCCGCATTTAGTGAGCCTCGGCATCCTGTTGGGCGCGACCGCGGGCGCGATGGCGAAGCCGGCCTATGTGGCCTCGACCGTGAACCTGCGCGCCGCGCCGGGCACGACCAGCGAGATCGTTGGGAAAATCCCCGGCGGCAGCCTGATCGACGCCGACAATTGCAGCGAAGGCTGGTGCGCGGTCAGCTGGCAGGACAAAAAAGGTTTTGCCATTCAGAGCGCGCTCGACATGAGCGGACGCGTGCCGCAGCAACGGGCCGCGCGGTCGCCGCGCTACGCGGCGCCGCCGCCGGATTATGTCGACGATCCGAATTACGTGGTCGAGGGGCCGCCGGTTTATTACCAACCGGCGCTGCCCTATTACTACGGTTACGGCCCGTATTACCGGCGGCATTCGGGCTGGCGGCGGCATTGGTAACGCATGATCCCGAAAAGTGGGAACCGGTTTTCGGCCAAGATCATGCGCAAGGAAAAGGCCCGCGCCTAACGCCGCGTTATTTCGCGCGCGGTTCCGTTCCCAACACTAGTCCCAGCGCGAGCAAGGTGACGATATAAGCGAGCACGCCGGCCGGTATGGCGATGTAAAATTTCAGGCCGAGCCCTTGTTCGAGTCCGAACAAGACGGCGGCGCCGACCAGCACCGAGACGATCCTGCTGATGCGGTGCTTGTTCATCGGCGCACGGCGCTAGCGTTTGGTTTTGGAATCGTCGGTGCCGCGCATGTTCGACCACGGATCGGTCCGGGGCGCCGTGGTTTCCTGGCGCGTCCTTTCGAGCGTGGATTTGTATTGCCGATCTTGCGCTTCGGCGTCCTTTTTCTTCTGTTTTTGCTCCATAATGATCGGGTCGCTCTCGTTCGATGCCTGAGCGAAAACAGGCCCCGTCAGCGCGGCGAGCGCGACCGTGGCGGCGATCAATCTTTTCATGGCAAGCACCCGGTTCTTGGCTACGTGGAAGGTTACCACGTCACCGTTCGGCGCTACAATGCAATGGAATCATGGCGAAATTAACCGTCGAGCTTGCTATAAACCCGACCGTAACGGCGACCGCATGCGCCATCGGATCGAAATCCCGCGCGGTCGCAACAGGCCTGCCAAGAGGTTGAGTGATGTCGCTTTTCCACCACACATTGCCGCACGCGGTTTCCAGCCTGCCCCGCCACGACTGGACGCGCGCGGAGGTGAGGGCGCTGTTCGCGCTGCCGTTCCCGGAATTGATATTCCGCGCAGCAGGGGTGCACCGGGAGAATTTCGATCCGACCGAGGTACAGATCTCGACCCTGCTGTCGATCAAAACCGGCGGCTGCCCGGAAGATTGCGCCTATTGTCCGCAAAGCGCGAAATACGACACCGGCGTCGAGGCCGAGAAACTCATGAGCCTCGATGCCGTGCTGGCCGAAGCGCGCGCGGCCAAAGCCTCCGGCGCCTCGCGCTTCTGCATGGGCGCGGCCTGGCGTTCGCCCAAAGACCGCGATCTCGACAATGTCTGCGCCATGGTGGAAGGCGTGAAGGCGCTGGGCCTGGAGACCTGCGCTACGCTCGGCATGCTGACGCCGGATCAGGCGCAGCGGCTGAAACACTCCGGCCTCGACTACTACAACCACAATCTCGACACCTCCCCGCAATTTTACGGCACGATCATCACCACGCGCAGCTATGAGGACCGGCTCGACACGCTCGACCACGTGCGTGCGGCCGGCATCCATGTCTGCTGCGGCGGCATCGTCGGCATGGGCGAGGGGCTGGAGGATCGCGTCGGCATGATCGCGACGCTCGCCAGCCTGCCGGTGCATCCGGAAAGCGTTCCGATCAACATGCTGGTGCAGGTGGCAGGCACGCCGCTCGCCGACGTGCAGAAACTCGATCCGCTCGATTTCGTGCGCACCATCGCGGTGGCGCGCATCACCATGCCGGCATCGATGGTGCGGCTGTCGGCCGGACGCGAGGACATGAGCGAGGAGACGCAGGCTTTGTGTTTCCTCGCCGGCGCCAATTCGATCTTCTACGGGCCGAAGCTGCTCACCACGCCCAATCCCGAGCGCGACCGCGACATGCGGCTGCTGGATAGACTGGGCTTAAGGCCAATGGAGTAACGGCGGGTTCCGCCTACTTCACCACCAGCACCGGGCAGGGTGCGAGCCGCACCAGGCGGTCGGCGGTGCCGCCAATGATCCGCTCGTAAAGCGCCGAATGCCCCATGAAGCCGACGACGAGCAGATCGGCCTTGTGCGCCTTGACATAGGCGACGATGGCCGACACGGCGTGGCCGGC
>JGI20195J14853_1000720_pt1 | contig 11182 bp, 6 predicted proteins | sample NGESurdeep092012_3_FD_14853 | JGI IMG/M metagenome (IMG submission 14853)
AAAGGCATCGATAACGCCAGTTACTATCGGCTCCCGAAGGACAACAAGCGCCACTACATCAACGATACCGGAACCGGTAATACGGTTAACCTATCGCATCCTCGCGTCATTCAGATGGTCACCGACAGCTTGCGCTATTGGGCGGAGGAGATGCGCATCGACGGGTTCCGGTTCGATCTCGGTACCATCCTTGCGCGCGAGGTCTATGGCTTCGATGAACAGAGCAGCTTTCTCAAGGCCGTCGATCAGGACCCGGTTCTGACATCCGTAAAATTGATTGCAGAGCCGTGGGATTGTGGCCCGGGCGGCTACCAAGTTGGCGCATTCCCGCCAGGCTGGGCGGAATGGAACGACAAATTCCGCGACACTGTCCGCGATTTCTGGCGCGGCGAGGCGACGGTGGCAGCACTCGCACCCCGGCTTTCCGCTTCAGCCGAGCTTTTCAAGCATGAGGGTCGGCGCGCCTGGGCCAGCGTCAACTTCATCACCGCCCATGACGGATTCACCCTCAATGACTGGGCGAGCTACAACGAAAAGCACAACGGAGCCAACGGCGAGAACAACAAGGACGGCAATTCGAGCAACCGTTCCTGGAATTGCGGCGCCGAAGGTCCGACCGACGACAAGACCATTGTCGAGCTCAGGAACCGCCAGAAACGAAACATGCTTTCGACGTTGCTGTTGTCCCGGGGAACGCCGCTGATGCTTGGTGGCGACGAATTCGGCCGAACCCAGCAGGGAAATAACAATGCCTATTGTCAGGACAGCGAGATTTCCTGGTTCGACTGGAGTTTCAGCGAAGACGCCAAGGATCTGCTTGAATTTTCCAAGCGCCTGATCAAATTGCGGCAGGCATATTCGGTCTTGCGCAGAAGCCGTTTCCTGACCGGCCAGCACGACCAGCAGCTCGGCGTCCGCGACGTTACCTGGATCAATGCCAACGGCGGCGAAATGCAGGACTCTCACTGGAAAGACCCTTCGATGAAATGCTTCGGCATGCTGCTCGACGGGCGTGCGCAAAAGACCGGAATTCGCAAGCAGGGACAGGATGAGACGGTGCTTATCGTGATGAACAGTTATGAAGGGCTCGTTGACTTCACACTGCCTGAGGCGCCGGTCGGGTCGAAATGGACCCTGTTGATCAGCACCGATATTCCCGATTCTGCGTCGGGAGCGGAATTTGCATTCGGTGCATTGTACCAGGTCACCGGCCGTTCATTATTATTGTTTTCGCCAACAAGAAAATCACGGGACAGCCGTTGATCGTCGGAGGTCTAGGCCGCAAATGCGTGCCTTAGGCTTGACTATCTTCACCTCCGTCGCAGTGAGGAGCACGGAACCGTCTTTGGTAGCAGCACGTATAGCTCGCCTAAATGTCAATTTGACACACCTATCGAGCCTCGGGAGCGCTACATGAGAAAGATTACTTTCGAAGACGATTTCACCAGACCGCCCTCCGTGCCAATGATCATGAGACATCCGAGTCCGAAGAGTTTAGCCTCGGGGCGTAGGACAGAGATCATATGGTTATGCCAGTCAGAGACCCGAAGTTGGATGGCGCCTCAGGGGCTGGCGCGGTGGGAGGCCGGAGGCCGACCGCCGTGTCAGCCCCTGCGGCGGCGGCTCCCGAGCTTTCGGACCGGCCGCGCCGCCGGACGTTCACCGTCGGGGACAAGCTGCGGGTTCTGGCCGAGATCGATCGCGCCCCCGTTGGCGGCACCGGCGCCATCCTGCGCCGGGAAGGTCTGTACTCATCGACCCTGAGCGAATGGCGCCGATTGCGCGAGGCCGGCGCGCTTGGCGCACTGAAGCCGGTCAAACGAGGGCCGAAGCCCGCGGTGCGTCATCCGATGGCGGCGGAACTGGCGCAGGCCAAACAGGAGAATGCACGGCTGGTACGCCGGCTGGAGCATGCCGAGGCCATCATCGCCATCCAAAAAAAAGTGGCAGCCTTGTTGGGTCTGCCGCTGGCGACATTAGACAGCGACGACGCATCATGATCGATGCAGTCCTCGCGCTGGGGCCGACGCCCGGTCTCACCGCCAGTGCATGCGCGGCTCTGAACCTGTCGCGCGCCAGCGTCCATCGTCAGCGCTGGCGTTTGGCGAGACCGGCGGCGATGCGTCGCCCCAGACCGAAGCCGCGCCGCGCCCTGGCCGCCGCCGAACGCCAAATCGTGCGGGACCTTCTACACGCGCCGCGCTTCGCTGATCAGGCGCCCGCCGAGATCTACGCTTGCCTGCTCGACGAAGGCCTCTACCACTGCTCGATCCGCACCATGTACCGCATCCTGGCGGCAAGCCAGGAAGTCCGCGAGCGGCGCAAGCAGCTGCGGCATCCGGTCTACAAAAAGCCGGAACTGCTGGCACAGGCGCCCAACGAGGTCTGGTCCTGGGATATCACCAAGTTGATGGGACCCGCCAAATGGTCCTACTTCTATCTCTACGTCATCATCGACATTTTCAGCCGGCGCGTCGTCGGCTGGTGTGTCGCCGACCGGGAGAGCGCCACCTTGTTCGCCGCACTGTTCGAGGACGCCACCACCAAACATCCCGCGCCGAAAGGCCAGCTTACTCTCCATGCCGACCGCGGCGGTCCGATGCGAGCCAAGGCCACGGCACTCCTGCTCGCCGATCTCGGCGTCACCAAATCCCACAGCCGGCCGCACACCTCCAATGACAATCCGTTCTCGGAGAGCCACTTCAAAACCATGAAATACCAGCCGCAGTTTCCGCAGCGTTTCGGCTGCATCCAGGACGCCAAGACGTTCTGCCGCAGCTTCTTCGATTGGTACAATCAGAACCATCACCATGCCGGCATCGGCCTGATGACGCCCGACCAGGTGCACTACGGTCAAGCCGACCAAATCCACGCTGCCCGCCAAACCACACTCGACGGCGCCTTCAGCAGAAACCCCGAACGCTTTGTCAGAAAGGAGCCCGAACCACCTGCAAAGCCGATCGCCACTTGGATCAATCCACCGATCCGCCAGCCAACCGTTCAAGCCTAAATACCAAACAGGACTGTCTCAGAATCGTTGACACGTTCCGGTGCTCTCGCAGACCGTTCCGAGACGAAGGGAGCGCGTAAACGGCTTTCCGAGCATCTGATGAAAAAGTACGTCGAGGGCGAAAAAGACGAACACCGCCTGACGGTGGAAGGGCTGTCGTTCCTTCGTAGTCTCGATTGGGAAAGCGATTCCCGGAGTTAGTGCCCTAAACCGGGATGTGTCCCTTCAGGGCTTCTCGCTGTTTCCGCAGGGAGCTGAGCCGCGTCATTCTCGCCTTCGCGACGCGCACGGCTTCCGTCTCAGTTGGGTTTTATGGAGGATTTGCCATGGCTTCCAAATTCGCAATTGGTGACAAGGCCGATCAAGCGTTCTGCAATCACGCTGTAGGAACGATAGTAGCGATTTTCACGGATAGGGCGGGCGATTGCCGATATGCAGTTTAATTGTTCGACCACCGCACAATACAGATTGCAAGCGAAGTAGTTTAATCGCTCACGTCAATATTGCAGTCCAATCTAAACGGGCGACCAGCCGGTCGATCTCACGCCGCTAAGGCATCGACCTGACGCCGTGCAGCCGCGAAAGCATCATTGATTGCCACTTGAGCATGTTCGTTCCGTGCGTCATGGGCGCCTGTGTGGTTTACGACAACGTTTGAGGTGTGCAAATCGCATCTCACGCCGTGACTGTTCGAAGCCCTCGGTGCCAACGAAAGACCAAGCAACGTCGCGTGCCCAGGCCGCGATCCGGCATCGCGGCCTGCTGCTGTTGACCAAGCGTGGCTGAACGGCGCGCGTTGTTCAGGCGTGAACGCGCTTTCGTGCCGGTCTCGCGGCGCTCACCGACCTCGCCTTCAGCACCGCCACCGGCAAATGGGCGAACAGCTTGGCGAGGCGCAGCTGCGTCGCGTCCGCTTCGGCGAAGCCTGCCACCGAATAGCCGCCGATGTCGAGCGCGCCGTCATAGCTGTCGCCGCGGGGCCAGACCCGGCCGGCTTGCGAGAGTGCGGCGAACGATTTTGCGACGGCGATAATCGCGGCGTCGCGGCCGCGGCGCCGCGCAAACGCAATGACATGGTTGCGGTGCGGCCCGCTGACCTCGAGCGGTTGGTAATCGCCGTTGGTGAAGACATCGGCGAGTTCGGTGCGAAGCCTCAGCAGATGGCTGGTCCAGGCGAGCTTCAGATGGCCGTTGGGCCAGTCCCGCGCGAGGCTCTGCCAATCCGGTGTTTCCAGCGCCGCCAGCACCCGCGCGCGTTCCGCAAAGTCCACTGGCCGCCGGTTGTCGGGATCGACCAGCGACAGATCCCAGAACTCCGTGCCCTGATAGAAATCGGGCACGCCGGGTATCGTCGCCTTCAACGTCAGCTGACTGAGGGAATTCAGCGCACCCAGCAGCGACAGGCGCTGCGCCAGCGTTTGAAGCGAAGTCAGAAATTCAGCGGAGGCCGCCGGGTCGAGAATGCACCCGAGGAAGGATTTCAGCCCCGCCTCATAGGTTTCGTCGGGATTGAGCCAGCTGGTTTCCTGTTTGCCCTCGCGCGCGGCTTTCAGGGCATAGGCCTGCATCCGTTCGCGAAATGAATCGTCGCACCCATCCGTAGGCCACGCGCCGAGCAGCGCCTGGTACAGCATGTATTCGAAGCTCGCCGACGGCGCGCGCATCTCGCCACGGCCGACGAGATGCGGCGCGTTCAGGATTTTCCAACGCGCCACGGCACTGGTCCATTCGCCGGGAATTTCCGCGAGCCCGATCAGTCGCGCGCGGGCATCCTCGCCGCGCTTAGTGTCGTGCGTCGCCGTCGCGGTCATGCCGTGCGGCCAATCCCTGGCGCGGGCCTTCATGGCATCGTGGAAGGCCTCTACCGGAAGCGCCTTCGCCGACGGGTCGCCGCCGACTTCGTTGAGCGCGAGTAGGCTGTGATAACGATAGAAGGCGGTGTCCTCGAGCGATTTAGCCATCACGGGACCGGTGAACTGCTGCAGCTTCAACGCGAAGCGGCGCACGCGCGGCGCACCGTGCGGGGCGCGGCCCGGCCGGATCAGGTCCATGGTCAGGGTGTCGCGGAGAAAATCGAACATGCCTTCATCCGCGGCAAACCACTGCGCGCGCGCTTTTTCGATGGCCTCCGAGATCAGCGCGCGGTCGGGCGCCGTGGGACCGGACGACGTCAGATAGGTGCGGTAGACCGGAAATTGCAGGATGTAGAGTTCCAGCGCCTGCCGCAGGCTGTCGGCGGAAAAATCGCGGGTGGAATAATGTCCGCCGGCGATGCGCGCGAGCAGCCGCCTCAGCACCGTGAATTCGCTGGTCAGCAGGGTTTCGAGTACCCGGCGTTTTGCCCCCTGCAGCACTGGCGCCCGCCGGGGCGGCTGGTTGCTGATCTGCCGCCATACCTCGTCGAGCGGCGCGAGGCCGTTGCCGTCGACCAGAACCCGCGTGATGGCGTTAAGCCACTCATAGCCCGTGGTGCCGTGGACGCCGGAAAACTCGTGCAGCTCTTCATGCTCGCCGAGGATTTTTTCGATCACCATGTAGAACGGCCCGGCGTCGGCCCCCCGGGCGTCGCGGATCAGCCGGCGCAGGCGCTGAAAATACTGCGCGGGATCGCGCAGGCCGTCGATGTGATCGAGCCGCAGGCCCTGCAACCTGCCTTCGGCGATCAGCTTGCGGACCAGGCGATGGATGGCGGCGAAGGTGCCGGCATCCTCGACCCGCAACCCCGCGAGCGTGTTGACGTCGAAGAACCGCCGGTAGTTGATGTCGCTGGAAGCGAGCCGCCAATGTCCGAGCCGGTAGTGCTGTCGCTCCAGCAGGTGATGCAGGGCGAGCGTTTGCGCCGGCCGATCCGGTCCCGCTCGATAGGCGGCGAGCCCGCGCCCGATGATCCCGACGCTTCCGGCGATGCTCTTCAATTCCACCTTGAAGGAAGGCGCCTCCTTTCGATTGGGATGGCGCGGGCCGGTGTAGCGCGAGGCGAGCGCGAGAATGCGTTTTCCCGCCGCGCTGTCGTCCGCGCCGGCTTCCCTGACGACGCTGCGCAAGATCTCGCTGTAACGCTGCGGCGCGATCGGCAGGCGATGTTCGAAATACCAGGCCGAAAAGCTGCCTTCGCCGGCCTCGTAGCGGAGCTCGATATCGCCCTTTTCCAGCGCCTCGCCATAAGAGGAGCCGATGATCGGCAGCAGCACGCCGCCCCTGGCGCGATAGGGCAGCAATTCCCAGTCGATGTCGAACGATGCCGCGTGCGGCGATGCCGGGCCCCATTCCAGCACGTCGAGCCACCACGGATTGTCCGCGAAATGGATGCCGACATGGTTGGGAACGAAATCGAGAATGAGGCCGAGGCCGTCGANTTTGAGCGCATCGCTCAACCGCACAAAACCGTCTTCGCCGCCGAGTTCCGGATTGAGCGCGGTGTGGTCGACGATGTCGTAGCCGTGAGTCGATCCTTTACGCGCCTTCATGAAGGGCGACGCATAGAGATGGGTGATGCCGAGCGCCTTCAGATAGGGGACGATTGCAGCCGCCGCGTCGAAATCGAAGTCCGCCGTGAGCTGGACGCGATAGGTGGCGATCGGAAAGGCCGGCGACATCAGCGCGCTCCGAGATGCCAGGCCACCGACCAGGGAGGAAGGAGATCGCCGATCTTGCCGCCCCAGAGTTGCCTGCCGATGAATTCGCGGCCGCCGTGGGGGATCGCTTGATCGGACAGGTTCGCCAGCAGCGCCAGCGTTGCGCCGTCTGCCATGCGCCAGTTCGCCGTCAACAAGCCGTTGTCGGCCGCCTGCGCCTCGCCGAAGGCCGCGCCAGCCAGCTGCGGGACGATTTCCCGATGACGGATCGCGAGCAGTCGTTGCACCAGCGCCAGCCGGGCCTTTCCCGCAGCTTCGTTGCGCTGGTCCCAATCGAGTACCGCGGAGCTAAAGGTCGACGGCTCCAGCGGATCGGGGACCTCGTCGCCATATTTCGCATAGGCCCAGGCGTATTCCCGACGCCGGCCTTTGCGCACGGCGTCGGCGAGATCGCCCTCGAATCCGCAGAAGAACGGAAATGGCGCTTGAGATCCCCATTCCTCGCCCATGAACAGCATCGGAATCGCCGGCGCCAGCAGGGTGATCGCCAGAGCTGCCTCGATTGCGGCTGTGCCCACATAGCTTTCGAGCCGGTCGCCGAGCGCGCGGTTGCCGATCTGGTCGTGGTTCTGCAGGAAATTGACGAAGGCGGTGGGGCCAAGCGTTCCGCTCGCCTCGCCGCGCAGTTGCCCGCCGCGATGCGCGGATGCCTCGCCCTGATAGACAAAGCCGGATTCGAGCGCGCGGGCGATATCGCGCAGCGGCGCCCGGGCGTAGTCGCGGTAATAGCCCTGGGTCTCGCCGGTCAACAGCACATGCCAGGCGTGATGATAATCGTCGTTCCACTGCGCGCGGTATTTTCCGCGCGGCGGGTCCTGCGCGGCATCCAGCAGGCTGACGCGGTTGTCGTCGTTTTCCAGCACCAGATGAATATGGCGGCCGGTGTGCGCGGCGAGTTGGCCGACCGCGGCGCTGAGATCGTGCAGGACAGAAATTTTGCCAGGCTCGGCGATGGTATGCACCGCATCCAGCCGCAACCCGTCGAAGCGGTATTCGTCCAGCCAGTACAGGGCATTCTCGATCGCGAAGGCACGCACCTGCGGCACCCGATAATCGATGACGTTGCCCCAAGGCGTCTGCGCCGCGGTAAAGAATTGCGGGGCATAGCGGCCGAGGTAATTTCCCTCGGGGCCGAAGTGATTATATACTACGTCGAGAAACACCATCAGCCCGCGCAGATGCGCCTCATCGATCAGGGCTTTGAGATCGTCGGGGCGGCCATAGGCGCTGTCGGGCGCGTACCACAACACGCCGTCATAGCCCCAGTTGCGCGAACCCGCGAAATCCGCCAGCGGCATCAATTCCAGCGCGGTGATGCCGGAGGCCACCAGGTGATCGAGCTTGCCGATCATGGCGCGGTAGGTGCCCTCCGGCGTGAAGCTGCCGACATGGGTCTCGATCAGGACGGTCTGTTGCCACGGCCGTCCGCGCCACTGCGAGGCGCGCCAGCGGTAGCTCGCGTGATCGATCACCTCGCTCGGCCCCGACACGTCGTCGGGCTGGAAGGCGGAAGCGGGATCCGGCACATCGATCTCGCCGTCGATCCGGAATTTGTAGCGCGCCCCAGCCTTGACGCCTTGTATGTCGGCGGAAAACTGGCCGTCTTCGCCGCGCCGCATCGGCTGAGGGGTTTCCAGCAGAAGATCGACGCGCTTGGCCGCCGGCGCCCACAGCCGGAACGACGCGCCGTCCGAAGTCAGCCTTGAACCGAATTGCCGCTTGTTCATGCTGAACCCGCAAACGCAAGGGCCGAACGGTCCTGCCTCTTCCGTGTGATACCGCTGTGTCGCAGAAAATAGCGCAAGTGTGGCGTGTCCGGAATTGACGATCAGCCTCTTCCGGAAGCGCTCAGAATGTTGAGGGACCGCTTTTGGCGGCGGTCGTTCGCATGATGATGGATTTGGAATGTCCGCTCCTGGGCCGTGTGTCACGGGCGTAGCCGTCCAAACGGCGACGCGCAACTGTACGAGAGATGAAGGAGGAATGCGCTTAGTTCCGGCGTATCGCGACGGCATCGTGATATAAGGCAGCATATTGGCTCGCGCGGTTGCGCCACGATACATCGGTCGACATGCCGTTGAGCTGCAATTTTCGCCAGGCCTGCTTGTCATGGAACGAGTTGCTGGCCCTGCGTAGGGCACCGGCGAGAGTTTCGTCCGTGCCTGGACCAAACTTGAAGCCAGTCGCCGCGCCACCGGCAATGTCGGCCTCTTCGACGTCAATGACTGTATCCGCAAGGCCGCCGACCCGTGATACGATTGGGACCGCGCCGTATCTCAAGGCACAAAGTTGGGTCAAGCCGCAGGGTTCGAAGCGCGACGGCACGACGAGGGCATCCGCACCGGCCTGAATGAGATGGGCGAGGGCTTCATCATAGCCAATAAGAACCGCTATCCGGCCCACATTCGCTTTCGAGACCGCTTGATAGCGATCCTGGAGATCCGAATCTCCACTGCCAAGCAAAGCAAACTGCATTCCTTCGTTCACGATGGTGGGAACGTTCTCAAGAAGGAGATCGAGTCCCTTCTGCCAGGACAGTCGACTTATGACACCGAGCAGAAGCGCATCCGGACATAGATCAAGGCCAAGCCGTCGCTGCAGGGCAGCTTTGTTCGCCGCGCGGGATTCTAGCTCTTTTGCGCTGAAGCGAGCGGCGATGTGCGGATCCGTTTCGGGGTTCCAGACGGAGGTATCTATACCATTGAGGATTCCGCTCAGGACCTTCGATCGCTCACGCAACAAATCCGCCCAGCCCCATGCCCCCCTCATCTCCCTGAATCTCGATCGCATAGGTCGGAGAGACGGTCGTGATGCGATCCGCGAATTGCAGGCCCGCCTTCAGGAAGCTGATCATTCCGTAATATTCGACGCCGTGAATTGTGAAGGACTCGGGAGGCAAACCGAACGTATGGAGCATTTCATGCGGAAACTTCCCCTGGTAGGCTAGATTATGAACCGTCATTACGGTGCCGGGCCGGGGACCATTGGCGTAGTGCAAATAGGCTGGCGCGAGTCCGGCCTGCCAATCGTGGGCGTGCACGATATCAGGCACGAATGACGGAATGGCACCTTGGCCAATTTCAGCCGCCATCCGCGAAAGCGCCGCAAAGCGCGCGCCGTTGTCGGGCCAATCCTTGCCGTCCGGCGTTAGATAGGGGTTGCCGGGCCGCGCAAAAAGATGTGGCGCATCGAGCACGAGCAGATCGAGATCCTCATGTGAGCCGCCGAGCAGGCGGATCGGGCCGCCGTAGAAATGCGGCGAATGGAGGAGTACTTCTGCCGTCGGAAGCGCCTTGATGACATCGGGATATCCCGGCACCAGGGTCCGTGTTTCGATGCCGTACGCTCGCAACGCGATCGGGAGCGCGCCGACGACGTCGGCAAGGCCGCCGGTCTTGATGATCGGATAGATTTCCGAGGCGACCGCAAGAACGCGAAGCGACGTCATGCANNCAGCCTGTCGATCATCGGTTGCGTAANGAGNGAGATGCNCTGCGNGGTGGTNCTAAACCGTTTCGCATCGAGTTCNGGATCTTCTCCGACCACCAGGCCTTCCGGAATTNGAACACCCCGATCGATGACGACATTNTTCAGCCGCGCATNCCGNCCCACATTNACGTAAGGCAGGACAACNGCATTNTCNACGCTGGCGAACGAATTGANNTGCACGCCGGTNAANAGNAGGGAGCGGCGCANNGCNGCGCCGGATATGATGCANCCTCCGGANACAAGNGAGGTCACGGCCTGTCCGCGCCGGCCCTCCTCATCGTGAACAAATTTGGCGGGAGGTGTGATCTCCGCATAGGTCCAGATCGGCCATGCGCGGTCGTAAAGATCAAGCTCCGGCAGAACATCAGTGAGATCGATGTTAGCGGCCCAGTAGGCGTCGACGGTTCCCACGTCTCGCCAGTAGGTGCGCGGGTCATCGCCGGACCTGACGCAGGAGTTGGAGAATTGATGGGCCACCGCCCGGCCGTTTTTCACGATATAGGGAATGACGTCCTTGCCGAAGTCATGGGTCGAGTTCGGGTCATTCGCGTCGCGCCGCAGCTCGTCGAACAGGAACTTGGAATCGAAGATGTAGATTCCCATGCTGGCCAGTGATTTGTCAGGCTTGCCGGGCATTGGCGGCGGATCGGCCGGTTTCTCGAGGAAGGATTGGATCACGCCATGGTCGTCGATGTGCATGATCCCGAAGCCGCTCGATTCCGAGCGCGGCATCTCTAGGCACCCGATCGTGACGTCCGCGTGTTGCTCAACATGTTGCCTCAGCATGAGTTCGTAATCCATCTTGTAGATGTGATCTCCAGCGAGCAGCACAACGAATCTGGCTCTGTGCGGTTCGATGATGTCGATGTTCTGATAGACGGCGTCGGCCGTGCCAAGATACCAGTCCGTCTCCGAGATGCGCTGGCTCGCAGGCAGGATATCGAAACTCTCATTGCGCTCGGGACGAAAGAAGTTCCAGCCCATCTGGAGATGTCGGATCAAGCTGTGAGCCTTGTATTGGGTCGCAACCGCGATGCGGCGGATTCGA
>JGI20195J14853_1000730_pt1 | contig 11126 bp, 9 predicted proteins | sample NGESurdeep092012_3_FD_14853 | JGI IMG/M metagenome (IMG submission 14853)
CACGATGCCCAACTTGATCGCACCGAAGGAAAGCTTGACACGGCACGCAATGCCGCTTAACTGACCATGTTGCCGCTACTCATTTCCAACAACGCAGCGGACATTGCCGGGCTCAGCCCTGCACATCGCGTAGTCGCGAAAAGATGCGCTGCGCAGATTTTCGCGTCTTCTCACTGCGGGTGCAGGGGCCGCAGCCCCTGCCGAAGGAAGTGTGAAACCCACCGAGGGTTTCACATTTAATCAAGTGAATTTCCTGCTCACCCCTGCTTGAGGCGGGCGGCCAGGCGGGCGAGGGCGTTGAGCGCGTCCATCGGGGTCATCCGCTCGATGTCGAGTGCGCGCAGTTCATCGATGACGCGTTCGTCTCGTGGCGAGAACAGACCGAGCTGAGGCGGCGGGGTCGTAGCGCGCCGATCGCGGGCAATTCGCGGCATCCCGGCCTCATCCAATTCGCCCTGCTCGAGGTTGGCGAGAATTTCCCGCGCACGGCTGATGATCGAATCGGGCAATCCCGCCAGCCGCGCCACCTCGATGCCGTAACTTCGCGACGACGGCTGCTCGATAACGCGGCGCAGGAAAATCACCTCCGCGCCCCATTCGCGCACCGCCATGCTCAGGTTCCTGACCCGCGGACGCTCGCGCGCGAGGTCGGTCAGTTCGTGGAAGTGCGTTGCGAACAGCACCTTGGCTCGCGTCTGATCGTGCAGGTATTCGGCGACGGCCCACGCGATCGCAAGCCCGTCAAAGGTGCTGGTGCCGCGGCCGACCTCGTCGAGCAGCAGCAGGCTGCGCTCCGACAGTCCCTTGAGCAGGCGCGCCGTCTCGCTCATCTCGACCATGAAGGTGGACTCGCCGCGGCGAAGTTCGTCGCGCGCGCCGATTCGCGTCAGCACGCGATCTATAAGCCCGATAGCCGCCTCGGCGGCGGGAACGAAGCTGCCGATTTGCGCCATGATCGCGATCAGCGCGACCTGGCGCAGGTAGGTCGATTTGCCGGCCATGTTGGGGCCGGTGATCAGCAGGATTTGGCGCGTGTCGGGCTCCGCGTCGAGGTCGTTGGGCACGAACTCGCCCGAGCGCATCCCCGCTTCGAGCACGGGATGGCGTCCGTCGCGCACCCGAATCCGAAGGCCGGTGTTGATCGTGGGACGTACATAGCCGCGGCGCCGCGCGACTTTCGCGAGCGACATGATCGCGTCGAATTCGCCCACGGCGCGAGCGGTTTCGAGTATCGTGGCGGTGTGCGACTGCAAGTCGCGGAGCAGCCTCGAGAAGATCTGGAGTTCGAGTTCCTTGAGCCCCGATTCCGCAGTCAGGATTTTGCGCTCGAGTTCCTTGAGCGCGGGCGTGGTGAAGCGCTCCGCGCTGACCAGCGTCTGCTTGCGCTCATAGTCGGCGGGCACTCGCTCGAGATTGGGCTTGGTGACCTCGATGTAATAGCCGAAGATATTGTTGTAGCGCACCTTGAGCGACGCGATAGCGGTGCGCTCGCGCTCTGTCGCTTCCAACTTCGCGATCACGCCGCGGGCGCCGGACGCCAGGCTGCGCAATTCGTCAACCTCGGCGCTGAGCCCGACTCGAATCACGTTGCCGTCGCGGGGATTCACCGGAGGTTCGTCGGACAGCGTCGCCGCGATTTGCGCCGCCAGCGCGGGCATCGGCGAGATCCGCGCGGCCTGTTCGCGGATAAGAGGGCACTTGAACGCGCCCATGGCTCGTTTGAGCAAATCGACTGCGCCGAGCGCATCGCCCAGACGAACACAATCGCGCGGTGACGCCCGCATCGCGCCGATTCGTCCCGCCAGCCGCTCGAGATCGCCGATTCGTTTCAAGGATTCCGCCAGCGCGCCGCCCAGGTCGGCATCGAAGAGTTCTTCGACTGCGTCGTGGCGCGCGTGGATCGCGTCGAGCGCGAGGAGAGGATAGGTGATCCAGTTGCCCAGCGTGCGCGCGCCGACTGCGGTCAAGGTTTCGTCGAGAATGGACAGCAACGAGCCCTTGCGCGCGCCGTCAGTCGAAGCGATCAGTTCGAGATGACGCCGCGTGGTCTCGTCCACCAGCATGTACTCGGCGATGCGGTAAAGGCGGGGCGCTTCGAGATGGGCCAGGTCGCGGCCGAAGGTGGCTTCGACGTAGAGGATTGCGATTCCCGCGGCTCGCGCGATCGATTCGTGGAGATCCGCGGCGGCGGCCGCAAAACGATTCGAGAATGCCGCGGTCGCCCGCTCGGCGCTAAACGATTCATGATCGAGCGTCGTCACGGGACAGTTTAAGTCCTTCAGGAGCGCGCCCAACTCGCCGACTTGTCCAGGGACTTGCCCGGCGACTACGATTTCGCGCGGCGCGATTCGGGCGATTTCCTCGCGGATCGCGGCGGCCTCGCGAACCTGCGTGGCGAGAAATTCCCCCGTCGAGACGTCGAGCGCTGCCAGCGCGAACCCGGCGCCTTCGGCGCCCGTGACTGCGACAAGGTAACTCTTCTCGGCGGCGGTCAGCACCATCTCCTCGCCGACGGTTCCGGGCGTGATCACGCGGACTATTTGCCGCGGCATCAGCTTGGGAGACCCGGCGTCGGGCGCGCCCTGCTCGCAGATGGCGACTTTGTGGCCGGCTTTCAGCAGTTTGGCGATGTACGGTTGCGCGGAATGGTACGGCACGCCGCACAGTGGCACGCCGTCCTTGGTGCGCGAGGTGAGCTGAATGTCGAGCACGCGCGCGCCGACTTCGGCGTCCTCGAAGAACATCTCGTAAAAGTCTCCGAGGCGGAAGAACAGGATCGCGTCGGGAACGCGCTGTTTGACGCTCAGATACTGCGCGATGAGGGGTGTTTGCTTGACTGCCACTGATGCGATTGCGGTCCACAATAGCCGTGGCGGACGAAATGGGCAAAACGACATGCGGGGCGCGTCCCGCCAGTACGCGATAGCAAGGGGCACGCGTCAACTTTTCGCTTTGCCGAACGCGGCTCGATTTACTAGAGTCCGAGTGTTAATCAGGCTCTATACCGGCCGCCATGTCCAATCCCGCGGAGCAGTCTTCGCGGCCGGCACACGGCGACAAATCACCGACAGGAGATTAGGAAAGATGGCATCAGCATCAGCGTCATTGGAATCGGCCACTCGCGGGCCAAGTCGAGCGCAGCGCTTGAGTTCCTCAAGAGCGCGCCCAAGAAACTTCTCATCAACGGCAAATGGGTGCCGTCGAAATCCGGCAAAACTTTCGAGACCCTCAACCCGGCTAACGAGCAAGTCCTGGCGCTCGTCGCCGAGGGCGACAAGGCCGACGTGGACGAGGCCGTCAAGCACGCGCGCAAGGCCTTCGAGGACTTTAAGTGGGCGAATCTGAGTCCGCATGCGCGCACCCGCTTCCTGCTAAAGATCGCGGACCTGATCGACCAGCATGCCGAAGAGCTCGCCGAGCTCGAGACGCTCGACAACGGCAAGCCCCTGTTCGAGTCCGCGAACATCGACATTCCCGGCGCCGCCGAGACCTTCCGCTACTACGCGGGCTTTGCGACCAAGATTTACGGCGAAACCAATCCGTCGATCCCTCGATGTTCAACTACACGCTGCGCGAGCCGGTCGGCGTGTGCGGACAGATCATACCGTGGAATTTCCCGCTGATGATGGCGGCGTGGAAGATTGCGCCCGCGCTCGCATGCGGCAACGTCGTCATCCTGAAGCCTGCCGAGCAGACTCCGCTGACGGCGATTCGCCTCGGCGAGCTTATCTGCGAGGCCGGATTGCCCGAAGGTGTCGTGCAAATCATCACGGGCTTTGGCCCTGGCGCGGGAAGCTCGATCGCCGAGCATCCCGATATCGACAAGGTCGCCTTCACCGGCTCGACCGAAGTCGGCAAGATCATCCTGAAAGCCTCCGCCGGCAACTTGAAGCGGGTATCGCTCGAGCTCGGCGGCAAGTCGCCGAACATCATTTTCCCCGACGCTGACATGCCGTCCGCGGTGTTCGGCTCTGCCCTGGGCATCTTTCTGAACCAGGGGCAGGTCTGCTGCGCCGGCTCGCGCGTGTTCGTGCAGGAAAGCGTGTACGATCAGTTCACTGATTCGCTGTCGCAGATGGCCAGCGGTCTGACGCTCGGCAATCCGCTGGACCCGAACACCCGCATGGGTCCCCTGGTTTCCAAGGAGCAGCACGATCGCGTCAAGGGATATTTGAAAGCCGGCAAAGCAGAGGGCGCGAAGGCCAAGATTGGCGGCGAACCGGGCAAGCAGGAAGCCGGATACTTCATCCAGCCGACGGTTTTCACCGGCGTGAACAACCAGATGAAGATCGCGCGCGAGGAGATTTTTGGCCCCGTCGCGTCGGCGATCCCGTTCAAGGACGAGACCGACGTCGTCTTCCAGAGCAATGACACGACTTACGGGTTGGCCGCCGCGGTGTGGACCAAGGATATCAATCGCGCTCTCACGATCGCGCGCAAGCTCAAGGCCGGCACGGTATGGATCAACACCTATGGCATTCTCGATCCGATCTCTCCGTTCGGCGGCTACAAGCAGTCGGGTTTCGGCCGCGAACTGGGCAAGTACGCGATCGATCTGTACACGCAAATCAAATCGGTTTACGCCAGGATCGGGTAGCCACGCGATAAGGATTGGCCGCTAGCGCGGTAATCGAAAACAGCTCGAATTCTCCGGCAAGGGCGTCCAACGGGACGCCCTTTTTTTATTCCGCCGCGCGGCGGACTCCGTTCGGGGAAAGTAAAAAATCACGCTTTCGGGGGGGTAGCCATGTTCCACTTGACCCGTCGATTCCCTTATATTGACGGCACTGAGCCAGTAGTGGTTGGTGTGAAATCGGCGCCGCCGGAGGTCCGGCGGCGCGGTGGGGTTCGCTGATGGCAGCCGACAAGAACGATGACCCGATGGAGGCGACGATCTCGTCGCGAGTGCCGCGCCGCACCCGTCAGACAATCAATCCCGCAAATTCCGTCGCGATGCTGACCGGACAATTGACTGCCGAAGAGGCGGATGAAAAGGCCAAGACCGAAGCGCGCGCGCCTGAATCTCGGCCGCTGCGTCCGCCGAGGCATTCGGAGCTCGAAGGGCGGCTCGAAGTTCGTCCGATCGGCACTGCGCTGGGTTTGCGCGAGCTCGCCGCGCTCCACAAGCGGACCTGGAGGACGCTAAACGTACAGGAAAAGCGCGTGCACGCGCTGCTATGGCCGCTTGCGATCCATTTTGGCCTCTACGCGGTGGGTCTGGGCAACGAGCAACGGCGCCCGCCACTGCTTGGCGCGTTTTGGGCGCGATGCCTGGCTGACGCGCCGCTGACGCTTGGCCATCTGTATCCGCCGCAGTTGTTCAAGGGGATGCTCGCGTCGGAAGTGTTCGAGTTCGGCGGGATGGTGGTCGACCCGAACTACCAGGGCAAGGGCCTGGTCAAGATGATGTCGGACACCGCGCGATTGTTTGTTTTTTCGCGCCGTCCCAAGTTGTTAATCACAAATCCGGTTGAGCCGCTTTACGAGATGTACAAACAGCTCGGGCTCAAGACGGTGGGCCGCGAGCCCGTCGAGCATCCACACGCATTGAACGTGCGGGTGTGGCTGATGTACGGCAAATTCGACGAGCTGGCGAAGCCATACTTTATGTAGAGGTTCGCTACATACTTACGACTTCGCTTTGTGCTCCGGCTTGCCCGCCCCTTCCATGAGCGTTCCCGCGCCCCGCATGATCCTGGTGCCGACGCTCAGCAGTGCGTCTGTGACGCCCGGGAACAGTGAGCCGAGTTTCTCCGCGACCGCGGCGCCCGGAGGAACGTCCACTTCCGTCAACCCGAACGCGGCCGCAGCCAGCACCGCCCACGTCACCCATCGCGCCGGCATCGCCATCATGGCGGATACGCCTTTGAGCGAATCGTGCTTGAGCGCATTGCGCGCCATGGGCGTGTCGATCACTCCGGGCATCACGAGCGACACTTTTATCCCGGTATTGAACAACTCGATGCGCAGGGCCTCCGTCATTCCCACCAGCGCAAACTTGGTCGAGCTGTAGCCGCCGAGCGGACTGACGCCGCGGCGTCCCGCCAGCGACGAGATGTTCACGATGCTGCCTGACTTGGCCTTGCGCATCACGGGCAGCACAGCCTGCGTCGCATTGAGCGCGCCGAAGACGTTTACCGCCATCATCTTTTCCAGGTCCTCCGGGCGCATCTGTTCGACCGGATCCGAGATGAGCAATCCCGCCGAGTTGATCAGGATGTCAACTCTTCCGAATGCTTCTTTAACCTGCTCTATCGCCCCGAATACGCGCGCGCGATCGGTCACGTTGCAATCGAGCGCGAGCGCTTTGCCGCCTGCCCTGTTGATTTTACGCGCGAGTTCTTCGAGCCGCACGCGCCGGCGTGCGAGCAGCGCAACCTGCGCCCCTTGTTCGCCGAACGCAAGCGCGACGCCGTGGCCGATTCCACTCGACGCCCCGGTTACGACCACCGATTTGTCGAAGAAGTATCCGCGCACCGGTCCTTTGGATTGCCGCTTGGCTTCGCTCATAACTGTCACCTCGATATAGGCGCCGTGGCATGGAACTGATGGCGGGGCGTCGCGTTTTTGGCATTGTGCGCCGGTCGCACGCGCAGGCGCAAACGCCGCGGCGCAATAGCGCTCCGAGGCCACGATTGCCGCGGATTCTTTTGTTAGACTCCGTGCCATGAGCTTGATCGTTGCCGCCAGCGCGATCGTCCTTGCGGGAGGGCGCAGTTCCCGGATGGGCCAGCCCAAGGCGGCTCTCGATTTCGGGGGTGTCCCGATTCTGACGAGAATCATCTGCGAGCTTAAGCGGCGCTTTGCGGAGATCGTAGTCGTCGCGGCCCCCGAGTCTGAGGATTCGCTTCAAATAGATCTCCCCGCGATAAAAGTAATCCGCGACGAGACCGCGTATCAGGGACCTTTGGACGCGCTACGGCGCGGCCTGGACGCTGTCAGCAACGAAATCGCGTTCGCCTGCTCATGCGATCTGCCGCTGCTCGATTCCGATGTCGCGGCGGCGATCGTCGCGATGCTTGGCGACTTCGACGCTGCCATTCCAATCGTCGGCGAAAAGCTTCAACCGCTGCACGCCGCGTATCGCAAGCGATGCGCCAGCGCGCTCGCGGCGCTTGCCGCGCGGGGCGAGTCGCGTCTCGGTGCGATCGCCGATGCGGTCAATACAAGGCGGATTTTCGAGAACGATCTTCTCGTTCTCGATCCTCAGCTCAATAGTTTCTTCAACCTGAACACGCTCGACGACTACCAGCGCGCGCTCAAGATCGCGGGCCTGGCCTGATAAATCAGCCGCTACGCTTTCTTCTCCCACCTCAGAATCGGGCGGCGCGCGGCCCCGGCCTCGTCCACGCGTGAGACCGGCAAAGTCTGCGGCGCGTTTTTGACGCGCTCGGGATCGTTCAGCGCTTCGTCGTAAATCCGTTCCATCGCATCGACGAAGCTGTCCAGGATTTCCTTGCTCTCGGTCTCGGTCGGTTCAATCATCAGCGCACCCGGCACGACCAGCGGGAAATAGATCGTCGGCGGATGGATTCCGAAATCGAGCAGACGTTTGGCAATTTCGAGCGTGCTCACGTTGGCGCGCTTTTCGAGGTCGTGCGAGAGCACGCATTCATGCATCGAAGGCTCGCCAGTCGCGCTTGGAAAGTGCGGTTGAAGCCGCTTGCGCACGTAATTCGCACCGAGGATCGCCAGCCGGCTCGCCATCCCCAGTCCGTCGCCGCCGAGCGCGAGGATATACGCGTACGCGCGCACGATCATTCCGAAATTGTTGTGAAACGATCGCATCCGTCCGATCGAATCCGGCCGCTCGGCGTCGAATGCATAGCCCGCGCCGGAATGCTTCAAGCGCGGCATCGGCAGGAACGGCTCGAGATGCTTTTTCACCGCGACCGGTCCCGCGCCCGGCCCGCCACCGCCGTGCGGAGTCGAAAAGGTCTTGTGCAAATTCAGTTGGACGACGTCCGCGCCCATGTGTCCGGGCTTCGCCACGCCGAGCAGCGCGTTCATGTTCGCGCCGTCCATGTAGAGCATCGCGCCGCGGTCATGCAACGCCGCCGCGATTTCCTGGATCTCCGGCTCGAAAATTCCGAGCGTGTTTGGATTCGTCACCATCATCGCGGCCACGTCGTCGCTCACCAGCCGGCGAACCTCGGCCGCTTCGAGATAGCCGCGCCGGTTCGATTTCGCGACGATCACTTCGAAGCCCGCGAGTGTGCAGCTGGCCGGATTGGTGCCGTGCGAAGTATCCGGGATGATCACCTTGTGCCGCACTTCGCCGCGCTTGCGATGGTACGCACGGACCATCAGCAGCCCCGTCAACTCGCCTTGCGCACCGGCCGCGGGATGCAGCGTCACCGCGTCCATCCCGGTGATCTCGGCGAGCGCCGCTTCCATCCGCGCGAGCAGTTCGAGCGNGCCCTGGGCAAGATGCGCCGGGGTCGCGGGATGCAGTCCCGCCAGCCCNGGGAGNGCCGCCAGCTCGTCGTTTACGACNGGGTTGTACTTCATCGTGCACGATCCAAGCGGATAGAACTGGAGCGCCTGCGCGAAATTGAGCTGCGACAAGCGCATGAAATGCCGGATCACCTGCGGCTCGCTGAGTTCGGGAAAGCCGGGAAGATCCTCGCGGCAAAGCTCCGCGCCGATGATCTCAGCGCCGCGCCGCTTGCCGGCGGCACGCGGCGACAGGTCCGTTGCGCGGCGGCCTTCGGATGAAAGTTCGAAAATAAGCGGCACGCCCGCCACCGGCTCGATCCGTTTGGTAGTCGAAGGAGTTTCAACGGCCGCGGCCGGCGAAATTCTGCCCGCACTTGCCATCACCGCACCTCCGCAATTGCCGCCGCAAGCCGGCTGAACTCGTCGCCGTGATTCATCTCGGTGACCGAAACCAGGAGCGCGTCGGAAAGTTCGGAATAGTCGGCGCCGAGTGCGACGCCGGCAAGGATTTGCCTGCGCTCAGCCGCTTCCAGGGCGGCCGAGGGGTTCGCGAGCTTCAACGCGAATTCGTTGAAGAACGGTCCCGCAAAGCGCCGGCGGATGCCCGCAGCCTCCAGCACCACGGCCGCCTGATGCGCCAGCTCGACGTTCCGCTCCGCCAGTTCGCGGAGTCCAATCCGCCCCATCAGTGAGAGATAGACCGTCGCAGCCAGCGCACACAGCGAATGATTGGTGCAGATGTTCGAGGTCGCCCGTTCGCGGCGGATATGCTGCTCGCGCGTACTGAGCGTCAGGCAAAACGCGCGGCGACCGTCACGATCGCGAGTCTGTCCCACCAACCGGCCGGGCATCTGGCGCAGATGCGTCAGCCGCGCGGCCATGAAGCCGACGCCGGGTCCGCCGAATTGAAGCGGCAGCCCGAAACTTTGACCTTCGCCGACCGCAATATCGACGCCAAGTTCGCCCGGCGCGCGAAGCAGGCCCAGCGCGATGCCCTCGGCGGTGGCGGAAATGGCGAGTCCGCCCGCGCGATGCGTTTTTTCAGTAATGGAGCCAATAGGCTCAATGACCCCGAGAGCATTTGGATAGCCGGTGACCGTGCACAGCAAGCGATCGTTCGCGATACGATCGAGCGCGGATACGTCGGTCGCACCGGTCGCGTCGTCAAATGGAACTTCGACGATCTCGATTCCGTCAAGCGCACTCAGGTAGGTNCGAATGGTCGCGCGATACTCCGGCCACAGCGCTCGCGAGAGTGCGACGACCGGGCGCTTGGGCATCAANCGTCGCGCCATCAGAACCGCCTCCGCCGCGGCCGACGCGCCGTCGTACATGCTGGCGTTGGCGACTTCCATCGCGGTGAGTTGCGTGATCAGCGTCTGAAACTCGAAAATCGCCTGCGTGGTCCCCTGGCTAGCCTCGGCCTGGTACGGCGTATAGCCGGTCGCGAAACTCGGCGCGTGCGACGACGGCGCGCACCGCGGCGGGCACGTAATGGCGGTAGTAACCGGCGCCCAAAAAGCTCGCGAAACCCGACGCACCCGTGTTGCGAGCCGCCAGCGCTGAAATCTCCCGGACCACATCCGCTTCGCTGCACCCGCGCTCGAGATTGATTGTCGCGCTCGCGCGCAGGTTCGCCGGCACATGCGCGATCAGGTCATCAAGATGCTTTGCGCCGATCGTCTCGAGCATCGCGGCGATATCGCTCTCGGTGTGTGGCATGAATCTCATGGAATCAACTTGTCCTCCGCGCGGCTCCGCCTCCGCTTCACCAACAATTCAATCACGCGCGCGCAGTCGATGCCGCTCGTGGTTGATCGCGCCGATAGAACGGTCGCGGCACGATGGTCGCCCGGGCTTTGCGCGCGCGAATTTCAACTTCGAGCGACTCGCCAACGGCCGGCGGATTTTTCGCGCCTGCGGCCGCCAGATATGCCATCGCGATCGGCCGTTGTATCGACGGCGCGAACGTCCCGCTCGTCACCACCCCGGCCTCAGCGCCGTTTCGAAATACCCGGTAGCCCTGACGCGCGACCATCCTGCCGTCGTCGGTCTGCAGCCCGACCAATGTTTTCTTGAGCCCCCGGTCGCGTTGCGCGGTAAGTGCTGCCGCGCCGATGAATGGGCGCCCCAACTTTACAAAGGCCGCCAGGCCCGCTTCAAGCGGCGACGAATTGCGATCGAGTTCGTGACCGTACAGCGGCAGCCCGGCTTCCAGCCGCAGTGTGTCGCGCGCGCCCAGCCCGACCGGCTTGGCATCGACGCCGGCGCCGGCTTCGAGGATCGCTTCGAACAATCGGCGCGCGCCGGCGTTTTCCACGAACAGCTCGAAGCCGTCTTCGCCAGTGTACCCGGTGCGCGCCGCAATGCAGGTGATTCCCGCGATTAGTCCGCCGGCGACGCCGAAGCGCGCGACGCTGGCGATTGGAAAATCCGCCAGCGTTGCCAATATCGCGACGGCGTGCGGTCCCTGAACCGCGATTGCCGCGGTCGCGTCGCTCACATCGTCGAACTTCGCCCGCCCGCCGTTGAGTTCGGTAATCCATTCGCGATCCGTCTCGATGTTGGATGCGTTGACGCAGAGCATGTAGCGTTCCGATCCGAGCCGATACACGATCAGGTCGTCGATAGTCCCGCCGTCCTCCGCGCACATAATCGTGTACTGCGCTTGGCCAGGCTTCAGCCGC
>JGI20195J14853_1000733_pt1 | contig 11100 bp, 9 predicted proteins | sample NGESurdeep092012_3_FD_14853 | JGI IMG/M metagenome (IMG submission 14853)
GGGTCAGACGCAAGCATAACCTGCCTGATGACCCACTGGAGGTTCAATATCCTGCACTGGCCGGGACTCTGGGTATATCAACTCCACTGGCAATCGGAGTCCAGACCATGTGGGCAATATTTTCTGTGGCGATGATCGTGTGACAATTTCCTGCGGCACGCAGTTTATCCCGCAGCTCTTGACATACACCAGGCACATCGGTCAGGTCAAAAAGAATATCCAGGTCTTCACCCATCCCGACCCGTTCATCGATACTCAGGTTTGCGATGCCGCGCATTTTAGCCGGAGCCGGTCCGGCCGTATCATTTTTTTCCACGACGGCGACGATCGCGATTGATTGTTTTGTCATGACATCCCCACTTGAATCAATTAAATAATTCCGGTTGCATTTCCGACACCCGGATTAAATGACAGCCGCCAGACTACTTGGGGCTTTTCAAAATCCACATCTGGTACAGCGATGAAAAAATCATCACCGTCGAAGCCAGGCTGTAGCCGAACCCGCCTATGATCACCAGCCAGGCAAAGTTCGGATTCATTTTGGTCAGCCACCATGACGCGACGTCCACGATCAGGAATGCAAACGGCGTGAAGATCAGAAACGATTTGAGCCAGGTGCTGAAACCTGTGGCGAAACTGAATATCCAGCCTACCATGAAGAAGATGAAGGCGACGCCGAACAGGTGGATGTGAGAAACGCGTGTCAGCATGGAAATGGACATCCCTTCATCGCGTTTCGTCATCTGATCCATCACCGCTTTGTCGGTGATATTGGCCAATCCCGGCATATTGGCGTGACAGGGTCCGCAATATTCAACGACCTTGGGTTTGATGTTGCTTTCCCATTCGCTTGCCGGAGCGCCCGCGTCAGCCCACTTGACGAGCGCCAACCTCACTTCGGGAGGGGCGTTGTCCTTCATCGAGCCGAAGAGTTTGGATTCAAGCTTCGAGGCATTGGGGCCATCGTGGTTGCCATGATAGCTGTACACAATGTCATCCACCGACAGGCCGAATTTGCCGTCCGCCATACCGTGGGTCAGCATGATCTGCGCGCCCGCCATCAACAAGCCCAGACCGATCGCGAGCAGGTAGCCGGTGAACAGGGCTTTGAGAGGCAACTTAAGGTTCTGCAAGGTCGTGTCATTCATTTTTTCTGCCACTCTATAAATATCCGGCGAATACGCGGCGCGACATTAGCACCGTACGGCAAGCATTACAACCCGGTCTTGCAACCGGCAAACGGCTAGAACTCCAGCGGGTCGATGTCCAGCGAGCAGCGCAGTTTTGCAGCAGGCAGCGCGTCCAGCATCGGTTGCCAGGCGCGCAAAAACTGTTGCAGGGCTTTGCGTGATGTCGCCTGTACCAGCAATTGCGCGCGCAGGTGATTGGCGCGGCGCGGCAGTGCGGCGGGGACTACGCCGAGGACTTCCACCGGATGCTGTAATTCCATAGCGGCGGCACGTGCGTGATTGAGATACGCGTACACCTCGGTTTCGATCTTCCCCTCGGCACGCAGCATGGCCTGAAACATGAACGGCGGGAAACCCGCCATCTGCCGCTCGGCCAGTTGCGACGCGGCCCAACCTTCGAAGTCGTGCGTCTGCAAGGCGCGAAACAACGGGTGATCGGGAAATTCGGTCTGGATGATCACCTCGCCCGGCTTTTCGGCGCGCCCGGCGCGTCCCGCCACCTGAACCAGCTGTGCGAACAGTTTTTCCGGCGCGCGAAAATCGCTGCTNTACAACGCGCTGTCCGGATTGAGCACGCCGACCAAAGTCAGCGCGGGAAAGTCGTGTCCCTTGGCGAGCATCTGCGTGCCGACCAGGATGTCCACTTCGTTCGCGTGTATCTGCTCGCGCATGGTCTGCCAGGCGCGCTTGTTGCGCGTGCTGTCGCGGTCCACCCGCAAAATACGCGCTTCCGGAAAGCGTTCCTGCAACACGCTTTCCACGCGCTGCGTGCCGCTGCCGACCGGATGCAGGTCGGCATTGCCGCAACTCGGACAGGCGTTCGGCACGCGTATCTGGTAGCCGCAATGATGGCAGCGCAGGCGTTGCTCTTTCAAATGCAACACCATCTTGCCCGCGCAATGTTTGCAACCGGACAACCAGCCGCAGCTTGTGCACATCAGCACCGGCGCATAGCCGCGCCGGTTGATGAACAGCAGGCTCTGTTCACGGCGCTCGATGCGCAGCCCGATCTCGCGCAGCAGATTTTCGCTGATGCCGTGGTGCATCACGGTCTGGTTGATGTTGACGCAGCGCACCGCGGGCAGGCGCGCCTCGGCAAGCGCGCGCCCGGTCAGCTTGAGCATCCGGTAACGTCCGCTTAGCGCGTTGTGATAACTCTCCAGCGACGGCGTCGCCGAGCCCAGCACGACAGGCACACTGTGCTGGTTGGCGCGGAAGATCGCCACGTCGCGCGCCGAATAACGCAAGCCGTCCTGCTGCTTGAATGAACTGTCGTGCTCCTCGTCGACGATGATCAGCGCGAGTCCGGGCAACTCGGCGAACACCGACAGTCGCGTGCCGAGCACGATCTGCGCCGCGCCCAGTTGCGCCTGCTGCCAGTTATGCAGACGTTCGCCCTCGCTCAGGCCGCTGTGCAGGCTGATCAGGTTCACATCGGGGAAGCGGCTGCGGAAATAGTTTTCCAGTTGCGGCGTCAGATTGATCTCCGGCACCAGCAACAACACCTGCCCGCCGCGCTGCAATACATCGTGCATCAGATGCACATACACCTCGGTCTTGCCGCTGCCGGTGATGCCGTGCAGCAGGAAGCAGGCATAGCCGCTGGACTGCGTGACGGCATCCACCGCGAGTTGCTGTTCGACGGTGAGGATGTGCGCGTTGTCAAAGGTGTGGTTCGCAATTGGCTCCCCTCTCCTGCTCGGAGAGAGGGTTGGTGCAAGAGCAACACTTTCAACCCAACCCTCCTGCACAAGAGTTTTAAGTTGCGCACCCACCGTCGCGGACAGCGCCCTGAGCTGCGCCAGATTGCGCGGCTGCTCGGCAAGCTTCGCCAGAATGCGCCGCTGCACCACTTTGCGTTTCGGAAAAGTCTCGAGGTCGAGCGCCGCACCGCCGGCACTCAGGCGATAACTCAGGATGGGTTTGCTGATGACCGGCTTGTCGGAGCGCAGCCTCGTGGGCAATGCAGACAATACCGTCTGCCCGATCGGATAGCGGTAATAGTCGCTGCAAAAGCGCAGCAGGTTGAGCAACTGTGCCGACAGCGGCGCGCTGTCGAGCAACATCTGCACCACCGGCTTGATGCGCTCCGGTGGCACATCCGTCGTGGCCGCGCATTCCATCACCACCCCGACCATCTGCCGCCGCCCGAACGGCACGATCACGCGCTGGCCGACTGAAACCGCAATACCATCAGCCACCGTGTAATCGAACAGGGTGGACAGCGGGACATCAAGGGCGACGCGGACGATGGGCATATTTGTTCAAGCGATATAACGCAGCGATTGTCGCAGAAATACAAAACCGCAGGAGATACCTGCGGCTTTTTATTGCTCTTTACAGAAACAATTACCTCAGTTTGATTTAGGTATGGATGCGCGACAGCACTCGGGCCGGTCTTGTGCAGCCCCATCGGGTCCATGAGCAGCATCTCGTGACAATACTTCCCAATATTGTGTCGTGCAAAAAAATAATCGCGAAAATGATGACGGACGCAGAGTCTCAGAATTGTTAGCCCTGATGTTAATGAGTAGCGTGGAACTGTATTTCAGGTCAGTGTTCCAAGTTCCAATTTGGCATTTTTGTAGTTACCATCAACGTATCGCTAAGCAAAACCCCAAACTGGGTATATGGTTTTAGAGCCAAAGGCACCGGAGTCGAAATTGTTTTTGGCGAATTAATCCAAAAGGAGGTCACAAACATGCAACGCAGACATTTCTTATTCACGTTATCCGGACTCACGATGGCTTTGGCGGCGCGCTCGTTTGCCGGTGAAACATCTGGAGGAGACAAAGTGACCATCATGCAGTTTTCCGATGACGGGAAAGCGCTCGGCCGCGCAACCCTGGCCAAGGTGCGCAAGGATGCCGAATGGAAAAAGCGGCTATCGCCACTGGCTTACGAGGTTACGCGCGAGCAGGGCACCGAGCGGGCGTTTTCACAGCCGGGCTACGACAGGCACGAGCTCGGCCTGTATCGTTGCGTGTGTTGCGACAACGCGCTGTTCGATGCAGCCGCCAAATACGATTCGGGCACCGGCTGGCCAAGCTTCTGGCAGCCGATCGCGGCAGAAAATGTGCGCGAAATTACCGATCACATGTTCGGCATGACGCGCACCAAGGTGCAATGCGCATTGTGCGATGCACACCTCGGCCATGTGTTCGACGATGGCCCGAAGCCGACCGGTTTGCGCTATTGCATGAATACGGTGGCTCTGCGCTTTGTGCCATACAAATAAAAACGAGCTGATTAAGTCAAAAATGTGGTTCGATACATTTTCCGTTCGTCCTGAGTGCCGCGCGCAGCGCGGTGTATCGAAGGTGCGAACGGAAAACACTCACCACGAACGGACTTAATCAGCGCTTCCAAAATCAACCCTATTTTTTTGGTTCGGGAAAGATGCTGATCTTTTTGCTGGCCTACCTCGGCGGTGTGCTGACCATCTTCAGTCCGTGCGTGCTGCCGGTATTGCCGTTCATCTTCGCCCGCTCGGATCATTCGTTCCGGCGTTCCGGCTTGCCGATTTTGCTCGGCATGGCGGCGACCTTCACGCTGCTCGCCAGCCTCACGGCAGTCGGTGGCGCCTGGCTGATCGCATTGAATCAATATGGCCGTTATGCGGCGATGTTGCTGTTGTTGCTGATGGGATTGGCGCTGATCTTCCCGGCTTTTTCGGAGCGCCTGATGCGCCCATTCGTTACCTTCGGCGGGCGCTTGCAACAGCGCGCCGACCGGCAGACCAGCCTCAAAGGTTCGCTGTTGCTGGGCGTGGCGGTCGGATTTTTATGGGCGCCCTGTGCCGGGCCTATCCTGGGTCTGGTGTTGGCCGGCGCGGCATTGAACGGCGCGAATCTATACAGCGCGCTGTTGCTGCTGGTGTTCGCCGCCGGCGCGGCGACTTCGCTGGCGATAGCCCTGCTGGCGGGAGGACGGGTGTTCAGCCTGATGAAGCGCGGGCTGGGCGCGGAGGAATGGTTGCGGCGCGGCCTGGGGATCGCCGTGCTGGTCGGCGTGGTGGCCATCGCGCTGGGCTGGGATACGCGTTTCCTGTCACAGTTCACTTTCTTGAGTACCGCGAGTACAGAGCAAGAGCTGATTTCGCAATTGGCCAAGCCATCCCTATCCAAACAACACGGGACTCAACAACCCGGTGCAGCCATCGTCGCGGCAACTTCCGCGATGCCGCCCCTGATGCCACCCATTTCCGGGGCGACGCATTGGTTCAACTCGCCGCCGCTGAACAGCGAGATGCTGCGCGGCAAGGTGGTGCTGGTCGATTTCTGGACTTACTCGTGCATCAACTGTCTGCGCACCCTGCCTTACCTGAAAGCCTGGAATGAAAAATATCGCGACCAGGGTTTGGTGATCATCGGCGTGCATGCGCCGGAATTCGCGTTTGAAAAAGATCGACACAATGTCGAGCAGGCGATCCGCGATCTGGGCATCACCTATCCGGTGGTGATGGACAACCAATTTGCGATCTGGAACGCGTACCAAAACCAGTATTGGCCGGCGCATTATTTGATCGACGCTCAGGGCCGGATCCGCGATCAACACTTCGGCGAAGGCGCGTATCAGGAAACCGAGCAGATGATCCAGACCCTGCTCAAGGAAGCGCACCAGGGCGTGCTGGCGATGAACGAAGGACTGGTGCAAGTGGCTGGGTCGGGAGCCACGGCTGCCGCTGCGGATATGGAACGCTCGCCGGAGACCTATCTGGGTTACGCGCGCCAGCAGAATCTGATCTCGCCCGAGGCGATCAAGCGGGACATTGCCTCGCATTACAGCGCACCGCACGCGCTCAAACTGAACCAGTGGGGCCTGAGCGGCAAGTGGCGGATATCCGCCGAATCCGCTGCCGTGCAGGCATCCGGCGGGGCGATCAGCTACCGCTTTCAGGGACGCGATCTGCATCTGGTGCTGGGTTCGGTCAACGGCAAGCCGGTGCGATTCAGGGTCACGCTGGACGGAGTTGCCCCCGGCGCGGATCACGGCGCGGATGTCGATGCGCAGGGCACCGGTTTGATCCGCGAACAGCGGCTGTACCAGTTGATCAGGCAAAGCGGAAAGATTGCAGTTCACACCTTCCGCATTGAATTTCTGGATGCCGATGCGGAGGCGTTTGCCTTCACCTTTGGCTGATTTTAAAGGAGCTTCATCATGCTAAAAGAAGCGATTTACATTTTGGGTAAACCATTTGTCTGTGAAACTTATAGCCGGGCACCCGTCCGAAAAACTTTTGGCNCGCTCCTACANGATTCAATTGCTTTTTCCAGGATCATGCTAACCATCAAACTCATCCGTAGTTATTTATTCAGCGNCAGCGTGGCCCTGATGCTCGGCCTGTACGCGCTATCGAACGCCGCCGCAGCACCAGTTGAGGAGACAGCGNTATTCGCCGGAGGCTGCTTCTGGGGTGTGGACGCGGTGTTCAAGCACGTCAAGGGCGTGTCCGAAGTGGTGTCAGGCTATGCGGGTGGCAGCGCGGCCACGGCGCATTACGAACAGGTGAGCGAGGGAGACACCGGTCATGCCGAATCGGTGCGCGTTCGTTTCGACCCGGCGCGGGTTTCCTATCAGCAACTGCTGCAGGTATTTTTCAGCGTGGCGCACGACCCGACGCAACTCAACCGCCAAGGGCCGGATACCGGCAGCCAATACCGTTCGGCGATCTTTTACACCAGCGCCGGGCAGCAGCGAGTCGCGCAAAGCACCATCCGGCAACTCACCGCCGCGCGAACTTATTCCGCACCCATCGTCACGCAGGTCGTGCCGCTGCAGCAGTTCTATCCTGCCGAAGAGCATCACCAGAACTATCTGGCGCTGCATCCTTACCAGCCGTATATCGTCTTCAACGACATGCCCAAGCTGGGACACTTGCGTGAACAATTTCCTGCCCTGTATCAATGAGAGGCAGTTCTTGACCTGGCGAATTAAGTATCAAAGTTGGCAGGTTGTTAAAAAACGTAGCGAGCGCAGTCAAGACAAGGCAAAAATTGGCGAAAAACCGGAATGTACGTCAGGAGTACATGAGGATTTTGAGCCAATTTTTAACGCAGTATTGGCAAGCGCATAACCAATGACTTGGTTGGCGTAGTTTGCCAAATTAGTCAGATGGCTAGTTGTTGCATCAGTAGTTTTTCAACTCCTGCTAGACGAGTTGTTGGCCATGCTCTCTCGTCGCGTGGAATTGCACTTTCGGCCAGCGTTCCTGTGCCAGGCGCAGGTTCACGCCGGTGTCGGCGAGGTAGGCGTAGTTGCCATCAACGTCTTTCGCCAAACGGCTCTGGTTGGCTTTGACGAACTCGTTCAGATGCGCGGCGTCCGGGCAAGTCACCCAGCGTGCTGTGTGTATGCCGGCGCGCTCGAACACCGCGTCCACGCCGTACTCGGATTTCAGGCGGTGCTCGACCACTTCGAACTGCAGCTGCCCCACCGCACCGATCAGCGGGTTGGAATCCACCAGCGGCTCGAACACCTGCACCGCGCCTTCTTCGCCCAATTGGCGCAAGCCCTTCTGCAATTGCTTGGCCTTCATCGGGTCGCGCAGCCGCGCGCGGCTGAACAGCTCGGGTGCGAAGTAGGGGATACCTTTGAAGGTGAGCGCCTCGCCTTCGGTGAGCACATCGCCGATCTGCAGCTGGCCGTGATTGTGGATGCCGATGATGTCGCCGGCGTAAGCCTCGTCCATCCGGGTGCGTTCGTTGGCCATGAACGTCACCGCGTTGGCCAGCTTCATTTCCTTGCCGGTACGCCTGTGCCTGACCTTCATGCCCGAGGTGTAGCGTCCGGAACACACGCGCAGGAAGGCGATGCGGTCGCGGTGGTTCGGGTCCATGTTGGCCTGGATCTTGAACACGAAACCGGTGAACGCGGCCTCGGTGGGTTGCACGATGCGCACATCGGTGGCGCGNGGCAACGGGGAGGGTGCCCACTCGACCAGCGCGCGCAGGATCTCGCGCACGCCNAAGTTGTTCACGCCGGAACCGAAGAANACCGGCGATTGTTGTCCGCTGAGGAACTCTTGCAGATCGAACGACGCACCCGCGCCAATGACCAGTTCGGTCTCGTCGCGCATGGTCTTCATCTCGCTCGGGCACTGTGCCGCGAGCTGGTCGATCTGCGAGCCTTTCAGGGTTTCGACTTCCTGGCCGGCTTTCGCCTCGCCCGGCACAAAGCGCAGCACCTCGTCGTTCAGCAGGTGATACACGCCCTGAAAGCGTTTGCCCATGCCGATCGGCCAGGTCACCGGCGCGCATTTGATCTTCAGCACCGATTCGATCTCGTCCAGCACTTCCAGCGGATCGCGCACTTCGCGGTCCATCTTGTTGATGAAGGTGATGATCGGCGTGTTGCGCAAGCGGCACACTTCGAGCAGCTTGATGGTCTGTTCCTCGACGCCTTTGGCCGCGTCCACAACCATCACCGCCGCATCCACTGCGGTCAGCACGCGATAGGTGTCCTCGGAAAAATCCTGGTGGCCCGGCGTGTCGAGCAGATTGATCACGCAATCGTCGTAAGTGAACTGCATCACCGAGCTGGCCACCGAGATGCCGCGCTGCTTCTCGATCTCCAGCCAGTCGGAAGTCGCATGGCGGCCGCTCTTGCGCGCCTTCACCGTGCCCGCCATCTGGATTGCGCCGCCGAACAGCAGCAGCTTTTCGGTGAGCGTGGTCTTGCCCGCGTCGGGGTGGGAGATGATCGCGAAGGTGCGGCGGCGTTTGACTTCGCGCACTATCTCTTCGGTGCCGGCGGATGGCACGCTGGCGTTGATATTTTCTAAAGCATCAGTCATGGGTTGTCTACTGCGCGCATCACGAGCCGCGCCAAAATGAAAAATGCCCACACGTCTCGTGAAGGCACTTTTGAAAATTCTGTATCGGAGCTGCCCTGCCTCGTAAATCTTCTATTCGGGTGTGGAATACTCGATACTTCATATGTCCGAATCGGCGCGCATAGTACCAGAATTCGCTGTTTCAAGTGTTGGCCAGGTGGCCCGGTCCGGAATGCATTTCAACGCTTCTCGCAAAACCGCCACAAAGCGGGCACATCGATTTGAGATACATACCTTCAAAATTTTCCCCCGGGGCATCCTCATCGCGCCAAACCACCATTTTGTCGACATAAAACAAATTCATTGCACTTTTAATAGGTTTATATGCTAGTATTTTGCCATATTGTCGACAATCGGAGTTAATCGATGTTGCCCTACACCCCCGAACAAGGGACCCTTGCTGATATCGCCTCGCACCGCCTGGCGCACAGCATCGTGACCGGCGAACTGGCGCAAGGCCAGAAGCTGAACGAGGCCGAACTGGCCGAACGCTTCGGCATGGGGCGCGGTCCCTTGCGCGAAGCCTTGCGCCATCTGGAAGGCATGCGCCTGGTCAAGCGCATTCCCAACGCCGGCGCGCGCGTGGTGGTGCTGGATCGCAAGACCCTCTCCGATCTCTATGCGGTGCGCGAGGCGCTGGAAGGCATGGCGTGCCGTATCGCCGCAGCCCAGTTGACCGACGCCGAGATCGATCAATTGCGCAAACTGCTCGACAGCCATGAAAAGCAGATCAAGAAACAAGGTGGCAAGGTCTATGCACAAAGCGAGGGTGACCTCGATTTCCATTACCAGATCGCACGCGGCAGCCGCAACCAGATGCTGATGGATTTGCTCGGCGGCGAACAATACCAATTGCTGCGCATGTGCCGTTATCGCACCAGCCGCAACGCAGAGCGCACCGGCCCCGCGCTGCANCAACACCGNCAGATCGTCGAGGCATTGGCGCAACGCGACGGCGAGCTGGCCGAGATGCTGATGCGTCGCCACATCCATGGTGCATGGCTCAGCATCAGTGAAATGATCGATAAGGAGGAGGCAGTATGAGCAGGGAGCANGGGCCCCACTCTGTGGGGATGAGACCGTCCGCGAGAGCGGAAGGGTCGTTGCGAAGCAACGGGGTACCCACCGGCCTCCTCCTTGCGAGGGTTGCTGCCAGCCTCCGACATGCTGCACGCGAAAATCCATTTCACGACAATGAGGAGGCAGCATGAAAAATACAGCCAGCACACCGGGGCAGAAGCTGCGCCGCGCCGTCGAAGACAATCATCCATTGCAGGTAGTCGGCGCTGTGTCCGCCTATTGCGCGATCCTCGCGCAAAAGAGCGGCCACAAGGCGCTGTATCTTTCCGGAGGCGGTGTGGCCGCTTCCTCGCTCGGCATTCCCGATCTCGGCATCACGACCCTGCATGACGTATGCGAGGATACGCGCCGCATCACTGCCGCGAGCGACCTGCCGCTGCTGGTGGACATCGACACCGGTTGGGGCGGCGCCTTCAACATCGCGCGTGCCACACGCGAGATCGCACAGGCCGGTGCGGCCGGATTTCACATCGAAGACCAGGTGATGCAAAAACGCTGCGGGCATCGCCCCAACAAGGCCATCGTCAGCCAGGGCGAGATGGCGGATCGCATCAAGGCGGCGGTGGATGCACGCAGCGATGAGAGCTTCGTCATCATGGCGCGCACCGATGCGCTGGCGGTGGAAGGCATGCAGTCGGCCATAGCACGCGCGCAGGTCTGCGTCGAGGCCGGAGCCGACATGATCTTCCCCGAGGCGATGACCACGCTGGAGCAATACACCGAATTCACCCGCGCGGTGAAAGTGCCGGTGCTGGCGAACATCACCGAGTTCGGCGCCACGCCGCTGTTCACCACCGAGCAACTTGCGGGCGTGGGCATCAAGCTGGTGTTGTATCCGCTGTCGGCGTTCCGCGCGATGAGCAAGGCCGCGCTGAACGTCTATCAGCACATCCTCGCCGACGGCTCGCAACAGAAAGTCGTCGCGGAGATGCAGACACGCATGGAGCTATACGATTATCTCGGCTATCACGCCTACGAGCAGCAGCTCGACCGCCT
>JGI20195J14853_1000744_pt1 | contig 10995 bp, 7 predicted proteins | sample NGESurdeep092012_3_FD_14853 | JGI IMG/M metagenome (IMG submission 14853)
CGACGATCACCGAAACCGGGTGCCTTGACGGCAACGGTCTTCAGGATGCCGCGGATGTTGTTCACCACCAGTGTGGCCAGTGCTTCGCCGTCCACGTCTTCAGCGATGATCAGCAAAGGACGGCCGGCCTTGGCCACCTGTTCCAGCAGCGGCAACAGGTCGCGGATGTTGGAGACTTTTTTGTCGTGCAGCAGGATGAATGGATTTTCCATTTCAGCGATGATCAGCAAAGGACGGCCGGCCTTGGCCACCTGTTCCAGCAGCGGCAACAGGTCGCGGATGTTGGAGACTTTTTTGTCGTGCAGCAGGATGTATGGATTTTCCATCAATGCCAGCTGGCGGTCCTGATTGTTGATGAAGTAAGGTGACAGGTAGCCGCGATCGAACTGCATCCCTTCCACGATGTCCAGTTCATCTTCCAGGCCGGTGCCGTCTTCAATCGTGATCACGCCTTCTTTGCCGACTTTTTCCATCGCAGCAGCGATCTTCTCGCCGATCACGGTGTCGGAGTTGGCGGAGATGCTGCCCACTTGCGCGATTTCCTTGCTGGTGGTGCATGGCTTGGAAATCTTCTTCAGTTCGGCAACGGCTGCGATGACCGCTTGGTCGATGCCGCGTTTCAGGTCCATCGGATTCATGCCGGCAGCGACGAACTTCATGCCTTCCTGAACGATAGATTGCGCCAGAACGGTCGCTGTGGTGGTGCCGTCACCCGCTACATCAGATGTCTTGGAAGCAACTTCCTTGACCATTTGTGCGCCCATGTTTTCGAACTTGTCTTTCAGTTCGATTTCTTTGGCGACCGATACACCGTCCTTGGTGATGGTTGGTGCGCCATAGGAACGATCCAGCACGACATTGCGGCCTTTAGGGCCCAAAGTCACTTTGACTGCATCGGCCAGAATGTTCACGCCGATCACCATCTTGCTGCGCGCGGCGTCGTGGAATTTTACGTCTTTAGCTGCCATTTTCTTCTCCTTAATACCTTTAAATTGCTTGGGTAATTACTTACGCTTCAACCACGCCGATGATGTCATCTTCGCGCATCGTCATATATTCTTGACCGTCCATCTTGAAGGCCTGGCCGGCATATTTGCCGAACAGTATGCGGTCGCCAACCTTGACGCTCATAGCCTGCAATTTGCCGTCGTCGCCGACTTTACCTTTGCCCACGGCGATGATTTCGCCTTGATCCGGCTTTTCAGTGGCGGCATCCGGAATCACGATTCCAGAGGCGGTCTTGCGTTCTTCTTCCATACGTTTAACGATCACGCGATCGTTCAAAGGACGAATTTTCATACTGATGTCTCCTAAAACAAGGGGTTAAAAAATGCGGAGGCGGAGTTTAGCACTCTCTGTCTGCGAGTGCCAATAGTCGGGGCAACCCCGCCAGATTTCAAGGGCAGGGCAAAAGTATATTTTTATGGGTGCCTCTAAAAATTCAGAGTTCGCCCAAATGCCCCACAAGGGGACGCCGATCCGCTACGGGCAAAAGCAGCCCGTGCGGAGTCGTCTGCAAGGCGTGGAAAAAATTTCGCCGCGCCGCATATGACTGATATGTAAGCAAGGAATTTTTTCCGCAACGCAGCATAACCAGCCACTTGGTTGCCGTTTTTTGGCAACTTAGTGGAATGGCTATAACCAATGACTTTCCCAGCGTCTTTTGCTGGGTTAGTCAGATGGCTAGTAGTCCTATCAGCAGTTCCATCAGTTGGGATGAAATCTGGGTTTTTAGTGGCTCTCATCAAAGGTCTTGCCCTGAGTAACTCAGATTGAACGATTTGTTGATGAGCGGAAAATCCGGCACGATGTTGCCTATCACGGCATGTTCCAGCACCGGCCAGTTTTGCCAGGATGGGTCGTGCGGATGCACGCGCGTGAGCTTGCCGTCTGCATCGGTGTGTATCGCCACCAATACCTCGCCGCGCCAACCTTCCACCATACCCACACCGAAGCCATGCGCGGGAAGCTTATCGAGTGGCGCCGACAAGGTATCGTCATGTACCAGGTTGTTCAGAATCTCGCGCTGCATGCGCAACGATTCGAACATCTCATCGAAGCGCACGATGACACGCGCCGCGACATCGCCGTTGCGATAGGTCGCCATCTGCACGTCCAGCTTGTCGTAAGGGGCGCAAGGAAACTGTACGCGCGCATCCCATGCCTGTGAGCTGGCACGCCCGGCCAAGCCGCACAGCCCAAGTCGGGCGGCCAGCTTTGGCTCGATGCGTCCGGCACCGATGAAGCGATCCTGCACCCCGGCATGTTCTTCGTAGATGCCGCGCAGCACACTTACCTCGTGTTCCAGCATGGCACATTCTTTGAACAGCGTTCGCTTGCCTGATTCTGCCAAGTCCATCGTCACGCCGCCCGGAATAATCCTGTCCATCAGGTAGCGGTGCCCGAACAGCTCGGCATTGTTGCGCAGCACTTGCTCCTTCAAAATCCAGAACTGCGCAAAACCGAACGACAACGCGACATCATTGCCGAGATAGCCGAGATCGCCCAGATGGTTGGCGATGCGTTCGCGTTCGAGAAACAGCGCGCGCAGCCACAGCGCGCGGTCCGGCGGGGTGACAGCGGCGATGCTTTCCGCTGCCATCGCATAAGCCCAGGCATAAGCGACCGTGCTGTCGCCGCTCACCCTTCCGGCAAGCTTGGCGGCTTGCTGCACGGTCAGGCTCTCGAAGCGTTTTTCGATGCCTTTGTGGGCGTAACCGAAACGTTCCTCAAGACGCAGTGTTTTTTCGCCTACCACTGAAAAGCGGAAGTGCCCCGGCTCGATGATGCCCGCATGTACCGGCCCCACNGCAATTTCATGCACGCCCTGACCTTCCACTTGCACGAAGGAATAAGCGTCCGGTTCGTCAGTGCGGCTCTGTGTCGCGTCAAAATCCTTGCGCAGCGGAAAGCTGCCGCCGTGCCACGCACCGTGGCGCAACCATTTGCGATGGTCCTGGCCTTCGTGCGCGTAAATACCGAGCAGATCATATGCCGCGCGCTGCATACGGTTAGCCACCGGAAAGATCCGGCTTACATCGGGATAGCCGGGTTGCCCGGCAGGCAAGGGCACGCTCAAGCAGATCAAGCCCGTTTCATTGACCAGCGCGATATGCAAAGTGAACCCGTTGCCTAGCTCGCGAGCATCGGTGCCCCACAATGCCACCAGCCTGCCGCCGCCGTCCTGCACGCTCTGGCAGATCGGCTGCAGATCGTCGGGCTTGATCTCGCCCGACCACGCGGGAATCGCGCCGGCGAGTTTGGTTAAATGCAGATTGGGATGAGTGATGGGCATGATTTATCCTGGAAAAAGCTCATACCACGGAATACACGGAATAAAACAATCAATTCCATTTTGTTTTGCATTTACCCGTTGGGTATTCGCAACAAGCAAGGGCGGATCGTATGAAATGATCTGAGACCCGCCTTCACAGGGGTAGCTCTTTTCCGTGTGTTCCGTGTATTCCGTGGTAATGAATTGCATCGTTTTATCCTCCCAGTAAAGCCGCCGCCTGACGATACCAGCCAGCCAGATAGGGCGGCATATACAGCCCGAGGATCAACACCAGCAACAAGTGCGCGAACACCGGGATCAGCGCCGGCTGGTGCGGCAGACGGCGCGCCGTGGTTTCGCCGAACACGATAGGCTGCACCTTGCCGAAGATGGCGGCGAATGCGATGCCCAGCGCGATCAGCAGGAACGGTGTGGTCCACGGATAGTCGTGCATAGCTGTGGTAATGATCAGGAATTCGCTGGCGAATATGCCGAACGGCGGCATACCCAAAATTGCCAGCGTGCCCAGCATCAGTCCCCAGCCCACCGTGGGGCTGACTTGCAGCATGCCGCGTATATTTTCCATCTGCTGTGTGCCGGATTTTTGCACCGCATGGCCGACCGCAAAGAAGATCGCCGACTTGGTCAGCGAGTGCATGGTCATGTGCAGCATCGCCGCGAAAGTGGCTACCGGCCCGCCCATACCGAAGGCGAACGTGACCAGCCCCATGTGCTCGATGGAGGAATAGGCGAACATCCGCTTGATATCTTTTTGCCGCGACAAAAATAATGCGGCAACCACCACCGACAGCAGGCCGAATCCCATCATCAGGTTGCCGGCGAAGTGCGTACCCAATGAGCCATCCACCAATACCTTGCTGCGCATCACCGCGCATAACGCGACATTCAGCAGCAGGCCGGAGAGCACCGCAGAAACCGGCGTGGGCCCTTCCGCATGGGCATCCGGCAGCCAGCTGTGCAACGGCACCAGACCGATCTTGGTGCCATAGCCGACCAGCAGAAACACGAATGCCAATTTGAGTACCGTGGGTTCAAGCCCGCCTTTGACCTGGTTCAAATGCGTCCACAGCAAGGCCGTACCCCCTTCACCGAGCACGCGCTCGGCGGCGAAATACAACAGGATGGTGCCGAACAGCGCGAGCGCGATGCCCACCCCGCACAGGATGAAATACTTCCACGCCGCCTCGATGCTGGCCGGGGTGCGGTACAGGCTGACCAGCAGCACGGTGGTCAGCGTGGCCGCCTCCATGGACACCCAGATGATGCCCATGTTGTTGGAAGTCAACGCTGTCAGCATGGCTAAAGTGAACAGCTGGTACATGCTGTAATACAGATGCAGCATCTGCGTGGTGAGCTTGCCGTGATGTTGCTCGATGCGCATATAGGGCCGCGAGAATAGCGAGGTGGTGAACGCCACGAATGCGGTCAGCGCAACCAGGAATACGTTGAACTGGTCGATGAAAAACTGCTCGTTAAACGCGACTTGCGGCCCCGAATCGATCACGCGCATGGTCAACACCACAGCCGCGATAAAGGTGCAGAAACTCATCAGCGAATTCAGCTCCGCCGCCCAGCTGCGCGAACCGAATGCGGCCAGCAGCAGACCGCCCGTCAGCGGGGTGAGCAACAGTGCCATGAGCTGTAAATCAATCATCCTTGAGCTTCTCCATGTTGGTGATGTCCAGGCTGTCGAAGGTCTCGCGTATCTGGAAGAAAAAGATACCGAAAATAAATGTCGCCACCAGCACGTCCAGCGCGATGCCCAGTTCAACCACCAGCGGCATCCCGTGCGTGGCGCTGGTCGCGGCAAAGAACAGCCCGTTTTCCATCGCCAGGAAACCGACCACCTGCGGGACGGCCTTGCGCCGCGTCAACATCATCAGCAACGACAGCAGCACGCTGGCCAGCGCGATGCCGATCAAGCCGCGCGTGATGCTCTCGGAAAGTTGCGAAATCGGCGCGGCCAGGTTGAAGGCGAAAATTACCAGTCCGATGCCGACCAGCATGGTGGTGGGAATGTTGATCAGCGTTTCCACATCCCACTTCACGTTCAGCTTGCGTATCAGGCGATGCAGCAGCCAGGGCAATACCATCACCTTGAGCAGCAGCGTCAACCCGGCGGAGTAATACAAATGGTGCTGATCCGTCGAGTACGCCACCACAAAGGTGCTGAGCGACAACACCAGCCCCTGCCAGGCAAACAGATTGATCAGGGACAATATGCGCCGTTGCGACAGCATCGCAAAGGCGATCAGCAGCAGCATGGATGCAAGCAAATTAATGATTTGAATGCTGTAACTTATCGGCATATCACGCACCTAACAGGAAGTGGATCAACAACCCCAACACCGCCAGCAGGAACGCGGTACCCAAAAACTCCGGCGCGCGGAAGATGCGCATCTTGGCAAGCAGCGCCTCCAGCAAAGCCAGTGCGGCACCGGCCAATATCAGCTTGACCAGCAACGCGATGATGGCCAGCGGCAGCGCACCCCAATTTCCTACTTCGGCAATGCCGTAGGGGACGAACAGGGCAATGCCGATGGAAATATAGGCGAACAGCTTGAGGCTGCTCGCCCACTCCACCAGCGCCAGGTGACGGGCCGAATACTCCAGGATCATCGCCTCGTGGATCATGGTCAATTCCAGGTGGGTACTGGGATTGTCCACCGGGATGCGCGCATTCTCGGCCAGCAGCACAATCACGAAAGCCAATCCGGCAAAGGCAAGGCTGGGATACAACACAAACTGGTGATGCGCCAGCGCGTCCACGATGCGCGGCAGCTGCGTCGAGTGACTGATCAGCGAAGCGGTGAAGAACACCATCAACAATGCCGGTTCGGCGAGAAACGACACCAGCATCTCGCGCCGCGCGCCGAGTGTCCCGAATGCGGTGCCGATATCCATCGCGGCCAGCGAAATGAACACCCGCGCCAACGCAAACACGCCGACCAGCGCGATCACATCGGCGGCGGGCGAGAACGGCAGATCCACCGCGATGATCGGAATGATGGCCGCCGCCAGCCACATGCAGCCGAACAAAATATAGGGTGTGATGCGAAACAACAACGAAGCGTTATAGGCCATCACCGCATCCTTGTGAAACAGCTTGCGCAGCGTGCGATAGGGTTGCATCACGCCCGGACCGGAGCGGTTTTGCAACCAGGCGCGGCACTGGTTCACCCAACCCGTCAGCAGCGGCGCGAGCAGCACGACCAGCAGCGACTGATAGATTTGAAACAGGATGCCGAGGGTTTGTTCCGTGGTCATCATACGAAAGCAAGCAACACGATCAGCGTGACAAAGGTATACGTCAGATACAAATGGATGCGCCCGTGCTGCAACAACGATGCCCAGGACGAGAGTTTTTCAGTGATGCGCTTGATCGGCAGATACAGCGCGAACCAGAGGCGATCATCGCTGCGGCCGTGATAGCGCGGATGCGTATCGAACGGGCTCGGCAACTCGCTTTCGATGCGGAAGAACGGCTCGAAGATGCGCCGGATCGGCTGCCCGAATCCTTCGGCCGTATCCTGCATGCGCGAAGTTTGCGCCGGAAAACCGCAGTCCCAGGCCGGGCCGCGGCGCAGACGACCGTGATAAAAATAATGCACCACCACTGCGGTCACCAGCATCACACCCAACACTGCCAACAGAAAATACACCGGGCTGTAGCTGGCCCGCTCGATGTCGACCGGGGCAAGGAACAGCCAACCGGCGGCCGCATTGCCCAGTCCTCGTCCGACCAATACCTGCGTCACCAGATCGAGTTGCCGCACCACGAAGACCGGTGCCAAGCCCAACACCACACAGCCGAGCGCCAACCAGCTTAAGCCGATGCGCTCCCAAATACCGGCATCGTGCGGCTGCTCGCGCGCCTCGCCGCGCGGCTGGCCGAGGAAAATGATGCCATAGAATTTCACCATCACATAGGCCGCCAACGCGGCGGCCAGCGCGATCACCGCCGCCGCCACCGGTATCAGCATGTTGATGTAGCTGTTGGGCAACCCGGGCGACAACAAAAACGCCTGCAACAACAGCCATTCCGAAACGAATCCATTGAAGGGCGGCAGGCCGGATATGGACAGCACGCCGACCAGCATCAGCACCGCGACCCACGGCATGTGACGGATCAGGCCGCCCATGTGTCCCATGTTGCGCTCGCCGGTGGCGTGCAGGATCGAGCCCGTGCCGATGAACAGCAGGCTCTTGAAGAAAGCGTGATTCAGGCTGTGGTAAAGCGTCGCGGTGAGCGACAAGGCGGCCAGCGCGTCCTTGCCATAGACGTGGAAGATGATGGTCAGGCCGATCCCCACCAGCAGCAGCCCGATATTTTCAATCGAAGAATAAGCCAGCAGCCGCTTCATGTCGCCCTGCACGGCGGCGAACATCACGCCGAAGATCGCGGTGATCAAACCCAACGCCAACGCCAGCACACCCCACCACCATTGCTGCGCACCCAGCAGATCGAAGGTGACGCGCAGGATGCCGTAGATCGCCGTTTTCAGCATGATGCCGCTCATCAATGCGGAAACCGGCGAAGGTGCGGCCGGGTGAGCTTCGGGCAACCAGACGTGCAGCGGCAGCAAACCCGCTTTCGCGCCAAAGCCGAACAACGCCAGCAGAAACGCCACCGATGACCAGAACGCCGACAGGTGCGCATCGCGCATCGCCGCAAAGGTGTAAGCGCCGATGCCATGCCCGCCCTGCATCACGCCAAAGCTGAGCAGAATCCCGATTGCCCCGACGTGGGCGATCAGCAGATATAAAAATCCTGCCTTGCGAATGTCGGGGACATGGTGTTCGGTGGTGACCAGGAAATAGGAAGACAACGCCATCGTCTCCCACGCCACCATGAACATATAGGCATCGTCAGCCAGCAACACCAGCGCCATACTGGCCAGGAACAGGTGATATTCCAGGCACAGCAGGCCCAGCGTATTATCCTGCATGGATTTGAAATAACCGGCGCTGAACAGCGACACGCCGAACGATGCGCCGCCCAGCAGGATCAGGAAAAATGCGGAGAGCGGATCGAGACGAAGATGCAGCGGCAGATCCGGCAGACCCATCGGCAATACCGCGTAGCTGGCAGCCTCACCGAGTGCCCACAAACCGGTTGCAGCAAGCGCCAGCGAAACAATCGCGCCGAAGGGGAAAATGACATTGGTGATGAGGTGCGGGCTGCGCTGTAGTGCCAAACCCAGCAGTCCCAGCGCCAGCCAAAGCACGATGACCGCGCCCGCAACGTCCAATGGCAATACACCGACAATGTCCATCCTGATTTTTTTCACCGACTTGCTGATTAGCCTAACGGGCGTGGCAAGTGCCACCCTCGATAATGAAACTTGCCCTGCCCGCTCCCCTCTCCTCAATCCTCTCCCGCAAGCGGGAGAGGAGACAAACGAACCGCTGCGCGAGTTTCACGTTAATTGCTCAAGTGCGCGATTCTACTCCCTCTGTTACAGCGCCCTCAATAGCGCTTAAGGGGTAGCCCGGTTCAACCGTAAATCACCTTCACGTTTTCCGCTTGCAACAAGTCGCGCAGATCGCGCAGCAAGTCATCATGCAACGTCACTTGCCAATCCTCACCCAGGCGCAGTTGGCAGCTCGCACTATCGTTGCGGTAAAGGATCTGCACCGGGCATTTGCCCTCGCGATACGGCGTGAATAATTTTTTGAGTTGTGCGATGCCCGCGTTGCCGTTGCAGCGCAATGCCAGTTGTTGCGCGAAGTGCGAACGTGCCGACGCGAAGTCGTACAACTCCTCACCGCTCACCCGCACGTTTCCGGAATACTCGTCCAGGCTGGCTTTGCCGCGCACCACCAGCAATTCATCCTCGCGTATCCATGGGCGGCTGGCCTCGTATATTTCGTTGAACACCGTCAGCTCGACCTGAGCGCTGCCGTCGTCCAGCGTGACGATCGCCATGCGTCCGCGCCGCGTCTGCTGTATGCGCAGCCCTGCCACGATGCCCGCCAGCACGACCGGCACGCCGCGGCGTGAACTGTGTCCCGAGCTGTTGCCTGAGCCATTGGTTTGGCCGACGAACTGCGGTGTCAGATCGGCCAGTTTCACTTTGATGAAGTTGGCCAATTCATCGGCGTACTCCTGATACGGATGGCCGCCCAGGTAAATCCCCAGGCTGGCTTTTTCGTGCGCAAGCTGTTCGCGCAAGCGCCAGCGAGGCACGTCGGCAGTCTGCACGATCAGCACCGCATCGGATTCTTCGTTGCCAAACAGACTGTTCTGGTTGGCCGCGCGCGCCTGCTGATCGGCGCTCGTCAATGCCGCATCGACGCTGGCCATCAGCGCGGCGCGGTGGTCGTTGATACTGTCGAATGCACCCGCGCGTATCAGAGCCTCGACAGTACGCCGGTTGACGATGCGCTTGTCGACGCGCCGGCAAAAATCGAACAGGTCCTTGAACGGGCCTTTCTCGCGCGCCTTGACGATGCTGGCTATGGCCGCCTCGCCGGTGCCCTTGATCGCGCCCAAGCCGTAGGCGATGGTCTGCTCGTCCACCGGCGAGAACACGTAGCCGGAACTGTTCACATCCGGCGGCAGCACGCGGATATTTTGTTGCAGGGTATCGGCGTAAAAGATGCTGACCTTTTCGGTGTTATCCAGATCGCCGGACAGGGTCGCTGCCATGAAGGCGGCCGGATGATGAGCCTTCAAGTAGGCCGTCTGATAGGCCACCAATGCATAGGCCGCGGCATGCGATTTGTTGAAACCGTAGCCGGCGAACTTTTCCATCAGATCGAACAGGTTGCCGGCCAGCTCTTTCGTCGTGCCGTTCTTGAGCGCGCCGTTGACAAAAATCTCACGCTGCTGGGCCATCTCTACGGCATTTTTCTTGCCCATCGCGCGACGCAGCAGATCGGCCCCGCCCAGGCTGTAGCCGCCCACCAGCTGGGCCATCTGCATCACCTGTTCCTGGTAGACCATGATGCCGTAAGTTTCACGCAGCACCGGTTCGACGGCAGGATGCGGATACTCGAATTTCTCGCCGTGCTTGCGCCGTATGAAATCCGGGATCAGGTCCATCGGGCCGGGGCGATACAGCGCGACCAGCGCGATGATGTCTTCAAAGCAATCCGGTTTCGCGCGTCCCAGCATGTCTTTCATGCCGCGCGATTCAAGCTGGAACACGGCGGTGGTGTTGCCTTTCTTCAGCAGCTCGTAAGTCGCGGCATCGTCCAGCGGCAGTGTCTCCAAAGAAAAGGACTGAGGATCGGGGACTGAGGACTGAGTAAAATCAGGACTGAGTGTCGAGGACTGAGTACTGGGGGTTTCACTCAGTCCTCCAACCTCAGTCCTCAGTCCTTGTTTCTGTAGCCTCCTGACGTGGCGCATCGCCCAATCGAGGATGGTCAGCGTGCGCAAGCCCAGGAAATCGAACTTCACCAGGCCGATCGATTCGACATCATCCTTGTCGAATTGGCTGACCACACTGGTGCTGCTGTCGGCGCAATACAGCGGGCAGAAGTCGGTGAGTTGTCCGGGCGCGATCAGCACGCCGCCCGCGTGCATGCCGATGTTGCGCGTCAGGTCTTCCAAGCGTTCGGCCAGTTCCAGCAACTCCGGCACGCCTTCTTCGCTCTCGGCGATGCTGTTGATTTCCGGCTCCATCTCGCGCGCTTTTTTCAGCGACACCGGCTTCACGCCTTCCAGCGGGATCGCTTTGGACAAGCGGTCG
>JGI20195J14853_1000751_pt1 | contig 10960 bp, 8 predicted proteins | sample NGESurdeep092012_3_FD_14853 | JGI IMG/M metagenome (IMG submission 14853)
AATAACACCGGGGCAAATTGGCAGTTCACAACCCCCAATGCACGTATCAAACTCAAGCACCTTTACCCTTCAAACTGAATGAATCGGGCGACTAGTGGAACGTGTCGAGAACGAAGACGACCGCCGCGAGTTCGCCCTGCGCATGACGCGGAAGGGCAAAGCGCTCTACCAGAAGCTGATCCCGCGTCTGCTGCGCAAGGAGCAGGAGATTCTTTCTTGCCTCTCCGCGCAGGAGCGAAAGGATTTTGCGCGCATGCTCGGCAAGATCGAGAAGAGTCTCGACCTCGTGCAAACCAGCAAGGAAGCGAGCAAAACCGGCGCGTATTGAAGGCTATTGACTCAACCCCCGTCATTCCCGGACACGCGTCTTCGCGTGGACCCGGAATCCCAATGTGGTTCCAGATTCCGGGCTCGCGCTGATGCGCGCCCGACGGCTTCCTAACTGCCCCCGATATGTTTCGCGATCACCGGGAAATAGGCGCCGCCGGAGCCGGCATCGATCGCTTCCTGCAAAACCTTGCCGGTCAACTCGGCGCCGCGGATTTTGATACCGGCGTCCGCGGCAAGTTCCAGCGCATAGGACAGATCTTTCAAGGCGTATTCGGTCGAAAACGCGCGTTCGGGAAAATTGCCCGGCACGATCGCCTTGATGCCGTGATTGCGCAGCGCGAAGCTGTCGGCCGACCCTTTCGATAGCGTATCGAGCAACAGCGCCGGATCGACGCCGTTGCGTCTGGCGACGGCGACCGCCTCGGCCAGGGCGTTGACGGTCTGAAACAGCACCATGTTGTTGAGGATTTTTGTCACCTGCCCCGCGCCGACATCCCCGCAGTTGGTCACATCGGTGGCAAAGCAGCGGATCAAGGGTTCGATCGCGGCGAATAGCTCCGGCGACGCGCCGACCATGACGCTTAGCGTTCCATCCTGCGCGGCCTGACGCGTGCGCGCGATCGGCGCGTCGGCCCATACCGCGCCCTTGGCCTGCAACTGCCTGGCGAAATCGCGGGTCTGCTTGACCGACGAGGTGCCGAGATCGACCACGACCTGCCCCGCCTTGATATTTTTCAGGATGCCGTCGCCTTCGAACACCGCGCGCACATGTTTTGCGCTGGGAAGGCACAGGAACACGATTTCGCTGTTGCCGATGACTTCAGCTACAGAGCCGGCCACGGTCGCGCCTTCGGCGCGCAGCCGCGCCAGCGGCTCCGGCGACAGGTCGAATGCGATCACGGGCGCGCCGCTCTTCTTTACGAGGTTGCGGCAGATCGGCTCGCCCATCACGCCCAGACCGACGAAGCCGATGGCCTTGTATTGTGACATCTTTTCGTCCGCTGGTCGGCTATTTCACGAACGAGCGAGTTGGTTGCAGATGCAACGAATAGGCATCGACCTTGTCGCTGGCGCGCGGATAGATTTCGGTCACGATCGGATCGTGTCCGGGGATGACGCGGTCGACATGCCCGGCGAGACGCTGCACGATGTTCCATCCCTCGAACATGTCGCCGAGATTATAGAGGATCGGAAACGGACTGCGGCGATGCATATTGGCGTAGTAGTGCGAAGCGTCCGACGCCAGCACCACCGGGCCGCGCCCGGTCTCGACCCGCACCACCTGAAGGCCATCGGAATGGCCGCCGACGCGGTGCAGCGTCACGCCGGGCGCGACCTCGCCATCGCCCGAATGAAACGTGACCCGCTCGCTGAAGACGTGGCGGACCATCAGCGTCACATGTTCCACCGAAAAGGGATGCCGCAGTGTGCCGTGGCACATGCAGCGCCCGGTGGCGTAGCTCATCTCGCGGTCCTGCAGATGAAATCGCGCATTGGGGAAGAGATCGAGATTGCCGGCGTGATCGTAATGCAGATGGGTGACGACGACGTCTCTGATCTCGTCGGCCTTTACGCCAAAGCGCGCCAGCGCATCGACCGGATTGAGCGTGAGCTTGCGATTTCGTAAGCGCGCCTCCGCAGCGTTGAAGCCGGTATCGACCAGAATATCACGGCCGCCGCCCCGGATCAGCCAAACGAAGTAATCGAGGTCTTGAGCCGTAGTCTCATGAGGATCCGGCAGGAGGTAATTCAGGTGGGGCGTGCGTGGCGACATCGTCGCGTAGCGGAGAGCATAAATTTCGTAGACGTTTCCCATCGGTTTCACTTTTTCTTAGGTTGCGCGATTGGCCGATCTCCGCACCAAGCCACCGTCATGTCAAAAGGTCAAACCCCGCGGCGCCACATGCTGCAATGTGAGATCGGTCACATTACGCCCGAGGCCTGTTCTTCTCGTCATTGCGAGGAGCAAAGCGACGAAGCCATCCAGAAACCACTACAGAGACGTTCTGGATTGCTTCGCGGAGCCGTCATCGGGCGCGCATTCGCGCGGCCCGTTGGCTCGCAATGACGATCTCAAATGCCCTATTTTATACGCGAGCGAGTGTCGCGGCTGACGCAACGCCCTCGACATGAAGAACCCGCGCACAGCTGAGATATCCAAAAGACCTCGTCGCGGTTAATTGTCGCGATCAGCGGCGGCTTTTGGATAGTTGACAGGGCTTGCGAGCCCGGTTTGATAATGCGGTATGCGTAGAGTAAGGTCGCCGAGGCGCAAGCTGGAATCGGCGCCTTGTTGGTTGGACCGCCGTGGTATGAGAATTCGCCTCGCATTGCTTGTGATCCTGATTTTATCGGTCACGCCGATTGTCCCGTCGGCAGCTGCGGACAATGGCGCCGACCGGTTTGCACTTGTCATCGGCAACTCGAAATATCCCGACGCCGAAGCACCCCTGAAAGAACCGATCAACGATGCCCGCGACGTCGCCGACGAGCTCAAGCGCGACGGCTTCAATGTCGAGGTCGGAGAAAATCTGACCGGCGAAGGGATGCGCCGCGCCTTCGATCGCCTCTACGGACGTATCAAGCCCGGCTCGGTCGTGCTGGTTTTCTTTAGCGGGTTTGGCGTCCAGTCCAGCCGCCAAAGCTACATGATCCCGATCGACGCACAGATCTGGACCGAGGCGGATGTTCGCCGCGACGGCTTCAGCCTGGAGACGGTGCTGGGCGAAATCAACAGCCGCGGCGCGGGCGTCAAGATCGCGCTGATCGACGCCTCCAGGCGCAATCCGTTCGAGCGCCGGTTCCGCAGCTTTTCCGCGGGCCTCGCCCCGGTGATTGCGCCGAACGGAACGCTGGTGATGTATTCGGCGGCGCTCAGCTCCGTCATCTCGGACAATGGCGGCGACCACAGCCTGTTCGTGCAGGAGTTGCTCAAGGAAATCCGCGTTCCCGACCTGATGGCCGAAGAGACGCTCAATCGGACCCGCGTCGGCGTCACCCGCACATCCCGCAGCGAGCAGGTGCCGTGGATTTCGTCCTCTTTGGCCGAGGACTTTTCGTTTACCCCAGGTACAGGCGCGCGGCCGTCCAATGCGGTGGCCGCACTTCCCCAGCCTCCCCTGCCAGCGCCCGAACCCCCGCCGCTGCCGCGCGTCGACCCTGCGCCGTCAAAGCCGGCTGAAGTCTCCATCCCTCCTCCCCCTCCTCCTCCCGCCAAACCGGTGGAAAAGAATGACGGAACGACGGCGGTAGCGTTTGCTGATGATCCGACCATTAAAAGCCTGACCGCCAAGCTCGCCGACAATCCCGACGACGCCAGCGCGCTCTATCGGCGCGGACAGGTCTATGCCAGCAAGGGCGCGTATAACCTTGCCCTCAGCGACTTCGATGGCTCGCTGCGGCTCAACCCCAGGGATGTGGAAGCCTTCAACAACCGCTGCTGGGTGCGCACCGTCATCGGCGACCTGCAGGCGGCATTGAAGGATTGTAACGAGGCGCTTCGGCTGCGCCCGAACTTTGTCGACGCCCTCGACAGCCGCGGTCTTGTTAACCTGAAGAGCGGAATGACGAAAAACGCCATTGCCGATTTTGACGCCGCGCTGAAGATCAATCCACGATTGACGTCGTCGCTGTACGGGCGCGGCCTTGCGAAGAAGCGCAGCGGCGCGATCGCGGCGGGCGATCTGGATATCACCAACGCCAAGGCGATGGATCCCAATATTGTTAAGGAATACGCGGGCTACGGGGTAAATTGACGATTATTTGAGTTGAGGGCGAGGTGCTTCCTCGAACCCCGGGGCGGGCGCCGGAGACTAAACCGGGGAAGTAGCCGAAACCAGGAAGTAGAGCCCGCGACTGGTTTCTCCGGCGGCTCATTTGCAAATTGATTGGAACCGCGCGCGTGCGCAGGAGGGTCTGGCAATGTCGAAAATGTCTGGAAGGAGAAATCTTACCGCGATCCTTTCGATCGTGACGATTGGCGCCGCGCTTTCCCTTGGCGTGGTAAAAGCCGTGGCCGGCGATGATGTTACCGAGGATCAGATCGTCCGGGCGCTCGTCCCGGCCGAGAAACCCCTGACCAGAGGCCTGTCGGTGGGTCCGCAGGCCGATCCGGCGGCCACCGCCGCCGAGGGGCGTTTTGTCCAGACCATCCGCGGCCGGGCCACGCGCTCGCTCTCGCTCACCGAGCGTGAAGAAATCGCCACCATTGCCAAGGACAAGCCGAACATCGATCTGGAAATCACCTTCGATTACAATTCGGCCGATATCAGCGCAAAATCGCTGCCCTCGGTTCAGGCTCTCGGAAAGGCCCTTACAAATCCTGATCTGAAGGGCTCGACCTTCATCGTCGCGGGCCATACCGACGCCGCCGGCGGCGAGGAATACAATCAGGGGCTGTCCGAGCGGCGCGCCGACTCGATCAAGCACTATCTGACCGAAAAATTCGGTATTGCCGGCACCGACCTCGTGACCGTCGGAAGCTCAAGGACCCGAGTAACCCCCTTGCGGAAGTCAACCGCCGCGTGCAGGTCGTGAACGTGGCGAACAAGACCACCGCGTCCCAGTGAACCGGTTATGGCGCTGAGTGAAGTTCTGCAGCTAAAATGCGTCCCGCACCCCTGCGGGACGCTTTTCTCGTCATTGCGAGGTGCGAAGCGACGAAGCAATCCAAGAGCCGTCATTTGGGGATGGTGCGTCAGCACCAGACCTCAGATGTGCAATTGCAGATCGGGGAATCCTTGGATTGCTTCGCTGGCGCTCGCAATGACAGTCTAGAATCCCTTATGTTATTGGCTGCACGACTATAGGTCTGGATTGATCCGGCGATGATGCTCTCCGAATATCTGAAACCTGCGTTGGCCGTGGTCGCCGTGGCGGCTCTGGGAAGTGGATGGTATTGGTTTGAGCACCGCTCCCATCCCGATGAAAAGGACACACCGAGCAACGCTCTTGTCATCGTGACGAAATCCACCAATGCCTGTTTCTCCGACATGGTGCGGGTCACCGGATTTATCGTGTCCCGCAGGGAAGCGGTGGTCGGGGTAGATCAGGAGGGATCCAAGGTTTCCGATGTCCTGGTCCGCGAAGGCGACATGGTCACTGACAATCAGGAACTGGCCCGGCTGACGCCGCCGCCGGCGCAGCCCGGAGGCGGCGGCGCAAGGGCTTCCGCACCGACATCGTTGCGCGCGCCGGCTGCCGGACTGGTCACCGAGGTCAGGACCATCATCGGCGCGCCGGCCTCGCCGCAGGCCGGGCCGATGTTTCGAATTTCCGTCAACAACGAAATCGAACTGGATGCCGAGGTACCCAGCGTCCACGTGCTCAAACTTAATCCGGGCGCAACGGTGCGAATAAGCCGGGACAATGCGCCGGATCTGGTGGGACGCGTCAGGCTGGTTTCGCCGCAAATCGATCGCACAACCCAGCTCGGGCACGTCCGGATTACGCTGACCAACAACCCCTCGCTCAAGGTCGGCATGTTTGCCCGCGCCAACATCGACGCCAAGCGCAGTTGCGGTGTCGCCATTCCGCGTACCGCCATTGACCATCTGACCGTTCAGGTGGTCAAAGGGAATACGGTCGAGACGCGAAACGTTCGGGTCGGGCTGGTGTCCGACACCTCTACGGAAATCCTTGAAGGCCTCGACGTCGGCGAAATCGTCGTGGCCGATGCTGGCAGCTCGCTGCATGACGGCGACCAGATCAAGACCATGTTCGCCGAGGACCTCGATCGGACGCGGGTACGCTGATGGCTATGAATATCTCGGCATGGTCGATCCGCAACCCGCTTCCTTCCATCGTATTCTCGATCATCCTGCTGGTGCTGGGCTGGGTCAGCTTCACAAAACTCGCGGTGACGCGGCTCCCCAGCGCCGACATCCCGGTGATCTCGGTCGCGGTATCGCAGTTCGGCGCGGCCCCGGCGGAGCTCGAATCGCAGGTCACCAAGACAATCGAAGACGGCGTGTCGGGCGTCGAGGGAGTGCGGCACATTTCATCGTCGATCACCGACGGACTGTCGCTGACGACGATCCAGTTCGCGCTTGAGACCAATACCGACCGGGCGCTGAACGACGTCAAGGACGCCGTCACCCGCGTCCGCTCTAACCTGCCGCAAAACGTCAGCGAGCCGCTGATTCAGCGGGTCGACGTGATCGGCCTGCCGATCGTCACCTATGCCGCGATCTCGCCCGGCAAGACACCGGAGCAGCTGTCCTATTTCGTCGACGACGTCGTCAAGCGCGCGCTGCAGGGCGTGCGCAACGTCGCCCAGGTCGAGCGTATCGGCGGTGTCGAGCGCGAAATCCTGGTGTCGCTCGACCCCGACCGGCTGCAGGCCGCCGGGCTCACCGCCGTCAACGTTAGTCAAAGCCTGCGCGGCACCAATGTCGACCTTGCCGGCGGCCGCGCTGAGATCGGAAAGAACGATCAGGCCATCCGAACGCTGGCCGGCGCCAAGACGCTCAATGATCTGGCCGGCACCATGATTCCGCTGTTCGGCGGCGGCGAGGTTCGTCTCGACGATCTCGGCACCGTCACCGACACCATCGCCGACCGCCGCACCTTCGCCCGTTTCAATGGCGAGCCGGTGGTGGCGCTCGGCATCAAGCGTTCGAAGGGAGCCAGCGACGTGGTGGTCGCCGCGGCGGTGCAGAAGCGCATCGACGCGCTGAAGATTGCCTATCCCGATGTCGATCTCAAGCTGATCGACACCTCGGTGGAATTCACCAAGGGCAATTACGAGGCCGCGATTTCGACGTTGTTCGAAGGCGCTATTCTCGCCGTCATCATCGTCCTATTGTTCTTGCGCGACATCAGGGCCACCATCATCGCCGCGATCTCGCTGCCGCTGTCGATCTTCCCGGCGTTCTGGGCGATGGACATTCTCGGATTCTCATTAAACCTGGTCAGCTTTCTCGCTATCACGCTGTCGACCGGTATTCTGGTCGACGACGCCATCGTCGAGATCGAGAACATCGTGCGTCACATGCGGATGGGCAAGTCGCCCTATCGCGCCGCGCTGGAGGCCGCCGACGAAATCGGCCTCGCCGTCATCGCGATCTCACTGACCATCATCGCGATCTTCGCGCCGGCGAGCTTCATGTCGGGGATCGCCGGGCAATTCTTCAAGCAATTCGGCATCACGGTGTCGGTGCAGGTGTTCTTCTCGCTGTTGGCCGCCCGCTTCGTCACCCCGGTGCTGGCGGCCTACTTCCTCAAAGATCATCCGCACGACGATCCGCCGCCGGGGCGCGTGCTGCAAACCTACACCAGGCTGGTGACGTGGTCGGTCCGGCACTACTTCATCACCGTGCTGATCGGCTTCGGAATTTTCGCCGCCTCGATCTGGAGCATCACGCTGTTGCCGCAAGGCTTCCTGCCGGCGCAGGACACCGCGCGCTCGCTGCTGGCGATGGAACTGCCGCCCGGCTCGCAGCTTGCTTTCACCGAGAAGACCACCGAGGAAATCGTCGCGCGGCTGCGCAAGCGGCCCGAGGTCAAGAGCGTCTTCGTCGACGGCGGCCGGGTGCCGCCGGGGACGTTCGAGGTGCGCCGCGCGGCGCTGATCATCAACTACACGCCGAAAACCGAACGCAAGATCACGCAGCGCGATCTCGAACTCGAGATCAGCCACGAACTCGAAAACGTCCCCGACATCCGCTTCTGGTTCCTCGACGAAAACGGCCTGCGCGCCATCTCGCTGGTGGTCACGGGCGCGGACAGCAACATCGTCAGCAATGTCGCCAGCGAGTTGGCGACCCAGATGAAGCGAATTCCGCTGATCGCCAACGTGATCTCCGAGACTTCGCTCGACCGGCCCGAACTCCGCATCCAGCCGCGGGCGGATCTGGCTGCAAGACTCGGCGTCTCCACCGAAAGCCTGTCGCAAACCATCCGCGTCGCCACCATCGGCGACGTCGGTCCGGCGCTGGCCAGATTCGACGCCGGCGACCGGCTGGTGCCGATCCGCGTCCAGCTCGAAGATTCCGCGCGCGGCGATCTGCCCCTGCTCGAGCAGTTACGGGTGCCGCTGGGTCAGCACGGCGAAAAGGGCGGCGTGCCGCTGTCCGTTGTCGCCGACATCAAGCTCGATCAGGGCCCGACCAGCATCAATCGCTACGACCGGGAACGTCAGGCCACCGTCGCCGCCGACCTCGTCGGGACCGCGGCGCTCGGCGACGCCACCAAGAAGATCTACGACCTGCCGGTGATGAAAAGCCTGCCGAAGGGCGTGAAGGTGAGCCCCTCGGGCGACGCCGAAAGCCTGAACGAATTGTCGGAAGGCTTTGCCACCGCCATCACCGCCGGGCTGATGATGGTCTACGCCGTCCTGGTGCTGCTGTTCGGAACCTTCCTGCAGCCGATCACCATCCTGTTCTCGCTGCCGCTCTCGATCGGCGGCGCGATTGTAGCGCTGCTCTTGACCGGCAAGCAGCTGACCACGCCGGTGTGGATCGGCATCCTGATGCTGATGGGCATCGTCACCAAGAACGCCATCATGCTGGTGGAATTCGCGGTGGAATCGATCCGCGAAGGCAAGGCGCGCGAAGTAGCCATCATCGATGCCGGGATGAAGCGCGCGCGTCCCATCGTCATGACCACCATCGCCATGGCCGCCGGCATGATGCCATCGGCGCTGGCGTTCGGCGCCGGCGGCGAATTCCGCTCGCCGATGGCGCTGGCCGTGATCGGGGGTCTCGTGTTCTCGACGGTGCTGTCCTTGGTGTTCGTGCCGGCGATGTTCATGATGATGGACGATGTCGGCGCGCTGTTCTGGCGCTTTGGCAAGAAACTGCTCGTTTCAGGCGGCGAGACCGAGCACCCGCCGACCGATCACAAACCGCCGCCGACGAGCGTGCATTCGCCGGCGGCAGAGTAGCAATTCTGCGTCCCCGCCCTACTCGTTCCGCGCCACCGCGGTCAGCCGCCCGATATTCAGCAGCAAAATCCGGCCGCGCTGAAGGTCCAAAATGCCGTCCTTGCGCCACAGCTGCAGCTGGCGGTTGATGCTTTCGCGCGCGGCGCCGACGAAAACCCCGAGCTGCTCCTGGGAGATGTGCACCTCGGAACCGAAATCGGAGGCCAGCGCGCAGAGCCGGCGCGCCAGCCGGACCGGCAGCGGCTGCAGCACCGATTCCTCCATCCGCTCGCTCTGCCAGCGAATCCGCTGGCACAAAAGCTGGATGATCTTGATCGCGACGCGGGGCTCGCGTTCGAGAAAGCTAAGGAAGTCCTCGCGCCGCAGCACGAACAATTCGGTCGGCTCGCCCGCGGTCGCATCCGCGGTGCGGCTCTGGCCGTCGAGCACCGCGACCTCGCCGAACAGGTCGCCCGGGCCCAAGAAATTCAGGGTCAGGCGGCTGCCGTCGGAGGCGCCGGTTTCAATCCGGATCTGGCCGCGGCGCACCCCGAACAGGGAGTCGCCGGGGTCGCCCTTCCGGAACAGCATCTCGCCTGCCTTGAGATGCTGGGTATGGCAAAGGCCCGAGATTCGCTGCAATTCGTCGGTCTCTAAGTCCGCGAACATCGGATTCTTCTTCAGCATGACCGCAAATTCGGCCGCTTTAGCCATGGCAATGCCTTCCGGAGCAAGTTCTTCAAAATGGGGCCGCTCGAAAATCCACGTCCCCCGAAGTGTGTCATAAGTCACATAACTTTGCAGCACCCCCGGGTTATTTTTGGCGGCTTTGAGCCGTTTCCTCTTCCGGGATAAGCTCGGGCGGCCGGCCGCGCCCGCTTGCAGCCCGGCTGAGTTCGATGCCTGCCGGTCTGGAATGTCGTCATGAGAGCACTGAAAATCGCCGGCGCCGCCATCGCTGCCATGATCGTTATCCTGGCACTGCTGCTGATCATCGGAATTCCCTCCGGCTTCATGACGTCGGCGATCCAGGCCCGGGTCGAACGCGAAACCGGCTACCGGCTGACGATTGCCGGCTCCACCAAAATCGGGGTGTGGCCGCAGCTCAACGTGACCTTGAACGACGTCGCGCTGCAGGACCCGAAAGACCGCGACGGCAGCCATCGCCTGACCATCGGCAGCGTCCAGGCCGACATGACGCTTGGGAGCGCGTGGTCGGGTCATCCCGATATCACCGAACTCGTCGTCATCAGCCCGGTTCTGTACGTGCCGCTGCTGCGCGAACGCTCGGGACCGCTCAATCCACCTTCCAGGCAGGCCTCGTCCTCCGGCGAGGGCGACGCGAACGCTCCCACCATCGATCGGGTGACGGTTAAGGACGGCGCGGTGGTATTTTCCAATCTGCGCGACCGCGTGGAAAACCGCATCGAGGGCATCAACGCCGAAGCCCTGATCGGCGGCGATCGCAAGATCAAAATCACCGGCAGCGCGCGGGCGAGCGAGCATCCGCTCAAATTCGAGATCAAGGCGACGGCGCCCGCTCCCCCGGTGGGGCGACAGAGCATTCCGGTCGAGCTCAGCCTCGACGCTTTGGGCCTGTTGCAGGCCCCGTTGTCGGCCAGGGCCGAGGTCCGGCTCAACGGCGCGGTGGTCATGATCAACGGCGTGACCGGAACGCTCGGCGACGGCGCGTTCAATGGCTGGGCGTCGGCCGATCTCGCGAGCAAGCCGCTGGTGAAGCTGGATCTCGACTTCCAGCGGCTCCCC
>JGI20195J14853_1000752_pt1 | contig 10959 bp, 10 predicted proteins | sample NGESurdeep092012_3_FD_14853 | JGI IMG/M metagenome (IMG submission 14853)
TCCGGAGTGTAATGCCGAAGAGCGATCGCATCGCTGTTGTCGATGTTGCGAACGGAGACGCCGATGATGTCCGGCCGGAAGGCGCGAGCCGCAGCGCTCGCGCTCGCGACCGGGGCCTTCGCGAAGCAGAGGTCGAGGAATCGCACCCGATGCCCGGCGGCGTCGAGCGCGGAAGCGACGCACGCCATTCCGTTGGGCACGACGGGATACGGTTGCCGCTCGCGATTGGTGCTCACGAGCAGCACCCGCGCTCCGTCGTCGGTAGCCATTCCAGCATTCGATTTCATGAATCCACCGCGCGAGTACTCGCGCTGCTCAAGAGAGAAGTAAAGCTATAAGCGCGCCCACGCCGGAGCAGACCGCATTGACCGCATCGTTGTCGAATCCCACGAGGCCGCTCGCATGCCTGGTCGGCGCGCCGCAACTGTGGACGAACCGCTCCGTCGACATCGCGCACAGCTCGCACCAGCGCCGCGCCTGCACCGTGCCACCTAGCAGGGAGTCTGCCAGAGCGCCCGTCCCTCCACCGAGCGCAACGGCGGCGAACGGAACAGGCCACCTGGCCAGCGCCGCCGCGGCACCAATAAACAGCGCGCCGCCCACTCCCGCTGCTGTGCCGAGCGCCGAGATGCCGCCCGAAGTTCCGGGTGCGACTCTTCTACCCGAGATTATCGATATTGGATCGCCCTCCGCGAGGGTTCCGACTTCGGTTGCCCATGTGTCGGCGGCAGATGCGGCGAGCGCGCCTGCTCCAATCGCATACCAGATGGGTGATGGAGCGAGGAGAGATCCGAACGCCGCCATCGCGTACACGCCGCCGTTGGCGAGCACCTGACCGGCGTCTCGCTCGGCGCCTTTCTCCACGACTGGGGCCACCCGCTCGGCTTTTTTTCGCTCACCCAACCCCGACAGAGCGCTCGCCGAGGCGAACATCGTGAGGAGGAGCGCGCCCCAGCTCCATCCGGCGGTGAGCGAGATCGTTCCCACCACTGCGGCCGCGATCGCTCCGCCCGTCGAAAGCGTGCGCGCACGACGCGCCGCGAGCGCAAAAAATACCGAGAACACCGCGCCAATACCCGCGCGAGCCAGCACCTCAGTCAGCTGTGCGGACCCGGTACTTGATTTCCAGCCAGCGGCGACTTCACGGTCTCCTGCTTGAAGGCGATTCGAGCGACGGTTAGCTTGCGATCTCCGCCCATCAACTAAATGCCCGGCACTGTAAATCCCATAGTCCCGCTCAGTCTCCTCGAAGCAGTGCGCACTCTCGACATTCCGGAAGGCGACGATGTCGAGGTCGAATATGTGCAGGAGCATCGCAACAAGCGACTGGGATTGAGCGATACGGTGATCGCGCAGATCCGGCGCTACAAGGAGGCGTTGAAGCGCAATCAGCAGATCGCGATTGACGAGGCGAGCGGCATCGCCCGCCTGATCGGACGCAGGCCCGACGCTGAGGGGATCTTCACCCGCGCCGGAACGATCGTCGCCAATCGCATGTACCAGATGATCTCCGCCACCAGGCGACAGATCATCCACCTGCTGCCCGGACTTCTCGCGCGCCCGCTCGCGTTCCGCCAGGTGAAGAAGGCCGGAAACAAGTACCTCGGGGCTTCGGTGCGGCGAGTTGGCTCCTCGATTGTCGTCGGCATCAAGGAATCGGTCACGTTCGGCACGGCGCCGAAGGGGATCGGATGTCTCTACTACGAGTCGGCGCTGAGGGAAATGCTGAGGCTGCTCGTGAATGGCGGTGGGATGATCGATCACGTGCACTGCCGCGAGCGGGGCGAAGACATCTGCGAGTGGCGCGCGGAATGGCGCGCAGTGAAGAGCACTCAGTAGACGCTCGCGGTGCTGCAGCCTGAATCTCTGCCCGCGCTCCAGTCCGCGCTCGATCGAGCCGGGCTCGACGGCTGGCTCCTCTACGATTTCCATGGCCTGAATCCCGTGGCGGTGGGCATGCTCGAGCTACCTGGGATGACCACGCGCAGATTCTTCGTCTACATCCCGCGCCTGGGAGCACCGGTCGCGATCACGCACGCGATCGAGCAGGGTCCGTGGGCCGGATGGCCGGCAAAATGGCGCAAGGAGAAGTACAGCAGCTGGCGCCTGCTGGAATCCCTGCTCGGCGAGCTGGTCAAGGGAAAGCGGGTGGCAATGGAGTACTCGCCCGGTGACGCCGTTCCATACCTCGACCGCGTTCCGGCGGGAGTGCTCGAGATGGTTCGGAACGCCGGCGCGACGGTCGTTTCATCCGCCGATCTCGTCTCCAGCTTCTACGCGGTGTGGAGCAACGAGCAGCGCGCATCGCACGAGCGGGCGGCGCGCGCCGTGGCGACGATCGGGCAGGACGCGATTCGCCTGGCGGGAAGCCGCGCAAACAGCGCGTCCCCGCTGACAGAATATGCCCTCCAGAGCTGGATCAAGGAAAAATTCGCGGCCGGAGGGCTGGAGACCGACCACGGTCCCATCGTCGCGATCGGTCCGAACGCCGCGAATCCTCACTACGAGCCGACGGCCGAGAAATCGGCATCGATCAATCGCGGCGACATACTCCTGGTGGACCTGTGGGCGCGCGAAAAGGCCGGGGTCTTCGCCGATCAAACCTGGATGGGCTCACTCGGCCCGCCGAGCGAGCGCGACAAGGCCATTTGGCTGGCGGTGCGGGACGCGCGCGACGCGGCGATCTCGCTGCTCCAGCAAAGAATCGGCGCACACAAGCCGGTGCGCGGTGGCGAGGTCGATGACGCCGCCCGCGAAGTGATTACCAAGCGTGGCTACGGCGAATTCTTCATCCACCGTACCGGCCACTCGATCGACCCGCGTGACTTGCACGGCTCCGGTCCGCACATCGACAACCTGGAAACGCGCGAGGACCGCTCTCTCATTCCCGGGGTCGGGTTCTCGATCGAACCGGGAATTTATCTCGCCGAAGACGTCGGAATGCGCAGCGAGGTCAACGGCTTCATCGGCGTGGACGGGCTTCTCATCACGCCATCCGACTATCAGAAAGATCTGCTGATCGTCTAGCGGCCGATGACGTCCCACACGGCTGGGTCCTCGAGTCCGAGCCGCCATAGCGCAAACGTCGTCACGCCAAGCTCTCTTGCTTCACGGACGAGCGTCTCGAGGAGCACGTGGTCGCTCACCCAGATCTCCCAGCCTTCGGGCGAGAGCGCGTGAAGCGTCGCGGACGCGTGGTCGCGAGTGAGCGGCGTGTTGGTCATCGTCGTAAGGCGCCGCGCGTCGTCGTAGCTGATAACCTCCGTCGCCGCGCTCCGGCGCCACCGATAGCCGTAGAGAGGAAATGCCGCGACGATCCTGGCCGCTCCGACTTCCGCCACGCGCGTGCCGAGGTTGCGGTTGACCCAGTCCAGAGCCGCGATTGGACCAGGCGGAGAGGTGGCCCAGTGCTGGTCGTACAGTACCGGCATGATGAGATCCGCGGACTGCAAGAGAAGCGCGGCGGGATAGGCGGCGGTGTCGCCCGCCGGAACCGCGATGACGACAGTGGAGACGCCGTGCGCGCGCACGGAATCGGCCACCGCCTTCGTGACGGTCAGCAGCTGGTCCAGATCGCGGGGCGTCATTCCTTCGAAGTCGATCACGACTCCGTGATATCCGCCCGAGTCGATGAGAGACGCGATCGCTCCCGCGGTCAGCGCCGATACCTGCGTGTTGTCGCCGAGTCCACGGATTACCTCGGGATGAAAGCGACTGCCGAAGTAGGTGGTGATGAGCGCCATCGCGCGCGGCGCAACAACCGGCTGCTTCCCGATCCTGTCCGGATAAAGCTGGACGGGGCGAAAGCTGGTAGTGTCGATCGCGATCCAGCCGGTGATGACTCGCTCGAGGCTCGAGCCGTGCGCCTCGACAGATGTATCGCTATGACGGTCCCACGGTCCGGTGAAACCCCAATACGCCGGCGGCACGCGCGGCTGCGAGGGAAGATGCGCGCATCCGGCGAAAATTATCAGCATCGCGGCGCAGCGAAGTGGCGAGCGATTCATTGGCGCGCCCGCGGTCCTTGTGTCGGAGCGGTCGACGCCGCAAACTCCGGCCTCATGAGACATCTCTCAACCTACTTTGCGGTTGTCGCGCTCGCACCAGCGGTGCTCGAAGCGCAGGGATCCGCGGATCTCGTTCTCACCAACGGAAGAATCTACACAGTCGACAACGCGCGGCCGCACGCTTCCGCTCTCGCGATTCGCGGCGGGCGCGTCCTCTTCGTCGGGTCCGACGCCGAGGCGAGGGTGCTCGCCGGTCCGTCCACGCTGGTCATCGACCTGCATGGCGCCACCGTCGTTCCGGGAATCGTGGACGCCCACGCCCACTTGCTCGGGCTCGGGAATACGCTGCAGCGCGCAAATCTCGTCGGATCGACGTCGTACGACGAGGTGATTGCTCGCGTCAAAGCGTGGGCAAAGGATGTGAAGCCGGGCGCATGGATCCAGGGCAGGGGCTGGGACCAGAACCTTTGGCCCACCAGGGAATTTCCGACGCACGAGGAGCTTACGAGCGCATTCCCGAACAATCCGGTGGTGCTCACCCGCATCGACGGTCACGCCCTGCTCGCGAACGCGAAAGCGATGGAGCTGGCGCACGTCACCGCAGCGACCGCCGATACCTCGGGCGGACGGATCGTGAGGCTTGCCTCCGGCGCGCCGTCAGGCGTCTTCGTCGACAATGCGAAAAGCCTGATCGACCGCGCAATCCCCACCGAGACCCGCGCCGACAATCGAAAAGCGATCCTCGCCGCGATCGCCGAGGCCAACCGCTGGGGACTGACAGGGATCCACGATCCGGGAGAAGACGCGGAGACTATCGGCATCTACGAGGAGCTTGCAAAAGCGGGGAAATACAACCTGCGCAACTACGTGATGCTGAGCGATCCGGGCGAGCCCGGGTCGGCGGCGACGCTTCGAAACCCGTACATCCAGCGTGGGCCGCAGAGCGCGCTGTACGACGGACACCTTTGGATTCGGGCGATCAAGCTCTACGCCGACGGCGCCCTCGGCTCGCGTGGTGCAGCTCTGCTAGCGCCCTACAGCGACGAGCCTTCCAACTCCGGACTGCTCCTCTCCAAGCCCGAGCACATCGAGGCCTGGGCCGAGACCGCGCTCCGACGCGGTTTCCAGGTGAACGTGCACGCGATCGGAGATCGCGGCAATCGCATCGTGCTCGACGCCTTCGACTCGGCGCTGAAGAAAGTTCCGAAAGCCGATCACCGCTTTCGGATCGAGCACGCGCAGGTGCTGAGCCCGGAGGACATCCCGCGCTTTGCCAGGCTCGGCGTGATCCCCTCGATGCAGGCGACGCATCAGACGAGCGACATGCGCTGGGCCGAAGCTCGCGTGGGGCCCCAGCGAATTCGTGGAGCGTATGCGTGGAGATCCCTCCTCAACACCGGCGTGGTGATTCCGAACGGGACCGACTTTCCCGTCGAAGAAGTGAACCCCCTTCTCACCTTTCACGCTGCCGTGACTCGGCAGGATCCTTCCAACTTGCCGGCCGGGGGCTGGTATCCCGAGCAGAAGATGACGCGCGAAGAAGCTCTTCAGTCCATGACGATCTGGCCCGCCTACGCGGGGTTCCAGGAATCGATCCTGGGCTCGCTCACCCCCGGCAAATACGCAGATTTCGTCATTCTGGACCGCGACATCATGCACATACCCGACACCGAAATCCTGGGGACTCGAGTAATTTCCACCTGGATCGGAGGAAAGCGCGTGTACGAGGCGAAGTAGCGCGGCACATCGCTTGCCCCTTTCATCAAGCGAACTTCCACTTCGGCTCGACATAAATGCTCCGCCGGTTTTTCGGCTTTTCAATAATTTCCTTTGTTGCCCTCGCGTGCTCGCACGACGAGACCGCCTCAGCGCATGCCAGAAACCGCCCGCGCTCTTCTGAGAACGGCGTTGCTCCGCGGCCGGCGGTCATCGCGCCAGCAGCGCAACCGTACAAGATCGTTCCCGTCGCCGGCGGCGGCACGATCGCGGGGACCGTCGACTTCGAAGGAACGGCGCCAGTAGCCGAGGTCGTCCGCCCGTCGGCGGATCAGAAGGTGTGCGGCAACTTGGTCGTGGAGAAGAACGTCACTCTCTCCGGGACGCGCGTCGGCGGAGCCGTCGTCTGGCTGACCGACATCCGGAGCGGCAAGGCGTTCCCGCTCGAGCGCCGCTTTGACCTGACGAACGACGGCTGTACGCTCGACCCGTTCGTGCAGGTGATCTCGACAAACAGCACGCTGAACGTCGGCAACGATGACAGGACGCTGCACACCAACCGCTTCATCAATGTCGGTACCGGCGCGATCGCGGCTGTGGCGCCGTTCAACGACGATGGAGAGGTAGTCCCGGTCGATCGGCTCAAAGAGGCCGCCGAGATCGAGGTCGTGTGCGAGCAGCATCCGTGGACTCACGCCTGGATCGCGGTGCTGGATCATCCCTACTACGCACAGACAGCCGCGAACGGGACATTCAGCATCGACGGCATTCCACCCGGCAGATACCGCGTTCGCGCCTGGCATCCGAGCCTCGGATACGCGGATGACAGCGTGACGGTCGGGGAAGGGCTGCAGGCGAACGTCGCTTTCCGGATCCGGCGGGCCGTGCCCGCCGTGCCCACGCCGCCGGCGGCCGAGAGTGCACATCCCGCCGCTTCGAGCACGCCCGCGGTTCCGATTCTGCCGACGGCTCCCGGTACTCCCATTACGGGACCACCGCCGCCCCGGCAGCGCGACTAGTCCACGCGTTTTTCCCGCAGTTGTTTTTCCTTACCCGACGAGCGCATCCCCCGGCCTGAACTGTCCCCGATACAGACGGGAGTACACTCCTTCCGACGCGAGCAGATCCTGATGCCGACCCTCCTCGACGATCAGGCCGTGATCGATCACGACCAGTCTGTCAGCGCGCAGCACTGTGCTCAGTCGGTGGGCGATGATGAGCGTCGAGCGCTGGCGGAGCAGGTCCTCCATCGCCTCCTCGACCAGCCTCTCACTCTCGGTGTCCAGACTGGATGTCGCCTCGTCGAGAATCACGAGCGCCGGATTCTTCAGGAACACTCTTGCGATCGCGATCCGCTGACGCTGACCGCCCGAGAGCTTGACGCCCCGCTCGCCCACACTCGTGTCGAATCCAGCGGGCAGCCGTTCGATGAACTCGACCGCGTGCGCCGCCTTCGCCGCGGCGCGGATCGATTCCTCGCTCGGGCGCGATCCATCCGCGCCGATTGCCGCGTAGGCGATGTTCTCGCGGATCGTGCCGCTGAAGAGCGTCGGCTCCTGAGGCACGATCCCGATCGCGCCGCGGAGCTCTGTCAGCGAGAGATCGCGGATGTCGATTCCGTCGAACGTGATCCGACCCGACGCAACGTCCCAGAATCGCGGCAGCAGCGACGCGACCGTCGTCTTGCCGGCCCCGCTCGGACCGACCAGCGCCACCACTTCGCCCGCGCCGATCCTGAGTGAGACACCGTGCAGCACTTCCGGCAGCGCCGGATTGTAGTTGAACGTGACGTTGTCCACGACGATTTCGCCGCGCAGCGGACGCGGAAGCTTGAGCGGCCTCGCCGGATCCTTCACGGAAGACACCGTCTCGAGCAGGTCGAACACGCGTCGCGCGGCTCCAACCGCTTCCTGATACGCGCCGAAGAGTGAGGCGAGTGAGGCAACCGCTCCCGCTACGTAAAGGGCGTACAGAAGAAAGGAGACGAGAGCGCCGGCCGTGAGATTTCCCGCCAGCACCTGGCGTCCGCCCTGCCACAGCACGGCGACGACGCCGCCGAATCCGCAGAAGGTGAGAATGCCGAAGAACGCTCCGCGAATTTTCGCGCGCTGGATGGCGGCGTCGATCACCTGATGAAGGTGCGCGCCGTATCTGCGCACTTCCTCCCATTCCGCCGTGTAGCTCTGAACCGTCCGGATCTGCGAGAACGCTTCATCCGCGGTGCCCGTCGCCTCGGCGATCCGGTCTTGCACGCCGGTGCTGGCTTTCCGCAGGGCGCGTCCAAAAACCACGGCCGCTCCGACCACGAGCGGCACGACCGCCAGTGTCGTCGCCGTGAGGCGGCTGTCTGTAATGGTCAGCAGTATGATGCCGCCGATCAGGAACAGCGTCTGCCGCGCGAACTCAGAGAGGTTGTAGCTCAGAACGGTTTGCAGCACCGTCGTGTCGGCCGAGAGGCGGCTGGTGAGCTCGCCGGTTCTGCGCTCGGTGAAAAATCCCGGCGACAGCCTGACCAGGTGCGCGAACAGATCCTCGCGGAGCTGCGCGATCACCAGCTCCGANGTCGCCGTCAGGAAATAGACCTGTACGAAGTTGAGCGCCGCCTGAATCGCGAACAGAACCAGCAGTCCGAGCGCAATCTTGTTGAGAAGGCTGGCGTCCGCCGAGATGAACGCGGCGTCCAGCAGGTGACGCACGATCTGGGGGAATGCCAGCGCGATGCTGGCGCTCGCGAGCAGACACACGAACGCCACGATCAATCGCCACATGTACGGGCGTATTCTCGGAAGCAGTCGTCCGAGCGGGAGAGGCGATGAGACCGGCGGCTGCGCGCGCGGCGTGGGACGCTGCGCGGAGACCGCGAATGGAGGTGGCGCCGTCACGCTCCCAAAACCTTGCGGTCGATCACCATCGCCAGAAAGAGGAGCGCGAGGTAGAGCAGCGAAAACTTGTACACCCACCACGCCGGTTTCGTCCAGTCGGCGCTCCGGCTGACGCCAATGACTCCCGCCAGTAAAATCACGCCGAGTACGAGGGCCGAGACGAAATAGATGATGCCGAACGCACCGAAGGTGAATGGCAGCAGCGTGAGCGCGATGAGAATGACGTTGTACCACAGCATCTGCCGCATCGTCTCGCGCTCACCCCACACGAGTGGCGCCATCGGAATTCCCGCCCGCCCGTAGTCTTTCTGCTTGAGCAGCGCGAGCGCCCAGAAGTGGGGCGGCGTCCAGTAGAAGATGATGAGAAAGAGATAGACCGCGGTCAGGTCGATCGTGCCCGTCATGGAGGCCCATCCAACGAGCGGCGGAAATGCCCCAGCGGCGCCCCCGATCACGATGTTCTGCGGCGTCGTTCGCTTGAGCCAGCCGGTATAGACGAAGATGTAGAAGTAGAATCCGCCGAGCGCGAGCAGCGCGGTGAGCACGTTTGTGAATCGGGCGAGCAGAAACGTCGCGGCGGTGGCAAGAGCGACTCCGAATGCGAGCACTGACCTTGGGTCCATGCGTCCGCTCGGAATCGGACGCAGGCGCGTGCGCGACATCTGCGTGTCGATGTCGCGGTCGAGGTACATGTTGACGGCGTTCGCGCCGCCCGCCATGAGGTAGCCGCCAACCGCCACCACGAGCACGAGCAGCCAACCCGGATTCCCGGCGACGAACATCGGCGCGATCGTGGTGACGAGGAGCAGCGAGATGATGCGCGGCTTGGTCAGCATCACCATGTCGCGCAGCAGCGAGGGCTGCGTCTGCTCGCGCGTCGCGAGGTCCATCTAGGTGCTTACCCCTTCGGGCGTGGCGAACTTGCCCCTCGATGGCGACTCGTACACGATCCGCTCGATGTCACTCGTGCCGCGCGTTCCCGCCGCGAGCGCGGCGAGTGCCACGATGGAAATCCAGAGCGCTGTTCCGACGGCCTGATGAAGCGAGCGGAGAGTTGGCGGCAAATNCATCTCGACCATCGCCGCCGCCACAAAGACCTGCAGAATCACGATGCCAAGCGCCGTCCAGGCCGCATTGCGGATGGCGCGAGCCTCACCGCGCTTGCGGGCACCGATGACNATTCCGATCAGATGGCCGAGCAGCAGGAACGCGAGTATCCGGTGCGTCACCTGGATGTAGAGTGGAGCGCCGCCCATCGTGATTGCCCTGCACCACGGAAACCCCAGGCAAGCGACCGCCGCGCCGGACGTGTTGGCGGTGAGTGCACCGAATACGAGTATTAGAAACGTGAGTCCCGCGGCCGCAGCGGCCGAGCGCATGGTTCGCTCGTAGCGAGCGGGAACGGTGCCGGCGCCAAAGCCACCGGCGCGCACGACGACGATCACGAGCACGGCCAGCAGCGACATCCCGATCACGAGGTGCGTGACNACCACNAANGGATTCAGCGCCATCTTGACCGTGACGGCGCCAAAGATCGCGGCGACGATCACGAGCAGGATCGCGAGCAGGGATGGACGGAGCAGGCCGCCCGGTCCGCTCACGCCGGGCTCGCTGCGCTTGAGCCATGCCGCGACAACCAGCGCGATGATCGCGAGCGTCAGCGCGCCGGCTCCGTANCGGTGCGAGATCTCGACGAGAAGACTCGGCCCGCTGTGGGCGGGCGTGAACGATCCGTANCAATCCGGCCAGTGATCGCCGCAACCCATTCCGGAACCCGTGATCCGTACGATCGCTCCGAACACCACCTGCGCGAACCCGATGACGAGCGCGAGGTAGCCAAGTCTTCTGATGGTCATCATCTCAGCTGCCCGGAGCTGCAGGCGGTACCGAAGGCATTTGCATCGAGTGCCGCATGTCGGAGTGATTCATCGTCTGCGTGTGGCTCTGGCGAGCCTCGATTCTCTGCCAGGTAGCAACCAGCACGGCACAGAGGCCAAGCGCCGGAATGACGGCCCACGCGAGCTCGCCACTTCGTGACGAGGCTGGAACCAGCTCCGATCTGTTCGCGGGCCGCGCCGCAAAGGTGGATCGCAGTATGGCGACTTCGGCAATCACGCATGCAACCGCGGCGATCCAGAAGATTGTCTCAGCCAGAGACTGATTCATTGGTGAGAATTGAAGTGTGCGGGGACGCGCGGCAAAAAATTCGCCGCGCACATAAAGCTACTCGCGAATCCAGGTGCTTTGCACTAGCGTATTCGGATGACCGACCCGATCCTCGCTGATTCTTCCTCGCGATCGGCGACGACGGACTCGACGTTCGCGCGCGCCTCATCTCTTCCACGCCGGCTCGG
>JGI20195J14853_1000754_pt1 | contig 10923 bp, 10 predicted proteins | sample NGESurdeep092012_3_FD_14853 | JGI IMG/M metagenome (IMG submission 14853)
ATGCCCACCAGCATGGCTTGCACCGCCGCCCCGATCGTCACCCCACGATTGTATCGAGTCTCAACACATTCCGCCGGGACACGCCGAGCTAAACACGCAGGTCACAGCCCTACAGCGTGGCTACTTGAGGAGGTCTGAGTCTAGTGGGTGGTACCGACAGAAAAGGGCGCCGCGCCTGTCCTGGGCAAGATGCGATGTGCGGCCGTCTTGAAGATGCTCGCCGGCGGGCTGGAGCGCTACTACCAGATCGTGCGCTGCTTTCGGGACGAGGACTTCCGCGCCGACCGGCAGCCGGAACCCGGGCCGTGGTGCCCGGCCGCCGCCTCTCCCGCCGGCTGCCCCCACCACCGACGACCCAGCAGCCCGCGCCGCTCGACGGGTGGCGCCGGAAACGCGACTTGTGCGGCAGAACGAGCCACGGGCGGCTCGTTCTGCCGCACAAGTCCGTAGACCTGCTCCCGTCGGCCTCCCCCAGCGTCCCAGCACCCGCGGGTCCGCCGTCTCAACCGACCGCGGTCTCGGCGGCGCGCTGGCGCTCGCGCCGACCGATCATTTCTCCCGGGCGCCAGCTAGTCCACCGGTGTCGTCGACGACCTCGGCGGTGAACATCGTGACCAGCTCCATCCCGCCCCACTCCTGCAGATTCGCTCCGGAGGCGCGCCACGGGTCGGACTTGAACGCCGCCGTCATGCTCTCCGGCGACTCGAAGTACAGCTCGGCCACTAGGTAGTACGCCGGCTCGCCGGTCAACGTCCGGGTCACTTTGGCCAGCTCGGTCCGGACCAGGCCCGGGGTGTCGTTGACGATGGGCACATGGGAGCCGAAGTAGTCGCGGTCGAAGGCGGCCGGGTCGGTCGGCGTGCGGTACAGGGCGACGTACTTGATCATCCTTAGAGACTCCTCGACGGTAGTGGNAAACGGCAGTTAGCGGTCCTCGACCCGTCCGAGTCGCCTTCCGCAGACGAACATTCCGCAGACGAACATATGATGTCGGGCGCCGNCGGGGCGGACACTGGGCACGGAAGGGGGCGCAATGGGTNCGTTGTTGATCATTTTGACTCTCATGCTGCTCGTCGGCTTAGGGCTGCCGTTGGGCTGGTTGACCCGGCCGGCCCGCGCGCTGCTTCCGCGGCTTCGGCCAGCTCCCCCGCCGGCCCCGACCGGGCCACCGATCGAGCGGCTGGCGGCCAACCTGCGCCGGCTGGACGGAGAGCTGCGCCAATACGCCGTGGCCGGACCCCTGCCCGGCAAGCGGACCCGGATGACCGCGGCGCAGCAGGCCTACGAGGACTTGTTGGTCCAGGCGTGCCACGCGCTGGAGGTGGACCAGCACCTGAGCGGTCTGCGTGGGCCGCAGCGAACCAGGGAAGTCCACCGGATCGAGGCCGCGCTGGCTGCTGCCGGCCTGTCGATCGCGGCCGCAGCCCGATGAGCTCTGCGTCGAATGGGATCGCATGACCGAAGCGCCGGTAGCCCCCGCCCCACTCGAGCCGCTGCCCGAGGACTGGCAGCGTGCGCTTGCAGTGGTGGCTCATCCTGACGACATGGAGTACGGCTCGGCCGCCGCTGTCGCCCGCTGGACCAGGCAGGGCAAGCAGATCGCCTACTGCCTGCTCACCAACGGCGAGGCCGGCATCGACGGGTTGGCGCCGGAGGAGGCCGGCCCGCTGCGGGAGGCGGAAGAGCGCGCCTCGGCCGCGATCGTGGGCGTGGACGTCGTCGACTTCCTCGGGCTGCCGGACGGCGTACTTGAGTACGGCGTGGGGTTGCGCCGAGAGCTGTCCCGGGCCATCCGTCGACGCCGGCCGGAGATCGTGCTGACGATCAACTTCCACGGCACCTTCGATGGCGCGGTCATGCTGAACCAGGCCGACCACATCGCGACCGGCCGCGCGCTGCTCGACGCCGTCCGGGACGCCGGCAACCGGTGGGTCTTCCAGGAACTACTCGCGGAAGGGCTCGAGCCCTGGGCCGGCGTACGCCAGGTGTGGGCCGCCGGCTCGCCGTACGCCCGGCATGGCGTCGATGTCACCGAGGCCTTCGCGCTCGGGGTCGACTCGCTGCGGGCGCACGAGGCATACCTGACCGGGCTGGGACCGAAGGCGCCCGACGTCGACGAGTTCTTGGAGGGCATGGCTCGCCCGGCCGGGACTCGGCTCGGCGCTCGGTACGGCGTCGCCTACGAGGTCTTTCATTTTGACCTGATGTGACTCGAGGACCGGCTACGATGCACCGATGGCCCAGCCCACGATCGCTGACGTGATGACGCGGCTGGACCACATCGACAGCCGCCTGGACCGGCTGGACGGCCGCCTCGAGCGGGTAGACGGTCGTCTCGAGCGGCTGGATGGCCGGCTCGAAACCACCGCCCTGGAGATCCGAGCTGATCTCGCTGCGTTCCGGCTGGACGTCTACAGCCGACTGGACGACCTCCGGACCCGGCTGACGACGTTGTTCGACGAGTTGGCTGCCTTTCGCGCCGACTACAACGACCACAACCACGGCGAAGCAGCCTGAGCTGCGAGTGGGGGGCAGCACCCTTCCGTCCTACTAGTTATCGGGGCGGGGCGACGCGGGGCGTTGGGCCCTGCATTGCCATGGCGAACCTCGACGACGTACCGCGGCGAAAGCCGCGCCGATGGCACCATGCGCACCAACGTCCCGGGGTGCCCGGAACGTCATCGCCGTTGTCGAGCCGTTGGAGCATCGTCCCATGACCGAGGTTTCCTACACGCCCCTGACGCCGTTGGCGTTCCTACAGCGTTCCGCCGAGGTGTTCCCGGACAAGACGGCCATCGTGTACGGCGACCGGCGCACGAGCTACCGGGATTTCGCGGCCGAGGCCACCCGGCTGGCCCGCGCGCTGCAGGCCTACGGCATCCGGCCGGGGGACCGGGTCGCTTACCTGTGCCCCAACATCCCGGAGACGCTGGTGGCGCACTTCGCCGTCCCGCTCGCCGGGGCGGTGCTGGTGGCCATCAACGTTCGGCTGTCCCCGGAGGAGGTCCACTACATCTGCGACCACTCCGGTGCCCGGCTGCTCGTGGTCGACACCGAGCTGCTGCCGCCGCTGGCGCCGGTGCTCGAACGCCTGGCGACGGTCGAGCAGGTCATCGCTGTGGCAGACCCTCTGGGAACGGCACCCGCCGTTGCCGGCGATCTCGCCCACCGCTCCTACGCCGACTTCCTGTCCACCGGATCCGACGAGCCGCTGCCGTGGACGGTGGCCGACGAGCTAGCCACCATCGCCGTCGACTACACCTCCGGTACGACGGGTCAGCCCAAGGGCGTCATGTACTCCCACCGGGGCGCCTACCTGAACTCCCTGGGCGAGATCATCCACTCCCGGTTCACGCCGGACAGCGTCTACCTCTGGACGTTGCCGATGTTCCATTGCAACGGCTGGTGCACCACCTGGGCGGTGACCGGGATCGCCGCCACCCACGTCTGCCTGCGCGCGGTCCGCGCCGACGTGATCTGGCAGCTGTTCGCCCAGGAGGCAGTCACCCATCTCAACGGCGCGCCCACCGTGCTGGTCGCCATCGCCAACGCCCCCGAGGCGCACCGGCTCGACCGCGAGCTCGTCATCACCACCGCCGGCGCCCCGCCCAGTCCGACGATCATCGGCCGGATGGGCGAGCTCGGCGCCCGGGTCGTGCACGTCTACGGGCTGACCGAGACCTACGGCCCGATCACGCTCAACGAGCAGCAGCCGGGCTGGGCCGAGCTAGCACCCGCCGAGCGAGCGGCCCTGCAGGCGCGGCAGGGCGTCGCCATGATCCAAGCCGACCTGGTGCGGGTGGTCGACGACGAGATGCGCGACGTACCGCGTGACGGCATCACCATGGGCGAGATCATCATGCGCGGCAACAACGTCATGACGGGGTACTACGCCGACCCCGAAGCCACCGCGAGCGCCTTCCGCGGCGGCTGGTTCCACTCCGGTGACCTCGGAGTGAGGCACTCGGACGGCTACATCCAGCTGCGCGACCGGGCCAAGGACATCATCATCTCCGGCGGCGAGAACATCTCCACGGTCGAGGTGGAGCAGGCCATCGACTCGCACCCCGCCGTCCTGGAGGTCGCCGTGATCGGCATACCGGACGAGACCTGGGGCGAGCGGCCGAAGGCCTTCGTGGTGCTGCGGCCGGGGGCCGAACTCGACGGGGCCGAGCTGATCGAGCACGTCCGAGCCCGGATCGCGCGGTACAAGGCCCCGGCGGCAGTGGACTTCGTCGAGGCCCTGCCCAAGACCTCGACCGGCAAGATGCAGAAGTTTGCCCTGCGCGAGAAGGAGTGGGCCGGCCACGTCAGCCGGATCCAGGGCTGACCCGAAGTCCGACCAGCCACGAACCAACCCGGAGGTGAGCGGAATTCGGGTCGAGCGACCGTTCGAGCGACTGGCTCTGGTCAACCGTGGTGAGTCGGCGATGCGCTGTCTGAACGCGGTTGAGGAGCTCAACCAGGGCCGGGGGAGATGGCGGTGGCCTGGGATGCCCGGATCGACGGCCCCACGGTGTGGACCTCCGGCACCTTGTTCCCCAGGTCGTCGAAGAAGGTGGCTCGAGCCATCAAGGCCGCCAGCGGCAACCGCCCACTGGTGGTGCCGGCCAACCTGTCGGGCTTCGACGGACGCCGGATGACCGCCGCGCCAACAGCCGCCCACCGAAGTCCGCCGGCTTCCCCGCTACTGGCCGGAGCCGTGCGGGAGGGCCGCAACCCCGGCCACTCACCTATCGTGTCTGGTCGGGCACAATAGGTTTGACCCATTGTTTAACCCGAAGATTCCGCCAGCTCCGCGAGCGACTCGTCCAGGTACTCGATCAAGCACCACAGGTCGGCCATCTGCTCGCGGTCGGCCACGATGCCGATGTCAAGCTGGTCCAGGTAGCTCATGGCGGTGATGTTGAGCCCCATGCCGTCGGTGATCACCGACACCGGGTAGTTCGCGACCAGTCGGGCACCGGCGCAGTAGAGCGGGACCCGCGGTCCCGGGACGTTGGACACGACCAGGTTCCAGTTCGGGCGGCCGGCCGCCGACGTCGCCAGGGAGAAGGTCAGCCGGGCGGCCCGGGAGAAGATCGCTGGCGGGATGAAGTGGTTGACGTCGGCCAGCAGCTCCGCCGGCAACGCGCGGTGCCGCTCCTTCATCACCCGCAGCGCCTCATGCGTGCGCTGCAGGCGGTGGATCGGGTCGGGCTCGTTGGTGAACAGCGGGGCGCCGAGCAGCAGAATCCGATTCCCATAGGTGCCGCCTTGGTTCGAGGTCCGCACCGAGACCGGAATCTGCGCGATCAGCGGCTCCGCCGGCAGCTCGTCGTGGGCTACCAGCCAGCGCCGGACCGCGCCGGCGCAGACCGACACCACCACGTCGTTGACCGTGCACCCGTGGGCATTCTTGACCGCCTTGACGCGGTCGAGTTCCAGCTGGCCGAAGGCGTAGCGCCGGTGCGCGGAGAGCCGACCGCTGAACGAGGTCTTCGGCGCGCGCATGGTCGGCCGAATCACTCGGTTGCCGTCACCCCGCAGCAGCCCCTCGGCCCGTCCGGCCAGTCGGCCCAACCGGGCCACTCCTGGCACCGCGGCGAGCTGGCTCTCCTCGAGGTTGGGCACCGCGGTGGGGACCGCGCGCAGGGCGCGCAACGGGTAGCGCGGCAGGCCGAGCAATCCGCGGGACAGCATCTCCCACTGTCCCGGTCGCTGACCCGTGGTGGTCGAGGCCACAGCCGCCGCCGGCGCCGGCGTGGGCGCATCCGGGGTGAGGTCGAGCAGCAGCCCGGTCAGCTCGGCGCCGGAGATGCCGTCGATGACCGCGTGGTGAATCTTGGTGAGTACGGCGGTGTGCCCGGAAGTGAGTCCGGAGATGACGTAGAGCTCCCACAGCGGCCGGGCTCGGTCCAGCGGTCGGGACACGATCCGGGCGACCTGCTCGGCCAGCTGCCGGTCCGAGCCCGGCGCCGGCAGCGCCAGTTCGCGGACGTGGAAGTCCAGGTCGAAGTCGCCGTCGTCGACCCAGTACGGGTAGTCCAGGCCGAACGGCACCTGCTCCAGCCGCCACTGCAACGGCGGCAGCTGGTGCAGCCGAGAGGTGATCAGCTGCTTGAGGTCCTCCGCGGTGAGTGTGCCGGCTGGGGCGGTGGTCGGGTCGTAGATCGCCAAGCCGGCCACATGGCCGGTCTGCCGGGTGCTCTCCAACGCCAGGAACTGCGCATCCAGACTGGTCAGCTGTCGCACCGCGTCCTCCCGGCCGGAGATGTCGTACAACCACCGCCCGTGTCGGTAGCAGTCGTCAGCAGCAGTCTGGCATCGCCGGCAGCCGCGCGGGTCTCGGGCACCGGCGGTCGGGTCACGTCCGCAACGGCGATGTTCCCACCGGCGGCAGGCCGAGCGGTGGGGCGGGCGGTCGCCGGCTGGCACCGGCCACCCGCACCCCGGCCCGGTACACCGCGACGACATCGTGCACGGCGGTGATGTCGCGCGTCGGGTCGCCGCGCACGGCCAGCAGGTCCGCGTCGTACCCGGGTCGCAGCGCGCCCTTGCGGTCCGCCACCCGACACGCCGCGGCGGCCACCGCGGTGCAGGCGGTCAGCGCCTCGGTCGGGCTGAAGCCCAGGTGGGTGAGCGCGACCAACCCATAGGGCAGCACGTCGTGCGGCTTCGGGGGCGCGATCCCGGCGTCGGTGCCCACGGTGATCGTGCACCCGAGGTCATGCATCCGGCGCATCCCGGCCAGCAGCTGGGGCAGGCGGGCGGCCAGCTCGGGCGGCGGAGGCAGCGTCGTCGGCGTGATCCCCACCGTCAGCGACACCACGATGCCGGCGGCGGCGATGGCCCGCAGCACCTGCTCGTCCCTCGCCACGCCGTCCGCGGTCATGAACGAGCAGTGCTCGATGCTGTCGACTCCGGCGGCGGCGGCATCGGTGATGCCCTGCGGGCCGTGGGCGTGCGCCGCCACCGGCAGTCCGCGGCGGTGCGCCTCGGTGACCACGGTGCTCAGCTCGGTGCGGGTGTACTGCGACTCATGCGGGTGCGACCCGGGCGTCAGCTGGCCGCCGGTGGCCATGATCTTGACGACGTCGGTACCGCGGTCGGCGCGTTCGGCCACGGCCGAGCGCAGCGCGTCGATGCCCGGCGCCTCGCCACCGAGAAACCAGCAGTGGCCCTGCACGGTGGTGATCGGCGGTCCGGCGACGAGGACCTGCGGGCCGGCCGCCGGCTGGGCCGCCAGCTCCGCGCGCAAGGCCAGCGTGCCGTAGTTCCGGTCCCCGAGGTCACGCACCGTGGTCACGCCGCCAGCGAGTGCCATGCGGCCCGCGGCCCGCATGCGCCGGTCGAGCTCGTCGTCCGAGGCGGCCTGGACACTGCTTACGACGTCGAGCGACGCGTCGAAGACCAGATGGACGTGCGGGTCGACGAGGCCCGGCACCAGGGTGACGTCCGACCCGAGGTCCACGACCTCCACCGCGTCGGCCCGCTCGGCAGTGGGCTGTACGGCGCTGATCCGGCCGGCATCGATGAGCACGTCACTCGGTCCGCGCCGGTTGTGCCCGTCGAAGAGTGCGCCCGCCCGCAGTGCCCACATCGGTGTTCCCTCCCCGTCCCGTGCGACGACCGTCTACCTGTCGGCAGCCGGCGTCAACGGGTATGTCGGAGTCTCGGCCGGCCGGCGCTGATACGGTCGTTGCCGCTGCGGCGATCTCGCTCGAAGGCAAGCCAGGGGGAGGGGTGGCCGGTGCCGAACAGCGTGGGCGGGGCAGGACGAAGGGGCGGCGAGCGGGGATGGGCCAACCGCGGGCCCGGCGACGACGGTGGCCAATCGTGCTCGCCGGCGCTGCCGCCGTGGGCGTTCTCGGCGTGGGCGCCGCGGCGTACCTGTGGCCCGGGACGACTCCGGTCATCAGCGTCGCGTCCTGTACGGCGACGGCCGGGTCCGCGGAGGTGGTGCTGGGGACGGCGGAAACCGCCAACGCCGCGACCATCGCCGCCGTCGGCAAACGCGCCGGCCTGCCGGATCACGCGGTGACCGTGGCGCTGGCGGCCGCGCTGCAAGAGTCCAAGCTGCGCAACCTCGACTACGGCGACCTGGATTCGGTCGGGCTGTTCCAGCAGCGGCCGTCGCAGGGTTGGGGCACCCCCGAGCAGCTGCGCGACCCCAGCTACGCCGCGGCCGCCTTCTACAACCGGCTCGCGGAGGTGCCGGGGTGGGAGACGATGTCGGTCACCGACGCGGCGCAGGCCGTCCAGCACAGCGCCGGCCCCACGGCGTACGCCCGGTGGGAGCCGCGCGCCCGGACTCTGTCCACCGTGCTGACCGGTCAGGTGCCGGCCGGCCTGCGCTGTCGCTACGACCTGCCTCCCGGTGGCGCCACGCCGGGGACGGTCACCGGCGGTTTGACCCGGGAAGCTGGTCCGGCGGGAGTGGGGACCACTGTGCCAAGCGCCCGGGGCTGGTTGGTGGCGAGCTGGTTGGTCGCCCACGGCGAGGCCCAGGGTGTGGCCAGCGTGAGCTTCGACGGCATGATGTGGACGCCCGGATCCGGCCGCTGGCGGCAGCAACCGCCGAAGCGTTCGGAAGTGGCGTTTCAGATGGCGCCGAGCCGGCCGAGCTGACCAGCCGCGACCCGCGCAGGTTACCGGCGCCGGGCTGCGTAGATCGCCAGCATCGGGCACCCTTAGCCGATCACTGCTTCGCGGAGGTCTCGGTAGTCCCGGTCGGTGTCCTCCGTTCGGGAGGATTCGTGTCCGTTCCCCGACCAACCCCCGACGACGTACGGCGGATCGCGACGGCGTACCACTTCAGCCTGTCCGACGACGAGGTGACGACGTTCGGCGCCTTGGTCGACGCCACCCTGGAGTCCTATGACCGACTCGACGAGCTGGTCGAACCCATTCCGCCGGTGCGCTACCCGCGAGAGCGCGGTCAGCGGCCAGCAGACTCCGGCAACCCGTTGGGTGCGTGGTACTACCGGTCGACGATCCGCGGCGCGGACAACGGAGTGCTTGCGGGCAAGACCGTGGCCATCAAGGACAACATCTGTGTCGCCGGAGTGCCGATGATGAACGGCACGGCGGTCTTGGAGGGCTACGTCCCGGACGCGGATGCCACGGTGGTGGAGCGGGTCCTCGATGCCGGCGGCACCATCCTGGGCAAGGCGGTCTGTGAGAGCTTGTGTTTCTCCGGCGGCAGCCACACCAGCGACACCGGTCCGGTGCGTAACCCCTACGACACCAGCCGGTCCACCGGTGGGTCGTCGAGCGGGTGCGCAGCGCTGGTGGCCACCGGCGCCGTCGACGTCGCCATCGGCGGGGACCAGGGCGGCTCGGTGCGGATCCCCAGCGGCTGGTGCGGCATCTACGGGCTCAAGCCGAGCCACGGTCTGGTGCCGATCCGGCGGGTCTGCGACCTGAAGGAGTTCACGGCCGTCGAGGCGGATCTGCGGGGGTGGGTGTCTGCCCGGTCGTGGACGTCGGGGGACGGCCCGAAGGCGATCTTCATCGACGCGGCGGGGTGGCTGCGGGAGCGGGATGTGCTGCTGCCGGGCGTGAGCACGTTGACGCGGCTGGTCGCCCAGGTCCGCGACGACACGACCCGCCGCCTGTGGGCGGTGCTGGATGGGTTGCTGACGGTGGGCCAGCGGTACGTGCTGGACCAGCTGCTGGAGGTCCCGCCCGGGCCGCGGATCTCGGACCTGGAACGCTGGCGCAAGGGGCCGCCGCCGCGCGGCAGCGGCCCCACCATGATCAAGGCCCCCGATCAGGTCGCGGACGTGATGGGGCTGGGCATGGGTGACCTGGGTGCCGAGGATCTGGTGCCGCCGCGCCGGTTGAGCGAGCTGGCCAAGTACGGGATGAGCGCGGACGCCTCCCTGATCCGCCGTCACCCGGAGGGGCGCCGGATGGCGACGTTGCTGGCCACGGTCCGGCTGCTGGAGGCCAAGTCGGTGGATGACACCTGGAGCTGTTGGACTTGCTGATGGCCACCGAACTGCTGAACAAGGCGCAGACGGCGGCGAACAAGGAGAAGGCCCGCAAGCACCCGAAGCTGGCGAAGGCCTCGGCCCGGCTGGCGGTGGCGGTGGAGGCGTTGTTCGAGTCCGACGGGTGGGGAGACCCGGAGGAGGACGTGCACGTCGCGGTGGTGTGGGATGCGATCGAGGCGGTCGTGTCCCGCGCAGAGCTGCGGGCCGCGCTGGTCCTGGTGAACGAGAACGTCCCGCCAGCGGATGCCGCCGACCCCGACGACTGGCGCAAGGAGCTGCCCGGCCGGTACACCGCCGTGTCGGGGTTCTTGATGGTCCTGCCGAAGGTGATCGAGTTCGGTGCGAACGCCGAGGGGGCGGCGGTGCTGGCGGCGATGGAGATGCTGCCGGACGTGCTGGCCTACCGCAGCCGCCTGGCCGCGCCGCTGATCCCGGCGCGGATGATCGACGAGACGGTGGTGAACGGGCCGTGGAAGCGGCTGGTGTTCGGCCACCCCGCGCACGAGGACGGCGCGGTGAACCGGCACGCCTACGCCTTCTGCGTGCTGGAGCAGTTCTACCGGCACCTCAAGCGCCGCGAGATCCACGCCCGAACCGAGCGGGCCGCGGCGGCCCGCGCGCACGCCGCCGCCACCCTCGCCCTGGCTCAGCCGGCGGCCGTCGACCCGGCCGGCTGGACCACGCTCACCGACCACCTGCGCACCCGCGGCTACACCGACGCCCAGCTGCTCGACGCCGGCGTCGGCCTGACCACCCGCCGCGGCAGCGTGGTGGACCGGTTCCGCGACCGGCTGATGTTCCCGGTCCGCGACCCGGGCGGGCAGCGCGTCGTCGGCTTCCTCGGCCGGGCGCTGGCCGAGGCCGAGGACACCCCGCGCTACCTCAACAGCCCGGCCACCGCGCTGTACCGGAAGGGGGAGGTGCTCTACGGCCTGGGGGCCGA
>JGI20195J14853_1000756_pt1 | contig 10918 bp, 12 predicted proteins | sample NGESurdeep092012_3_FD_14853 | JGI IMG/M metagenome (IMG submission 14853)
CAAGGGCGACGCGCGCTGTGGGTGGGCGCGGCGCATCAGCGCCGAGCGCGGACCCAACGTGGCCGCGGTGGCGATGGCCAACAAGAATGCGCGAGTACTGTGGGCGTTGCTCACCAGAGGTGACCGTTACCGCTCGACCAGCAAAATCACATCGGCTGTGTGGTCAAGGATTGATGTGGCACTGAAAATCGCTCTTGCCGAGGTTGCGTAGGGTGCGTTGTATGACGCTGATGGCGAACCGGTCGGACCGGCACTTCCAAACTCTGTCGGCAGCCATGGCCCGCGAGGCCGCCAGACTGATAGAGAACGAAGCGCGCGGAAATCCATCAAGGCCCGGGCTTCATCTCAAGCCCAACAAGCAGGCCGGATATATGACTGCAACCGAGTTCCAAATGGCGTCTACAATGACCCTTGCACGCGGGCGGGGTCCATATATGGCCGCCGCGCCGTTCTCGCCGTTATGTTCGAGCCATCGGAGCAGAGTCCTGAGGCGGCGGCGCGCCAGCAGCGCTGAATCGCTGGCCCAGGCCGCGGCCAGCATTCGCGCGACGTATAATTTGCGGTTGGGCGGCAATTGGTCGAGGATGTTGCGTTTCTTATGGACTCTGTATCGCTGCACCACCGCGAGATCGCCCAGGACATCGGACAGCGCCTTGCGAATCCCGCGCCCGCCGTCGATCACGCACAGGATGCGACCGTCGATCTTGAGCCCGCGCTCGAGCAGATCGTTGAGCAGCGCGGTGCACAGCGCGGCATTCTCGGTCGAGCCCAGCCACAGTCCCAGCACTACTTTGCGTCCATCGGTGAGAATCCCCAGCGCCACCACCACAGTGTGGTGCGCGACCTCGATCGCGTCGAGCATCAGCACCAGGAGCTCGAGCTCATCGAGTCGGCGCTTGAGCTGCTCGCGCAGCTTATCGGTCATCCGTGCGATCAGGTGGCGGCTCGCCGCACTCTTGCTCGCCCCGCGCACCACCATCGCGGCTGGCGGAGGCTCCAGGCTCTGCTCATAACCGCGGGTCGAGACCCCGAGCAGAATCTGATTAAGCACCCGCGCCGGAACCGGATCGGCCGCGCGAAACTGAACGACGCTTTGCAGTTGTTCCTCGGCTCCGTCTAAGCCGCGGACCCGGGGACACCCAACCGCCATGCGCCGCCCGCCGAACGGCAGGGTGATCGCAGCCGTGCCCCACCGATAATGAGACCGTTTGACTGAATGCTTGCCCTTGGGCCCGGCGAGTTGCACCACATCGAGTTCGAACAGTTCTTTGAGCGCGCTGATTCCTACCTGCTGGACCCACCCGAACAGCTCGCGGCGGCTGTGGATGATGCCCTCGATCATCGGCAACATCAGCTGCTGTGCTGTGAACAATAGACCGGCGCCGACTTGCGCCGGCTCACTAGCGTTTGCTCTTTTCTTCATCGGCGGCTCCTTTCCCACCCTCGGGAACGGTGTTCTTTGGCCAGACCCATTCTCAGGCCGGCCTTGGAGCCGCCGCTACTTACTCAAATTCCAATTTCAACAAGCCATGGTCCATTACCATTCGAAGAATCGCTTGTGTTTGCCGGGACCTTACACGTCAGTCTCCGTGTGGAATAGTTGAGGCGAATGCAACCGTAGCTAACGATCCCTTTGAAGCGCGGTCCAGCAGTGCGCCGTGTACCGAATCGCCTCAGGCTTCCATTTCAGTGGGTCTCAAAACCCGAAGTCGACCATAACTTCCTCAAACCGCCTGGCGCCGAGTTCCGGCCGGACGCGATATCTCATAGGCGGCGCTTGATCTGCATAGATATTTCTCGTGGGCAATCGGAAGGTGAGTTGGACGATCTCGTAACTGCATCAGTCGCGGAAATCGGCAGTTTAGTCGAGAGCCGGACGCGGCGAGTCAACTCCGTTTCGCCGGGTGACCTTGCACCCAAGCCTTGGTACAAAGCACTGTCGCCTGAGGGTGCAGACGGCCGGCTATTGCTCCGGAGGGCGGACACTTGTTTTTTCAAATCCGCTGCTGAAAGGACCGCCGCGGTGCTGCCGCGGGGACCGGGCATCCTGGGCCAGATGACGAGGATTATGAGAGCTGCGCTACGACGAGCCTGTTTGCCGCCCCGTGAGCGCCAGCGGCAAGATTCACGACCGCGGCTGCCGCCAGTAGAAGATGTGGCGTGCACCGATTTCCTGCAATCGCTCGACCACCCGCTATCATTTCCGAAGACGTTGGGATGCTTGGTGCTGACTGTTAGACGGAGAGACGATTAGTGGACTCAGCTAGAAACGGACGGCTTCGCGACGAGTGTCTGAAAGATCGAAGCTTGGCGCGAGCACTATAACGAGAGTCGTCCTCACACTGCTCTGGGCTACGTTCCACCCAGGGAATTTGCTCAACAGGCCGCGCGAACGTCGGCCCATCAACTCGCATTTTTCACTCTCCGACTGGATGAAGAATTGAGGGACCCTCAGCTGGCAGCGCGACCGATGACAGCGCTGCGGGTGACAATAACTCGCCCGATTCGCGGCCTTTGCTCAAAGAGGGGAATGACGACACATGATTTCGTAAGGCCCGAAATCGCTAAGCGTTTGTTTTCTATTCCAAGAATATGTGGAGCCTCACAACGAGGAGCAACACTTCTTCAATGGGTGGAACCATCGCGACTACGCTATCGCGCAATCCGTAACGACCAGGCCGTCTCGCGCAGACGCATCCGGGAGATCGCCGTGGCGCGTGTACGTTTCGGCTACTTCAGTATTTACGTAGTGCTGCGGCGCGAGATGATTGAAAATCAATGAGCAGAAGTAGTCTCTGTGGATTCGAAAGCGTCATGACTTATGGACCTAAGCAACTCGACCGTAGTCTGCGCCACCCGAGCGGGCTCGATCATTCGCATGCAATAGATCGTAGAATATCGACATCGCGCTTTCTCGCAGGGTTGGCATGTGAGTCCGGTCGCGATAAGCGGCCAAACCTTCGGACCCGAGGATTCGATCAATCGAGAATCCGAAGCGCCAAATAGAGTTATAGTCGGGACGCCCAACAGACCGGCAAAGTGCCGGGCGCTGCTGTCCATAGTTATCGTCAACCGCGCCCTCCCGATCGCGACTATTGCGTCTCTCGGCGTTCCGGAGAGGAAGGTGACCCGCGTGTTTGACTGCATCGCGGACTTGATGGCCGTTACGTCGTCCGGCATGCCCAAAACGGCTATTCGGCACTCAAGGGGCAGCTGTTTGATTAGCTCGACGTAGTAGATGATCGGCCACTTCTTGTTTTCCGTCGACGCACCTGGGTGTATGAGGACATCGTAGAGAGGAGGTTCGATCCTCCGGCGGAGCTCCGGAACGAAGGGCACTGGGCGAATCGGTCCAACTGGGATGAAGCCGCTTGCCATTGAGTAAGCCACCCACTCGCGAAGTTGATATGGCAACTTCCTGTCGACTGGGACCCGTACATCGAATAACCACGAGAACTTTTCGCTCTGTGCGCCAGCGAGCTTGGCTCTGCGCCAGTGCAGACGTCGTATTAGCCATAGAAGAAGCGGAATCTTCCAGCTAGCCGCGATGCGAGGCGCGTGGGGCGAAATCCAGACAAGGTCGGGATCGAGACGGCGCATCGCACCGAAGAACTCAGAAAGTTTATTTGGGCCACCGCGCAGGGGCAGTTCTTCGATGACCAGGTTTCCTCCACAGGCTCTGAAATCGAGTAGCTCAACGAAATCGCGAATTTCGCGGTTCGGGAAGATCAGTACCACGACATTCGATCCGCGACCTAATTCCGCACCAATCGTAGGAGCGGCGTTGAAGATATCTCCGATTCCCTTGAAAGCGCCGAAAATAACCTCTCGGGCCGCCATTACCAGCACGCCCCTTGGCTTGGAATCCTTCGGGTTGCAGCCGAGCTGACTCGATTGTCCGGCTCAACGGGTGGCAAACCCATCGAGATCTCAAGATTGGGTACCCGCATGATCGGCACCCCCTTATAGCCGGCGGTTCATAGGTTACGAGCGTCCCTAATTTGGCAGCGGGTTAGCCTTTTGTCAATCTACAAGACGATTTTGTTAACCACTGCGGCACTCTCCACGAAATCGGCAAAGTGGCCCGCAAACCCTGCTCGCGCACAGGCGCCCGCTATGCTGGCCGCGCTCGCGCAGTTTCCCCACGCACCCGTGGCGTGCCGGGCGATGTGCTTATTTCGAGCCAGCCGTTCTGACCGCGCCCTGAGCCGCACCAAGCACACCAAGCGCGAGCCATCCCAAGGCCGTGGCGCCAATCAGCAGCATCACTGTTATAATCACCGTCCAGAAACTGCCGGTCGGTTTGGCAAACGGCTGCGGTTTGAAGCGTAGCTCGCGTTCCGCGCGTTGCTGGTGAATCGTTTCAAGATCGACTGCCCGTGAGCCGACCGCGCCGGTGGTGGCGGTGGGCGACGGCGCGCTGGGGTTCTGGGCCGCGGTGCGCGAGGTGTGGTCCGAGAGCCGCGAGCAGGCCTGCTGTGTCACAAGCTCGGCAATGTGCTCGACAAGCTGCCCCAGCGTTTACAACCCCGCGCCAAGCGCGCGCGGTACGAGATGATGTACGCCGAGCGCCGCGCCGACTGCGAGGCCGCAAGGCTTCGCTTCGAGGCCGAGTATCAGGCCAAGCACCCCAAGGCGGTCGAATCGCTGGTGGCCAATTGGGAGCGCCTGATTACCTTCTTCGACTTTCCCGCCGAGCACTGGAAGCACCTGCGCACCACCAATGTCATCGAGTCGCCGTTCGCCACCGAGCGGCTGCGCGAGCGTGCGACCAGGGGGCGCGGGCTCGAGAACCAAAGGCTTGCTGATGGCATTCAAGCTGCTCGACATGGCCCAGCTTCGCTGGCGGCGCCTCGATGGCACTCACCTGCTGCCGCTGGTGCGCGGTGGCGCGAAATTCGTCGATGGAGTCCGCCAGGATCGACCACCGCAAGTTATTCAATCAAGCGAGACCGAACCAAGGGAGGCCGCCTGATCATGACCGGCCGATCCACAACATTTGACAATAACTCCCAAAACTTCGGCGAATGCCACTCTCCAGTCCGCAGGTTGACCTCGGATGGCAGATCTTGGTAGAAATAATGCTCTTTCAAGGACACGTAAGGCCGGTTCCCGGAGGGCGGACGAAATTGTTCTCCCAGCCAGCCGGAAAGAAATATGCTGGAATCGCCACCGGCTTGTTTAACGCGCTTTCCGACAAGCAGAAGATACTGCGGGATCGCCATTGTCAATCGTATCTTGACGATGCGCTTTTCGTGATTGCGAGGCAGACGCTCACGATGGCGGTCGTTGGCCGAAACACGTAAGATGCCATAGAGAGTGATGCGAGGGGTGAGTTCGAGGTCGGTAGTGCACTTGTCGTGGCGGATATAGCGCACGAGCGCGCGCGCCAAATCGACAACTGAAGTGAAGATGCCGCGGACGCTGCAAATCTGAAATTAATTCTAGCAGAATGCGGAAAAGGGATCGTTTCTCACTCGACTACTACATCATCCTGCTAGAGCATGACGTTGGGAGTTTCGTTCACATTGTTATGCGGGGAGACGCTTAGTGGACTCACCTAGAATCAAGCGGGGGGTATATAAACCCGGCATACTGCCAGAACGGGGCGAAAGGGCTGCAGAGCCATATGACGTGTCCGACCAAATAGATCTTAGTGAGTACCTGTTTGCGATCAGATATCGCTGGCGGCTGATGGCGGTTACCATATTACTTACGCTGGTTGCGACCTTTGTCGTTACCAAGTTTGTGATGAGGCCTTGGTATCGTGCTGAGGCGATCATTAGGCCTGTCGGCCAAAACACCGTCTTAGCAGAGACGACAGGTATGCTGAGCGGTATTGGTGGCACGAGTGCGCTCGGAAGCCTGGCAACGGGAATCCTGGGCAACTCGTCAGGAAGCGGCGATGGCGAATACATGCCAACACTTACAAGCTTTTCCTTCACAAACGCTCTAGTGAAGAAACATCAACTAAGGGAGCATTTGTTGGCCGAGGAGAGAACCTTCGGGACTAACTCGAAAGGAGACCCGGATTGGGTCGTCTACAGAATTCTAAAGCGGCGTTTCGAATGTCGTTTTGCGCAAAGCACGGGCAATCTCACCCTGTACTATCTGGATCAGAATCGCTCTGAAGCTGAACGGATCCTGGGCTTCTACATAAACGACCTGCGCGAGATATTACGCTTTCGACAGGTGCGTGATACAATCGCAGCAGTCGCATCTTTGCGGGAGGAGGCGAAAGTAAGTTCCGATGCACTGCTTCGTGACCAGCTTTATGAATTGATAGCAAGACAGATACAACGCCAAAAAATGGCCCAGGTGCAGGCGGACTTCGCCTTCATTGAGCTAGACCCCCCGACTTCCCCAGACATTACCTACAAGCCAGCTGTCTTGCTGGATTGTGTAATTATGGGGTTGCTGTCCGCCATTGGCGCAACCGTGTGGATTCTAGTAATGGATGGCGATGCCGCTGACCTCAGCTTAACCAGTTCACGATCTGGCGACGATAAGGAACAAGGCGCCGTGACACCCGGAACGGCGCAGAAGGTTTTGAGATAATTCCGCCTTCCTATTACCGGAGTGTTCGAAAACGGTCCTTTTCCCGCATCCTGCTAAAGAAGGAAGAAACTTCGTTGCCTCAGAAGGTACTGATAACAGGACATGCCGGCTATATCGGAGCCGTAATGGTGCCCCTGCTACAATCTGCGCGACACGAAATCACAGGTTGCGATACAACGCAAATGCCGCCTCGCTGCGATGGTCAAAATGTTATTCCGAGAAACTAACCTCAAGGGGGCTTTCACGATCGATTTGGAGCGAATTGAAGACTCACGGGGCTTCTTCGCCCGCGCCTTTTGTCAACGCGAATTCGAGCAGCACGGCTTGAATCCGACTCTCGCCCGTGCAACGTCTCTTTCAACCCGAATAAAGGTACCCTGCGCGGGATGCATTAGGTGGAGCCGGTTCGCGAGGTCAAGCTGATTCGCTGCACCGCCGGTGCCATATTCGACGCGATCATCGATCTCCGGAACGGCTCACCGACTTATCGCCAATGGACTGGAGTAGAGCTCTCTGCGCAGAATCGGCGCTTGTTTTACGTGCCGGAAGGCTTTGCTCACGGATACCTGACTATAACTGAAAACACCGAGGTATTCTATCAAGTGTCTGAGTTCTACAGCCCCGGGTATGAGCGGGGTATCCGCTGGAATGACCGGGCCTTCGAAATCGAATGGCCGAATGAGCCGCTAATCATTTCACCTAAAGATGCCGCTCATCCAGATTTTTTATGAGCAAACGGGTTTTGCTGACCGGCGCGAGCGGTTTCATCGGCCGTCACTGTCTGGCTCCGCTTTGCGCAGCCGGTTACGAAGTGCACGCGGTATCATCGCGCGAGAGGTCGACAGAACGCCCAGAGGCCAAATGGCATAGAGCGAATCTGCTGGATAAGACGCAGCTTGACCAGTTGATAACGAGAATCAAACCGACCCATCTATTGCATTTCGCCTGGTACGCGATTCCAGGTAAATATCCTACTTCCTCGGAAAATTTGCGCTGGTGCCAAAGCACCCTTGAGTTGCTGCGCTCTTTTGCCGACAATGGCGGCAAAAGAGCAGTATTCGCCGGGACGTGTTTCGAATATGATTCCAGCTACGGTTTCTGCAACGAGGAATTAACACCCTCTCGCCCTTCAACCTTCTATGGCGTTTGCAAAAACGGGACCCGGGAAGTTGTGGCCGGGTTCTCCCGCCAATTTGGCATCAGTTCGGCATGGGGTAGGATCTTTTACCTGTACGGCCCCCATGAGCCCAAAGTCCGTATGGTTCCAGCGGTAGTCTTGGCCCTTTTGCGAGGTCAGAATGCGCCTTGCAGCCACGGACGCCAAGTGCGCGACTTTCTTCATGTTGAAGACACAGCCTCTGCTTTCGTGTCTCTGCTGCAAAGTGAAGTCGAGGGGACTGTCAATATCGCCTCAGGCGAGCCGATCACGATACGGTCGCTCGTGGAACACATCGCGGCACTGCTGAATTCGCGGGATAGGGTTAAATTTGGTGCCATTCCGGCCGGTCTGAATGATCCGCCGTTCTTGGTTGCCGACACTCGAAGGTTACGCGAAGAAACGGGCTGGCAACCTAAGATAACCCTTGAAGAGGGGCTCGAAGACACCATCAAGTGGTGGCGTAAGGTGCTGGCTTCGGCAGTCATCGAGAAAGTTTAGGATATACCGCAAAGCTGTGCCGCACTACTGAAACCCAGTAACTACTCTTGGGCCTCAAGGCGGGCGGCGATGGGCCTCCACAACAAATGTCGCATGGCGGAACAATGGATCAAGGAAGGCCAGCAGGCGATAAAAATGACGCGGCTAAGCTGTCGGTTGGTCGCTGACCAGTTTGCAGCAGCGCCCGGTGAAAACCGGCGGACGCTTGATAAAGCATGCCCACCACTACTAATTGTTGCTGGTCGAGAGTCATTTGACGCGCCGGCTCTCTGACAATATGCTGCGGGAGATCACCGCCTTGCCGTCGTCGGTGGGATAGTGGATTGCCGCGCCTGGGGACAAAATCGCTCGGGGCGAGCATGGGCGGCAGGAGCAGTGTCTCAAAAATAGGCTGCATGAGCAACGGCGGTTGGCATGCTCGGCAGTCGGAAGGGCGCGAACCGCCTTACTTGCCTCTGCGCGGAGCCGGCTGTGACCGTGAGCGGAGCAGCGCGTTGACCCTGGAATCGTTACCGGTCTGAAAATCTCGTACATGTTGGCAAAGGAAAATGAAATCCCGGCTCAAGCAAAAACCTCTTCCTCTTTGCAACTGAGCGATTCTATCCCAGGACGCTCGTTCGGTATCAAACTATTCGCACGGAAAGCCTGGCCTCAGCGGCAAGAAATTAACGCTGGTGCCCGACCTCAATCGGCCGCGTCTTAGTTAACCAAAGCTCTGCAAGTATGAGCCAGTTTACCTGTCGAATTTGCCAGTCCGGCGACCTGCTACACTTTTTGTCGCTCGGAGCGCAACCCTTGGCGACAGATTTGTGAGGCCTGCCGAACTATCGCAAGCTGAAGCAGCGTATCCGTTAGACGTGTATTTATGCCTGCGGTGTAACCTGGCTCAGCTTCTAGATCTGGTCGGAAGAGAAGTGCTGTTTCGCGAGTATATTTATCTATCTTCGCCCATGCCTCGACTATCCGACTACTTTCGCAACTATGCAGAAGACGTAATGCGGTGTTGCGTTCCGACAATCTCTCCGCGGCGACCCACGAACTGCCGCTGAGCGGCGGACGGGCGCTCACCAAACGCTATCGAGCCTTGCTGGAGCACTACGGCCTGCGGTCAACCCGGATCTTTCCGCGCAAGGCCCACGAGAACGGCGTGGTCGAGCAGGCCCATCGGCGCACCAAGTCGATCCTGGCGCAGATGCTGGTGCTGCGCGGAAGCTGCGACTTTCCCAGCGTTGAAGAGTATCAGTGCTGGGTGCGCGAGGTGATCGAGCGCGAGCACAACGCCCTGCTCGGCGAAAAGCTGGCCGAGGAACGACGGCATCTGCACGCACTGCCGGCGATGGCGCTGCCCGCGTACACCTCGATGACGGTCAAGGTTCGCCGCTGGAGCACGATCCGGGTGCTGAATCACACCTACTCGGTTCCGGCCAGGCTGATCGGCGAGCGGGTCAGGGTACTGCTGCATCACGACCATCTCGAGGTCTACTTCGCAGGGAAGATGGTGGAGCGGCTGCCGCGAATCCGCGGCCAGCATGCCGCGCGCATCGATTATCATCACGTGATCTGGTCGTTGGTGAAAAAGCCCGGCGCTTTCGCCCGTTACCGCTGGCGGGAGGAGCTGTTCCCGAGCCTGATCTTTCGGCGCGCCTGCGACGTGTTGCGTAGCTTCCATGGCGAGCGGGCCGACGCGGAGTACGTGCGTATCCTTTATATGGCAGCGACTAACGGCGAAGCGGTGGTGGAACGAACCCTGCGCGAGCTGCTAGACAGCGCCGATCGATTCGATGCTGATCATGTTCGGCGCGCGGTGAGACCCGAGCGACCGAGTGTGCCATCGGTCGCGATCGGAGCGCCGGATCTGAGGGTATACGACGCGTTGCTTGAAGAGGCGGTGTCATGAAAGCCGCTCAAGTGGATGTCGTCGAACGCACCACGCAGTTGCTCACCAGCTTCAATCTCAGCACCGCGGCGCCCGAACTCGGCCCGCGTCTGGAGAGCGCCGGCTATCGCGAGGCGCTGCTACTGGTCGTGGAAGTGCTGGAGATGGAGGCCGAGGCGCGCGAGCAGCGCAAGATCACGCGTCTGCGCCGCGCCGCGCAACTTCCGCCCGGCAAAACCTTCGAGGCCTTTGACGCTAGCACGCTGCCGGCACCGCTGATGCGAAAGCTGCGCGAGCTTGCGCGCGGCGAGTTCCTGGAGCGGGCGGAGAACGCGCTGGCTTTCGGTCTACCCGGAGTTGGCAAGAGTCACGCCGCCTGCGCGATCGGCGACGCGCTCATCGAGCAGGGACATTCGGTGCTGTTCCGTCCGGCGTATCAACTGGTTCAGGAGCTGCTCGCCGCCAAGCGCGATCTGGTGCTGCCGCAGAAGTTGCGCCGACTCGATTCGTTCGAGCTTTTGATCCTGGACGACATTGGCTACGTCAAACAGAGCCCGGAAGAAGCCGAGGTCCTGTTTACGCTGGTCGCCGAACGCTACGAACGGCGCTCGATGCTGATTACCAGCAATCTGGTGTTCAGCGACTGGGAGCGAATCTTCAAAGACCCGATGGCAACCGCGGCAGCCATCGATCGCCTGGTCCATCACGCGGTGATTCTGGAGTTCAACGTGCCGAGCTATCGCACCAGGAAACGCCGGCGAACCGATGCCGATCAGGCCGCCGAAACTGCGGACGCGAGGGCTGGCTGATGAGCGCGACGGTTCTGG
>JGI20195J14853_1000760_pt1 | contig 10908 bp, 7 predicted proteins | sample NGESurdeep092012_3_FD_14853 | JGI IMG/M metagenome (IMG submission 14853)
AAGCGTCAAGACACGACGCAAAAGCGCCGGCTGGAACCCCGGCTTCCTTCTCCAAATCCTGCAACTCAAATGACCGTTAACCTGGATTCCGAGCCGTGCACGCGCAGGTGACCCGCGCCAGGGCAGCGTCCAGCGCCTCAGCGGAAAGCTCCATGAGATCAGGCACTTCGGTCCAGATCAGGGCGGCCCGCAACGGTTTGTCCGGGTACAATTTCGCCAGCACGGCGCGGTAGAGCGCGAGCTGCCGCACGTAAGCCTCTGGTACGTCGGCGATTCGGCGCGGCGGCGGCCGATTCGTTTTGAAATCGGCAATCAGAACAGAGGCTTGCGTCACCGCCAGGCGGTCGATCTGGCCCGACACCAGCACCGTTTGGCCGCCCATTGGCAGCCGGCCGACGATCGGAACTTCCGCCCGGCTGCCGGAGGTAAATAGCTCGTAGAAGCGCGGATCCTCGAGCACGAGCATGACTTGCTCGGCGATTTTGGCGCGCTCCTCGGCAGCCAATTTGGCGCCGGCGCGCGCCAGATAGGCCTCTGCCACCTTGAGCCGCCGCTCAGGCGGAATATCCGGCAGCGACTGCATCAGCCGGTGCAGCAGCGAGCCGCGCAGCAGGGCGGAGGCCGTGCCGCCGGTCGCAACGGGGCGCGCCGCGTCGTCATCCATGGCGCTGGACGGGGTGACGGTGCGCATCGCCGCGCGCTCGGCCGGCGCATGGCTCGTCAGCCAAGCCGGCAGCGGCGTTTGCTTCTTCGCACTCGCCGCCACGGCCTGCGCGGGCACGGCCGGTGGCGCCTCGCCTTTGCGGTAGCGCAGCACCTCGCCATCGCCGTCGTCCGCCGGCTCCGGCACGCAATATGTGCTCAGCGCGTCGCTGACGAGCTGATACCAGCAGCCGTCGGGAATCTTGCGCGCGCCTTGCGTGCCGCACACGATCAGACGCTCGGCCGCGCGCGTCATCGCCACGTACAACAGCCGCCGATATTCGTCGCGCGCGTCGCCCTGCGCCTGCGTGCGCGCGTCCGCCATGGCGCCGCCATCCTCGGCGCGCGCGGTCGCCCACACCAGCGCGCCGTTTGCGAGGGGTAGCAGCCGCGGATCGCGCGGACCGCCGGGCGGCGTCGTGGTGTCGGCCAGGATCACGGTGTTGGCTTCCAGCCCCTTGGCGCCGTGCACGGTCATCACCCGCACCTCATCGCGCGCCATTTCCATATCGCGGCGCACTTCGCTGCGCGCGGCCCGCAGCCAGGCGAGAAAACCTTGCAGCGACGGCGTCTGCCGCGTCTCGTAATCGAGCGCGAGGTTGAGGAATTCGTCGAGCGCGTCGTTGGCTTCCGGACCGAGGCGGCCTAAGAATTTCTGCCGCCCGCGTGCGGCGCCCAGCACATGGGCAAAGAAAGCAAATGGCGAGAGCTTGCGCGCGGCCTTCGCCAACTCATTCAATGCGCCGTCGGCCGTGGCAAACACCGGATCGTCACCGGCTTTGGCGCGCAAGGCTGCGCACAGCGAAGTCTTGCGATCCCAGGCGAGCGTGAACAGCTGCTCTTCGCTGAGCCCGAACAGCGGGCTCTTGAGCACGCTCGCCAGGCTGAGATCGTCGTCCGGCAGCAGCAGCGCGTCGGCGAGCGCCATCAGGTCCATCACCGCGATATGCTCGGTCAGCACCAACCGGTCGGCGCCGGCGACCGGCACGCCGGCATTCTTCAGCGCGCGGATGATCGCCTCGAACAGCGGCCCGCGCTGGCGCACCAGCACCAGCACCTCGCCGGCTTTCAGCCCGCGCGCCATCCAGCGTTTCACATGGGCCGCGATCCGGCGCGCCAGCAGCACGCGCGGGCTTTCCTCGCTCAAGGTGTCGAACGGCGCGTCCCAGCCTTCGATCTCGCGCTTTTCGGCGGGCGCCATCAGCGGCCAAAGCTCGACCAGACCGGGCGCGACGTTGGGCAAGGCTATGTGCGGCGGGATGCCGGCTTCGTCGGTGGTCACGCTGACGTAAGTCTCGCGCGCGGCAAACACCTGATCGACCGAGCCCAGCACATTCTCGCCCGAGCGGAACGAGTGGTGGAAGCGCAAATAGCGCCAGCCTTGCTCGGGCGTGTCGAATTGGCTGGCGAACAGGCGGCGCATTTCGTCGAACGCCTTCGGCGCCGCGCCCTGGAATGAGAAGATCGACTGCTTCTCGTCGCCGACTGCAAACATTGTGCGCCGCACATTCGGCCGACCGCCTCCGGGCATGAATTCCGAGGCGATTGTCCGGATGATCGTCCATTGCTTCGGGCTGGTGTCCTGCGCCTCGTCGATCAGCACATGGTCGATGCCGAGATCGAGCTTGTAGAGCACCCAGGCCGCCGACACGTTGGCAAACAGCGCCAGCGTCTTGTCGATCAGGTCGTCATAGTCGAGCAGCGCGCGGCGTTCCTTTTCCGTCTGGTAGCGCGCGATCACTTCGACGGCGATGGTGACGAGCGCCTTGGTGCGCTCGCGCGCGGCCAGCGCGCGTTCGCGGGCGAGCAGTTGGCACAAGCGTTCTTGCTCGGCAACGAGGCGGTCGGCCCAATCCGGATGCGCCTTCGCAAGCTTGTCAGTGAGAATCCGTTTGCGCGGCTCGCGTTCGGCGGTGCAGAAGATTTTCAGATATTCATCGATGCGTTCGCGCTCCGAAGCGGTACACGCGGCCTCGAGCGCCGCGATGTGCTTCTTGTCGGAGACCGAGCCGGAATCGAGAATCTCGATCAGTGCCGGCCATTCTGCAATAGGGATGAGCGAATGCGAGAAGAATTCCTGCTTGACCGACTCAACGGTGTCATTCGGATCGATGCCGAAGGTGTTCGACAATTCGGCAATCGCTAAATCGACGCTGCCGGCGCGCGCGATCCATTCAGTGAGCGCGTCGCGGTCGGCGATCGCATCGCTCACCACGTCCTTGAAGGTCTGGTCGGCGGCGACCACGATGGCGGTGGCCAGCGCGCGGCCGAGCGCGCTTTCGGGCTCGGCCGAGGCGTCCAGCAGCACATCCAATGTCAATTTATCCAGCAACTGCGTGGTCGTTGCTTCGTCGAGCACGGTGAAGCGCGCGGCGACATTGGCCTCGAACGGGAACCGGTGCAGCAGCCGCGTGCAGAAGGCATGGATGGTCTGCACCTTCAGTCCGCCCGGCGTCTCCAGCGCGGAAGCAAACATCCGGCGCGCCCGCGCGCGCTGGAGGGCATCGGCCTTGAGCCCGGTGCTGGCCGCGATCTTCTCATCGAGAGCGTCGTCGTCGAGTGTGGTCCATTCGGCCAGCCTGCTGAAGACCTGGTTCGCCATGTTGGCGGCGGCGGCCTTGGTGAAGGTGATGCACAGGATCTTGGCCGGATCGACGCCGCGCAGCAGCAGGTTGATCACGCGCTGCGCCAGCACATAGGTCTTGCCGGAGCCGGCATTGGCGGACACGAAGGCCGAGACGTCGGGATCGGCGGCCCTGACCTGAACATCAAGCACATCGGGCGGAATGATGCGAGCGGCGGTCACGGGCGCCTCGGATTATTGCATTTAGCAATATTATTCTTGTTTTTGATATCGCGATTTGTTATATCGCAAACGTGCAGATCGCGTTCACCAGCGCGGCAACGCGCCAATGGCTTGGGCTTTCCGCCAACATCCGCCNGCGAATCGAGGCCAAGCTGGCGGTTTTTGCCGAGACTGGGCACGGCGACGTGAAACGGCTCAAAGGCCGCGCCGGAGCAAGGCTGCGCGTTGGCGACTGGCGCGTCATCTTCTATGTCGAGGGCGACACCATCGTCGTCGCCGCCGTCGGGCATCGCCGCGAAATTTATGATTGAGAGGTCTTCATGACCAAAGTTCAGTTCATCAAGACGACGGGCGGCGAGGAACTCGCTGTTCTGCCGAAGCGGGAATACGAGCGGCTCACCGCTCTGGCTGCCGATGAGGATACCGGCGCGGCCAGGATCGTGCGCAATGCACGCGCGGCGATCACGGCCGGTACCGAGATCGTGCTGCCCAAGATCGTTGTCGATCGCGTGGCCGCGGGCGAGAATCCCGTTCGGGTGTTGCGCGAGTGGCGTGGCATGACACAGGCCGAGTTGGCGGCTTCGGAATCCGTTGGCATCACGCAGGGCTATCTTTCCGACCTGGAAGCGGGAAAGCGCAAAGGCCCTGTCACGCTGCATCAGAAGTTTGCCCGGGCGCTCGGCGTGCCGATTGAACTCCTGTTGCCGGTTGCTGTCTCGGACGAAGAAGCCGCCCTGGCACGCGTCGCCCAGCGCCGACGCGCGGTCAAAGAAATGCAGCGGGCTCGCGGTCGGCGATAATACGCTCACGCGCCTTCTCCCTCGTCGGCGCCGCCAGTGAGCGACCATTCCTTGACGCGGGCGAGGTGATCGTAGTCGCCGTAGCGGGTCTTCCACATTGGACTGAGCATTGAAGAATAAGGCTCGCCGTCGATCAGGTATCGTCTCGCGTTGTTGGCGAGTTTTTGCAACGCGCCGTCCGCTTCGGCATCGGCCGTGCTGTCCTTGAGCTTGACGATCTTGATTTCGCCCGCCGGCTCGCCGCCCTTGAGGCCGACATAGACCAATTCGGCGACCGAGGCCCCGCGCGCGATATCGGCGAAGCCGCCCGCGCGCAGAATGGCGGATTCCAGCGTGAGCTGCGGCGCGAAGCCGACCTTGACCTCGTCATGGCCGGGCAGTCGGCCGGTCTTGTAGTCCAGGACAGCGTAGCGGCCGTCGCTGAGCCGCTCGATGCGGTCGGCGCGGGCCGACAGCGTGAACGTGGTGCCGCCGAGCGGGATCTCGATTTCACCGCGGATCTCCGCGTGCAGCGCGGCGATATCGCCGCGCCGCGCGCCGTCCCATTGCGCGAACCAGCGCGCGATGCGCACGAAGCGCGGCCACCAGAACGCGCGCGCTTCCGGAAAATCGGACAGTGCGGCGAAATGTTTCTCGCCCAACCCGAGCAGCTCGTTCAGCGGGTCGGCCGGCGGTTTTTGCGCGAACATCTTCGTATAGTCGCCGATCGCCGCATGGATGATGGTGCCGCGGTCGCGCGCGCCCGGCGGCGTGTCGACCGCATCGAGCGGGAATAGCCGCAACACGTGCTTGGCATAGATGGTGTACGGGTCGCGCAGCCAGTGCTCGATCTCGGTCACTGAAAGCTTGGATGGGCGCGCTTCGCGCGGCGGCTTTGGCTGCGGACGCTCGGCCGCCTTGATCTTGGCCGGATGATCGAGCGCGCGCGCGAGATCGAGATACTGGTGGCCGCGCTGAAGCACGGTATTCCATCGCTCTTGGCCGGCGAGTGCGGCGATGCGCTGCACGAAGCGCGAGGTCACCGTCGGCGCGCCGGCAAGCTTGCCGGCGTGGGTGAGAATTACTTCTTGTGCGCCCAGCGCCTGCGCGAAGTCGTGCGCGGACAGGCCGATGCGGCGCTCGGGCGGATCGAGGCCGAGGTCGCGGCGCATCGGCCGGCTCAGCCAGGGGTCGCTGCGCGTTTCCGGTGGCCAAGTGCCCTCGTTGAGGCCGCCGAGCACGATCCGGTCGATTGTTTGCAGGCGCGCTTCCAGCGGGCCGAAGATGCGCACGCGCACGTCACGCGTTTCCGGCCGCCGCACCACGCGGTCGCCGATGGTCGCGTGAAACAGCTCGGCGTAGTCGCCCTTGGCGACGGTCAGACCGGCCGCCGACGAACTGGCGGCGATTTCCTCAAACGCGCGCGCGAGCGCGGCGCCGTCATTGCCGGCGAAGGCGGCGATTTCTCCGGCGGCGTCGCGCCCGAGCGCGGCGATAGCCTCGCTGTGGCGGGCAGCGAGCGTGGCGAGCGGATGATCGCCGGGCTTTTGCGTTTCCAATGGCGCCAGCGCGGCGGCGAGCTTGGCGATCAGGGTGGCGGCGGCATCGAGCTCTTCCTCAGCAATCAGCCAGCGCGGGTCGCTGCGGTGAAGCGAGGAGCGATTGGCGCGGAAGCTCGCCAGCGCATGCGCCAGGCCGGCGGGCGCGGGGCGCGGCCGCGGTCCGCGCAGAACGCTGCGCTCCAGCGCCGCGATGGCTGCGTTGTGTTCGCCGGGCGGCTGCCCAAGCCGCAGCAACGGATGTTTCAGCAGCGCCAGCAGCGTCACCGGCTCAAGCCCGCCGAGCGCGGCTTCGGCGGTGAGCCGCGCGAACACGCCCGCCTCGGTGTCGGCCAGCGAGTCACCGCCGGAATCGTCGACCGCCACCTGCCAGCGCTCCAGTGCGGCCACGACGCGGCGCGCCAAGGCGCGATCGGGCGTAATAAGTGCGGCGGTCTTGTCTGCGGTGTCGAGTGCTTCACGCAAGGCGACCGCGATGGCGAGCGCTTCTTCCTCGGGATTGGTGGCCTCGATCATGCCGAGCGAGGCGAGCGCCGGGTGCGCGGCGGCGTCGAAGTCCTTGGTCTTGCGGCGCTGCTGCCAGCGTTCGGTTGTGGCGGCCGGCCGCAATGCTTCCGACACCAGCATTTCGCGCCCGTGCGGCTTCGGATCGCTGAGCGCGACCACGTCTTTGCGCGCGATGCCGATACGCGCCAGCAGCGCGTGCATGGCGAATTGCGCATGGCCGGCGGCGGGTGCGCCGTCGTGGCTGTTGTCGGCATCGTCGCCAGCGATGAGTTGCCATGAGGCATCGTCGAGATCGATATCGAGGCCGGGCAGTACGACCGCGCCATGCGGAAGCCCGGCGATGGTGGCGAGCAGTTTGGCGGTGGCCGGCATTGAGCCGGTGGAGCCGGCGGCGATCACCGGCGCATCGCTGCTGGCCAGCCGCTTGGCTTCGGCCTCGATCAGCCGGTCGCGCCGCTCGGCCGCTTCGATCTCGCCGCGTTCGGCGCGGATGCCCGGCCAAGCCACGCGCGCGATCTTGAGGAAGCGCAGCGAGAGCTGCCAATAGGGATCGAGATCGTCCGGCACCAACCCATCGAGCGCGTCCCAGCTCACCTGCCGCGTGGTCATGTCGTCGATCAGGCGGGCGAGATCGTCCGCCAGCCCGAGCGCGGCCGACGGCGTGTTGGCGATCAGCGGCGAACCGGCGGCGCTGCGCACCTCCGGCGAGTTCGCCCAGATCAGGATCAGCTCGGCCAGCAGCAGCCGACGCTCCAGCGGCGCGATCGCTTGCGGCAGTTCAAGCGCGGCCTCGGCAAGCTCGCCGGTGGCGGCTTGCGCGAAGGCGATCTCGTCCTCGTCGAGGTCGCCGATGGCGACGATACGCGGCAGGATGGCGGCGTCGCCGTCGAGGCATTCGAGGAACACGTCGCGCGCCAGCCGGCAGGCGCGCCGCGTCGGCAGATAGAGCGTGGCGCGGGCGAGTTCGAGCGGATCGCGCGTGGCCGGAAAGCCGGGCACCAGCTTGCCTTCGCGTAACGCGCCGATCAGCGCCGGCAGAAACGGCGCTGAGGCGGGGATGTTGAAGACGCGTGGCGTTGTGGCCGGCATGCGCGAATCATACACGCTTTAGGCCGCGCCCGAATCGGAATGACGGTGTGAGCTATGAGCCCGCGCTGGCGCGGATGGCGGCTTCCGCCGCGGCGATGGCGTCGGGGGTGCCGACATGCATCCACAGGCCCTCCAGCCGCAGGCCGGCGAGCCGCCCGGTGGCGGCCGCGCGCGTAAACAGCGTGGTGAGCGGAAATTCGCCCGGCGGCGCGTCCGCAAACAACGCCGGCGCCAGGATCGCCGCGCCGGCATAGACGAACGGCGCCACCTCGCGCTCGGCGCGCGCGCGCAAGGTGCCGTCGCCCGCCATGACGAAATCGCCGCGCCCGCCATAGCCGATGCTGCCGGCGGTTGGCGCTAGTAGTAGAAGGGCGTCCATGGAGTCGGGGTCGAAGGCTTCCGCCAGCCGCGCAAGATTGGGCTGCACGCCGTCGATCCAGATGCTGTCGGCGTTGAGATGGTAGAACGGCGCGGCCCCGAGCTCGGGCAGCGCCTTCAACACGCCGCCGCCGGTGCCGAGCAGCAGGCCGCGTTCGTCGGAGATCGCGATCTGCGGCCGCGTGCGGGAAGCCACGTGCTGGATCATCTGCTCGGCGAAGTGATGGACATTGACCACCGCGCGCTCGACGCCCGCCGCCGCCAGCCGGTCGAGCACATGATCAAGCAGCGCGCGGCCTGCGACTTGCACCAACGGCTTCGGCCTGCGGTCGGTGAGCGGGCGCATGCGCGTGCCCATGCCGGCGGCCAGCACCATGGCCGTTTTGGGCGCAGCTTTTGTCATCTTGAGAGCGCCTTCAACGCCGGTACATTAATGCGATACCAGGCATTGAGCTGCAGCAGCGCCGGATGCGCCAGTGCGCGCTGCAGATAGGCCGATACCCGCGGCAGATGCCGCAAATATTGCGGCTTGCCGTCGCGCCGCTCGAGCCGCGCGAAAATGCCGAGGATCTTGGAGGCGCGCTGCGCGGCCAGCGTCGCATAGAGCCGGACGAAGCCGGGCGCATCGAAGCTCGGCTCGGCGGTAAGCCGCGCGCGCGTGTAGCGCGACAGCAGCGCGATCTCCATCATTTCCGGCACGTCGACGCGCGCATCCTGCAACAGCGCGGCGAGGTCGTAGGCCGCCGAGCCCCTCACCGCGTCCTGGAAATCGAGCAGGCCGATGCGTGCCACGCCCGTGCGCGCCGGCAGCCACAACAGATTAGGCGAATGAAAATCGCGCAGCACCCAGGTAGGCTGAGCGTCCAGCGCGGGTAGCAGCGCCTCGCGCCAGAGCGCGAGATAGCGGTCGCGCTTGCTATCGGAAACCTTGGCCTCGAGCTTCGGCAGATACCAGTCGAGCAGCAATTCCACCTCAATCAGCAACGCTTCCATGTCGTAGTGCGGCAGCCGGTAATCGACGCCGAGCTCGACCGGCAGCAGCTCCGGCAACAGTTCGCGATGCAGCGCCGCGAGCAGATCGACCGCCACCTCGTAGCGCGCCTCGATCGGCGCCGGCGGGGCGCCGGCCACCACCAGCTCGGGCCCAAGATCCTCGATCAGCAGCAGCCCGGCTTCGCGGTCGGCGGCAAAAATCGCCGGCGCCGAAAAGCCGCGCTCGCGCAACGCCTGCGCCATGGCGACGAACGGCGTGACCGATTCGGCCAGATGCGCGATCGCGCTGTAGGGTTTGCCGTCGCGCACGACGGGTCCGTCCGGACGGCGCGGCGAATTCATCAGGATATAGCTGGCGTCCTCGAGTGTGAGCCGCTCGTAGCAGCGCGTCGAGGCATCGCCCTGGATGCGCTGGCGCGAGGCTAACCCAAAACCGGCGCGCTCGAGGAAGCGGCGGATGATCGCGATGCGCTCGGCCCTTGCCGCAAAGGTGCCGTAGCCGGTGACGCGCGCATGGCGGAACGTCTCGCCCTGCTGCGGCGACAAAGTGAGCGCGACATCGAACCGGTTGGGCGGCAGGTGGCCGGCGGCGCGGTCCGGCCATTCCAGCAGCGTCACGGCGTTGTCGGGCAGGTCGTCGAAGCCGAGCTCGGCGAGCTCGCCCGGCCCCGACAGCGGTAGAGGTCGGCATGCACCAGCGGAAAGCGCGGCAGCTCGTAGGACTGCATCAGCGTGAAGGTCGGGCTCGGCACCTCGATTGATTCGTCGCCGGCGAGATGGCGGATTAGGGCGCGGGCGAAGGTGGTTTTGCCGGCCCCTAAGTCGCCGGACAGCGTGATCAGGTCGCCGGGCTCGATTGCGGCCGCGATGTCCGCCATCAGCCGGCGCGTGGCCTGCTCGTCGGCCAGCGCCACCGTGAAGCTGAAGCCGCCGGAGCTGGTGGGGAACATCGAATCATCCGTTTAAGGTCAGGACCTTATAAACGGAGGGGGTGGTGATGGGCCAGAGACAGCGTTGTTACAGGTGCATAAGCGCACACATTCAGGCGGGCGCGTGATGTCGCTGAAGTGCCAAGGAGCAGTATGGGTCCACCGTTCGGCAGAGCGATCCCAGTGACACTGCACACGCCGTTTGCACAAATCCCATTCGAGCGCGCGGTTTCATGTGGATTTCACCGCCGCCCACAGACTCTTGTCAGTCGCATCGGCCGACCACCACCAGCCCCATGCACCACAGGTCAGCGCGCTCGCGATCGCGGGTGACAGCCAGTCCCAGAGCGTCGTTGAAACCGGCAGCGCCAAGGCGCTCGCCGCCGCGTGGAAACCGCCGGCGGCGAAGTCGACCGGATTCTCGCCCGGGAGGCTGGCGGGCATGGCGATCGTAATATGGGAAAACAGATTGTTGCCGATCGCGACCAGGCCGATCGCAAGCAGACCGGCGAGCAGGCCCTGCACCGCCATTTCGACCGCGATCTGCCGGCGCACCTGGCTGCTTTCCCAGCCGATCACGCGCAGCACCGCCATTTCCTTGCGCCGTTCCGTCAAAGCACCCAAAACCAGCATGGCGCTCAAGGCCTGGGCGGCTGCGGCGCCCGCGGCAACGCCGACGGATCGAAAGCTACCGATGGTCTGCGAAACGCCGCCGAAAAGCTGCAGCATCGTGCCGGAGGATGCGATCGAAGCGCGCGGCATCCATTTGGCGATGCGCTGTTTGATCGACTCGGTCTCGGCCATATCGGCCACTTTCAGAAACACCTGATTGACGAGGCCCGGCGGCAGCGAGCCAAGCTCGCGCGCGGCGCCGATCTCCATATAGAAATTGCTGGCGGCGATCTGGCTGCCTTCCTTGATTTCAACGACCCCGACGATTTTGAAGGCGTTGCCGGCGATGTCGATTGAGCTGCCCGGCTCGAGCCGGTAGAACGCGCCATAGTGACGCTCAACAAGGATCTCGCGTTCGCCGTTGACTGGAAGACGGCCTTTGATCAACCACTCGAGCGCCTGGCGAAACGATAATTCGCTCGACACGATGCCTTTCTTGCCGAGCAGCAAACCAATCTTGTCGACCACATCTTCCAGATGCTGCCGGTCAACCT
>JGI20195J14853_1000774_pt1 | contig 10823 bp, 10 predicted proteins | sample NGESurdeep092012_3_FD_14853 | JGI IMG/M metagenome (IMG submission 14853)
GAAGTTGGACGCCACTGATGAAGGCGGCGTACAACGCCGAGCAGAATCGGGGGTTCGCGGATGTTGTGCAAGCGCTCATCGATGCGGGTGCGAATGTTGAGGCGCCAATCAGCTATGGTATTCGCCCCCTGATGCTGGCGGCGGGTTACGGTGAAACTGCAGTGGCCGAGACCCTGCTCAGGGCGGGTGCCGATGTCATGGCGCGCAACGATGGCGGCCTTACGGCGCTGATGATGGTGAAGCAAAAGCACTACGTGGATGTGATTAATTTGTTGCACGAAGCGGAGCGTGACGCAGGGGTCGGGGAGGGCAGTTGTTCGAGCAAAAACGAACCCGGATCGAAAGTGGTGACTTTCCTGAAGCCTGTCGGCAAGCACTGATCATTCACTGTCAAATAGCCGGTTTGTAATAACTTCATGAAAGATTGAAATGCCTTATTTCGTTTACAAAATATTTGAAAAACCTATCCGTCGTTTGGAAAAGCTGGAACAGCACGAAGCGTTTCGTGAAGCATCGAATCGGGCCAAACAACTGCGCGGCGAACTTCCCGGCGATGCGACATTTATCATCAAAGTGATCTTTGCCGAAACAGAATTGCACGCCGAGGATTTGCTCAATCAACTGCGCGTCGCAGCTCCCAATCCTCAGGATGATTAAGCACACGCGATGGATGAGACAGCCTATCGGCAGGCGCTGGAAACAGCGATTCCGCGATATTGCCCTTTTGAAAAGTCCGTTCTGACTCATTGCGCCGCTTGTTCCAGAGCAGAGAAACATAATATTGCCGAGCGTGAAGTCGTGGCCTGCAATAATGCCGAAGCACATCAACGTTGTATCGCATTGCGTGATTTGTTGCGGCACAACTTCACTTTCGCTCTGGGTATCTTGCATATTGATGGGCCGCTGCCACACGCAAAAGAAATGCGTATGCAATGCGGTGGCTTGAGAGGATTGCAAATCGCGCTGGACGGCAATGATCAGGTACGTGATGTGGCCGCGCTGGTAGAGATGGCGCAGCAGCGATATGGTGAGTTGGCGGAATTGCCTTATTCGTTGATAATCCAGCGAGCAAATATCTATTACAAAGGCAGATAGAATTTTATTACGGGCAGCGCATTTGCTGCTCACAACAGGAGCAACACTGAAATCATGTCAGAGCAACCCACGGAAATTAAATTACACCAGCAATCCCGTATGCTGGAGATCGTTTTCAGCGACGATGTCAGTTATCAACTGCCCTATGAGTACCTGAGAGTGTATTCGCCGTCGGCTGATGTCAGCGGACACGGCCCGGGTCAGGAGGTATTGCAAGTAGGTAAAAAAAATGTGGGGATAACTTCACTCATTCCAGTCGGCAGTTATGCCGTGCAAATCAATTTTGATGACGGACATGACACCGGGCTTTACACCTGGGGATATCTGTACAAGTTGGGTAAAAATCAGGCAGCATTATGGCNGGATTATCTCGATCGCCTGGCTGCTGCAGGAGCAAGCCGCGAACCGCGTCCCTGAGTCAAAGATACATTGAAAAAATACCCGATAAAAATAGTCAACATAGTTTAAAATCCGAACCTAAACCTTTTATCTGATCCAGGAGTGAGCGATGAGTTTTAACGAAACAGATGTGCAAAGCGCGTTGAAGAATCTGATCGACCCGAATACCAAAAAAGATTTTGTCAGCGGAAAATCCGTGAAGAACGTCAAGGTTTCTGGCGCCGATGTGACGCTGGAAATTCTGCTGGGCTACCCGGCCAAAAGCGTATGGGACGAGATACGCGCGATGGTTGAAGCGCATCTCAAAGGTGCTTTGCAGGGTGTAGGCAAGGTCAGCGTCACTGTCTCCAGCAAAGTCGTGCCGCACGCGGTACAGCGCGGCGTGAAGCTGGTTGAAGGCGTGAAAAACATCATCGCCGTGGCGAGCGGCAAGGGCGGTGTGGGCAAATCCACCACCGCAGTGAATCTGGCTTTGGCTCTGGCTGCCGAGGGTGCGCGGGTCGGCGTGCTGGATGCCGATATTTACGGCCCTTCGCAACCCACCATGCTGGGCATTTCCGGGCAACCCAAATCGGTCGACGGAAAATCCCTCGAACCGATGACCAATCACGGCCTGCAGGCCATGTCCATCGGCTTCATGATCGATGGCGATGATACGCCCATGGTCTGGCGCGGCCCGATGGTGACGCANGCTCTGGATCAATTGCTGCACCAGACCCGTTGGGACAATCTGGATTATCTGGTGGTGGATCTGCCGCCGGGAACCGGTGACATCCAGCTTACGCTGGCGCAAAAAGTGCCGGTCACCGGCGCGGTGATCGTCACCACGCCTCAGGACATCGCGCTGATGGACGCGCGCAAGGGACTCAAGATGTTCGAAAAGGTCGGCATCAAGATCGTCGGCATCGTGGAAAACATGAGCACGCACATCTGCTCGAAATGCGGCCACGAGGAACACATCTTCGGCGCGGGCGGCGGCGAAAAAATGTGTGCGGATTACAACGTGGAATTTCTGGGCGCGCTGCCGCTGGATATCCGCATCCGCGAACAAGCGGATTCAGGGAATCCTACGGTGGTGGCTGATCCGGATGGCACCATCGCCAAGGTGTACAAACAGATCGCGCGCCGTATCGCGGTCAAGGTCGCGGATATGGCACAGGATCACAGTGCGGCTTTCCCCAAGATCGTGGTACAAAATACCTGAACCGCAATCAGGACTTCTATGAACGTAGCGAGGACCCAATGCAGAATGCGGTAAAGAAAAGCTGAGAGGTCACAGCGATTTGATGTGACCCCGCTTGCCTCATTGCGCCAGCAGAATATACCTAATCAAATATGGCGAAAAACCTCAAAACGACCGCCTTTGAAAAATAAATAATCGAGCGGTGGCGTAATTCGGATAGACACAGGTTCACCTGCGCTTGGCAATTTCAGGCAGCTCCACCCTTTTGATCACGCCACCTTCGGAAAGCAATACATAGCGGCTATGCACTTCTTCAACCGTAACACCGGGCATTACTTCCGCATGGGTCCTGATCGCACGTGCAGGCTTGCCGATTGCCGCCAGGATCGCAACGCTGTCAGCAGGATTGCTGCTGACCACCACGCCTCTCAGCTGATAATTGCCGGCGACGTCAGACGTCGAATGACCGCCTAACAAGGCAGCCGCCGCATCCAGCTTTGGCGCAGTCTGTGCAGTCTGGGGTGGTGCCGCAACAGAACGTACTGGCGGCTTGAACAATTGCATCGCCCAATATGCAGCAGAAACGCACAAGGCGATGAACAGTACAAAACTTGTAATCAGTGGCCAGCGTTTCATTTTATTGCATTCCTCATTTCAGCACCCAAGCATAACGCTATCAGACATGCCGTGCTTGGGCATGCCATTAGCGGACCAATTGGTTTATTTCGATGATCGGCATCAGCACTGCCAACACGATCAGCAGAACCACCACGCCCATCGCCAGTATCAGTGCCGGTTCCAGCAAGCCGGCCATGGTCATCGCGCGCCGTTCCAGATCCTGTTCCTGCGCGTTTGAGGCGCGCTCCAGCATCGCAGGCAATTCTCCGGTGACTTCACCGGCGCGGATCATGTGGATCAGCATCGGCGGGAAATGTTTGTGCGCCGACAGCGCTCGCGCCAAGCCGACGCCTTCGCGCACACTGTTCGTGGCTTCCTCGACCTGAGCGCGCATCGCGACATTGGTCAGGGTGTCGCGGCTGGTTTGCAGCGCGCGCAATATCGGCACGCCGGAACCGGTGGTGATCGCCAAAGTGCTGGCAAAGCGCGCCGTGTTGAGGCTGCGCTCGAATCTTCCATACAGCGGCGCATTCAGCAACCAGGTATGCCAGCGCATTTTGATCGCGGGGTCTTTCAATGCGCGGCGCCAGGCGAAAGCCAGCGCGATGACAATAAGCAAAACGATCCATCCGTAATTACGCACGAAATCCGAAACGCCCAGCATCACTGTGGTGAGGAACGGCAGCTTTTGTTTGGTATTGGCAAACACCGACACGATCTGCGGCACCACGTAGGTCAACAAAAAGATCACGATCAAAAATGCCACCACGGTGACGATCGCCGGGTAGGTGAACGCGAGCTTGACCTTTTGCACCAGCGCATTGCGCCGCTCGATGTAGTCGGAAAGCCGCGACAGCACCCGTGCCAATTGGCCGATCTGTTCACCGGACGCGACCAGCGCACGGTAGATGTCGGCAAAGTCGCGCGGATGACGAGACAGCGCATCGGACAGCGACGCACCGCCCATCACTTCAGAGCGGATCGAAGCGATCAGGTCACGCACATAAGTGCGTTCTGCTTGTTCCAGCAACGCGGAAAACGCCTGCTCCAGCGGCAGGCTGGCTTCCAGCAGGCTGGCCAGCTGGCGCGTGAACAGAGCCAGCTCGATTGTAGACAGGCGATCTCCAAACGCGCTGCGTTTGGTCAGTCCCGCCGCGTCGAGCTGGGTCGCAATCTCATCGACGCTGATCGGTACCAAGCCTTGGGCGCGCAGGTCTGAGCGCGCCGCACGCGCACTGTCGGCGTTGACTATGCCTTTTTGGGTAGTGCCAGTCGCGTTGACGGCTTCATAACTGAATGCTGGCACACTATTCCTTGGTGACGCGCAACAACTCAGCTTGCGTTGTCGTGCCATCGGCCAACCAGCGCTCGCCATCCTCGCGCATGGTGCGCATCCCGTCTTGTTGTGCGGTGGCGCGAATGTCGGCTTCCGATGCGCGGTTATGGATCTGTGCGCGGATCTGATCGGTGGTCAGTAATAATTCATACACGCCGACCCGGCCCTGATAGCCGGTGTGGCCGCATTTGTCACAACCGACCTCATGCCAGAATTGGCCATCGTGGCGTTTGCAGTGTTCACATAATTTGCGCACCAGACGCTGTGCGACGACACCGAGCAGCGATGAAGACAACAGAAACGGTTCGATGCCCATGTCGAGCAAACGCGTGACTGCCGCTGCCGAATCATTGGTGTGCAGGGTCGCCAGCACCAGGTGGCCGGTCAACGATGCCTGCACAGCAATCTGCGCGGTTTCCAGATCGCGTATCTCGCCGATCATGATGATGTCCGGGTCCTGGCGCAAGATCGCGCGCAATGCCTTGGCAAACGTCATGTCGATGCGCGGGTTGACCTGGGTCTGGCCGATGCCGCTCAGTTCATATTCGATCGGGTCTTCTACCGTCAGGATATTGGTGCTGGTCGCATTCAGCCGGGATAGCGCGGCATAAAGCGTGGTGGTCTTGCCGGAACCGGTCGGGCCGGTTACCAGCACGATACCGTGCGGCTGCGCGATCAGCTTGTCGAATTGCGCCAGCACTTCCGCGCTCATACCCAGATTTTGCAAGTCGAGCTGGCCTGCTTCCTTGTCAAGCAGGCGCAACACCGCGCGTTCGCCGTGTCCGGTGGGCAGCGTGGAAACCCGCACATCGACCGGCTTGCCGCCGACGCGCAGCGTGATGCGGCCATCCTGCGGCAGGCGTTTCTCGGCGATGTCTAGCTGCGCCATGATCTTGATGCGCGAGATCAGCGAGGCATGGATCGCCTTCTTCGGCCGCACCACATCGCGCAGGCTGCCGTCGATGCGAAAGCGCACCACTGAAATTTGCTCGAACGGTTCGATATGAATATCCGATGCGCCTTCGCGCAATGCCTGCGTCAGCAGCGCATTGATCATCCGGATCACTGGCGCGTCATCGGCCGATTCCAGCAAGTCCTCGATTGCTGGCATGTCCAGCATCAGTTTTGCCAGGTCGAGATCGGATTCATATTCATCGATGACCTGCGCAGCGTCACCGCCGGAGCCGGCATAGGCTTTGGCGATCGCCGCTTCGAGCTCGCCGCGCGACAATGATTTCAACCTGACGTGCCCGAAACAGCGGCTCACTTCTGCGATCGCTGTTGGCGTGGTCGCATCCGATATCCAGACCTCGACAGGGCCATCTGCAGTGCTGTTGCGTTGCGCCAGCAGTGCGAAGTCGCGGGCGAACGCGTAGGGGAGAAGGCGAGCATTCAACACGGTATTGTCCATCGAATTATTGCTGTGGAGCTGCTGCTGCCGGTTGTTGCGGAGCAGGGTTTTGTGGAAGTTCCGGTGGCGTGTTGGTTGGAGAGCCAGGTTCAGCCTGTTTGACCCCAGTCTGTGTTTGTTTAACCAGGGGACCGCCGACCATCCGACCATCCTGCAGCGGCGGCAACTGCGGCGCGTCCATATTCGGCAATACGATAGTCCGCTCCGGTTGCCCGCTGATTTCCTCATTGCGGATGTAATCGTAGCGGTCTCCTGCCAGACTCACGCTCTGCTCATTGTTGCGTACTATGGTCGGCCGCAAGAACACCATCAAGTTGGTTTTGACGTGGCTGCGTGTCTTGTACTGGAACAAATTGCCAATGATTGGAATATCGCCCAAGCCAGGTACTTTTTCGATGCTGTCTTGCATGTTGTCATCGATCAAGCCGCCCAGCACGATGATCTGCCCGTCGTCCACCAGCACGTTGGTATCGAGCGAGCGCTTGCTGGTGATGAGCCCGGCTGGATTGGTCGCATCCGTAATGGCCGACGTTTCCTGATAAATCGTCATTCTGACCGTGCCGCCTTGTGAAATCTGTGGCTTCACCCGCAACGTCAAGCCGATATCATGGCGCTCGACCGTCTGGAACGGATTCACCCCCGCACTGCCAGCCGAGGCGGCTGTGGTGTATTGGCCGGTAACAAAAGGCACGTTCGAGCCGACGACAATTTTTGCTTCTTCATTGTCCAGCGTGATCAGGTTGGGCATCGACAGGATATTTGCACTGCTGTCGGACTCGAGTGCATGGACCAAAGCACCCAGGCCGGACTGGTTGAGGAGGCCCAGGGTCAAACCGTTGCCCGGTGCCAGAATGGTGCCGGCGGTTTTTGCGACAGCCTGGCTGATCAGGTTGTTGCCCCCGCCCTGCGGCGTAAATCCGGTCAGTGCCCCGACCCGATAATTGCTGGTGCTATTTCCCGATAAGCCAGCCCATTGCACGCCCAATTGGGCCGCTTTGTTTGCAGACACTTCGACGATCAGCGACTCGATATAGACTTGGGCACGGCGTGCATCGAGTTGGTCGATGACCGTGCGCAAGTCGCGGTAGACAGACTCGCTGGCGGTGATGATCAGCGTGTTGGTCGTTGGGTCGGCCTGAATGAATCCGGCCGCTCCCCCGCTCGGCAGGGATGCCTGTGCTGGCGATGGCGATGTTGATGGCGATGTTGATGTTGATGCCGAATTTATCACGGAAGTATCCGATGTCACGATGGCACGCAAGGTTTGTGCAAGCTTGGTCGCTTCGGCATTCTTCAAGTAGACCACGTGCACATTGCCCGGCTGCGCGGTTGGCTGGTCGAGTTTTTCAATCAGCGCTTTCGCCAGATTGGCGCGTGCTTCGGACGGCGCGCGCACAACGACCGAATTGGTGCGCGGATAGGCCAGCACACTGATGCGNCCGGCATCGCCTGCAGGTGTTCCACCCGGCTCCAGCAGTCGATTGGCCATCACCGCAATATCGCTGGCGACCGCATAACGGATAGGCACCATATCCAGATCGGTGCTCGCGGGCACGTCCAGTGACGAGATTATTTTGCCCAGCCGCAGCAGGTTGTCGGCGTAATCGGTGATGATCAGCGTGTTGTTGCCCGGGTTGGCGTTGATAGTGTTGTTGGGTGAGATCAGCGGTCGCAATACCGCCACCAGATTGTTTGCGGATTCAAATTTCAAATGAAATATCTGCGTCGCGATCTGGTCGCCGCGAACTGCACCGGCCTGGATCGGGCCCGCCTGCAACTTGGCATCCGCTTCCGGCACCACTTTTGTATAGCCGTTGCCGGTCACCACAGTGTAGCCACGCAAACGCAACACCGAGGTCAACAGCTGAAATGCCTGAGCCTTGGTGAGTTCCTTCTCGGATACCAGGGTGACCGTGCCTTTGACACGGGGATCGATGATGAACGTCGTATTGGTGTAATCGCCGACCGCCGCGATCACCGATTCGATATCGGCATCGACGAAATTGAGAGTGCCCCTGTTCGAACCCGTATCCTTGTTTGCACTCGTGGCTGCGAGCGTGCCGGGTGACTTATTCGGGCCAGCGATTGCATTTGTGCCGGGGGTAACTTCCAAGTCCGATTCCTGCGCCTGCGCAGGCTGAGTGCCCGTCACTGCGCACAGCAACACGATCATTGCAGTCCAGCGCCGACGCACTGCCGGTCTTCGGGCTGTTTCTTGCATTCTATTTATTGGCATAATTGGCAATCTGTTTTTTATCATTTGAACTCTAGCGCGATAACATCTTTGTCGCCTTCTCTACGGCGTTGACCCAGCAAATTCAGAAAATTCGCCAGCCTCTCTTCTTGTCCTGCCTCGGCTTGCGCCGTGCCGGAAAACTGCAGGCGTCCGTTGTTAATCATCCCTGAACCGTTTAACAACATCGGTCCATTTACCGTGTTAAGCTTCACTGATGCCTGAGCACCGTGCCAGTCGAGTGACAGATCATAACTGCCCAGCGGTTTGACCGGTGACAGCCGCGATCCGATATCTTTCATTTCCAGTTTCATAGCTCCGACCATCTCGATTTCCCCATTCTGTTGCGTCAATTGCAGCTGTTCCCATGATAATCGCATCTGGCCGGACGGCAGCACTGTGTTCAGCGGTGCGCCCAGAGCGGCCAACCTTTCCGCGGGTAATAAAATCGCCCCCGGACTCACTTGCCATTGATGCCAGTTGCCCTTCACGCTGATCGGCTGCGACACTGCCTCAGCGTTTTCCAGATCGGCATCGACACTACCCAGCAACACCATCGGAGACAAACGCCACGAGAAGCGTCCCGGCAACAACGGCGTTACCGGATCGCTGCCATTCGCTGCGCCGCCAACGAAGGCTGAGCCGCGCCACAATGTGCCATGCGCGTCCCCGAGCGTCAGGCGGCCCGCGGTCTGTTTCTCAACCAAAGCCGTCATCCAGGAGGCCGGGAAAAACATCATCATGGTAAGCGCCACACTGGCAATCGCTGCCAGCAACCATATCACGGCGCGGCGCAATGCATCTCCTTTTCATGCCATTGCCAAGGGTTCAAACACAGCAATGAAGCGGGGTATACAAATGCGCCATTGCAGGATACCTTTGGTAATATCACCCATATTCTGGATATCGAATTATTCATGCGAGGGTAGCCGCAACGTAAATGTTGCATTGACCATATCGGGTTGAGCCAGTGCAACGATATTGGCATCGACCACGGAAAGCAGCGCGGACTTTTGCATATAGTCCAGCCAATTCAATGTGCCGGAAAAAGAGGCTGCGGCGAGTTGCACCTTCGCGAAGTCGCCGGTCAGCATCACGCTTTGCGGCTTCAAGCCGTTGCGCGCAAGCGCTGCCTCGATATTTTGTTTGGACATCGCTATCAATGGCGTAGCAGATTTTCCGGCCAATGCCGATGCAGACTTTCCTGAGAGTGCCGCAGCTTCCCTGGACAGTGCCTGCATTTGCGCGACTTGCTGGCGCAGCATGGGCAGATTTTTGTTCAACCGGTCGCGACCGGAAAGCGCAGGATCGATCAGCAATGTGTAGGCCAGGCCAATGGTAACGACCAGCGCAGCCACGGCAAGCATCGCGCGCTCGCGCGCATCGCGCACCGCCCAGAATTCCGAGAACGATAGCCTGGATTGATCCCACAGACTTGTCAGGTTCATTTTGCGCTCCTGATTTGCCAGACGACCGCGCCTGATTGTTCGGGCGCAAGGTCAAGCGCCAGATCGCGTTTAGCCAGTGCGGCTTTCATCTGTTGGGTTGGCGCTTCACCACCCGGCTTCAGGCGCACGAACAGGCTGTGATCGTGATATTCGATTGCGGCGATTGCGGTTGATTTGCCCGCCGCTGTAANAGCGCTGGCCCATGCCTCGCCGAAGGACGCCGTGATCGCGGTAAAATCATCCGGTGCGGCCTGCCCTGAAGCGCGTTTGGCAGCCGCGATCTTCTGCTGCATTTGCGCGATGGGATCGATGATCACGGAATCTTTCGGATAGGCCGACTTGTAGATCTGGACCATGGCCACACGCAGCGAATTGGTTTCGCCCTTCATGTGCCACCAGTCGATATTCAATGCTGCGGCATTGATGACCAGAACCGTAGCGGCCAGTGCCAGCGGCCAGCGCCATGGACGCCAGTCCAGCTTGGGGCCGGTTCCCAAGCCCAGTCCCGCCATCAGATCGAGTGTCGTGACGTTGGCACCGGCAATCCAGCGCGACCAGTTGTCGGCGAATACGCCGATGCGCTTATTCAACGCGATAGTATCGTTGACCACTTCCTGATAAGCGTGCACCAATGATTGCGGCACATACAGCGTGATCGGTGCTTCTGGCACCACTGCGCATAATGTACGTATCGCCACACTTGCCGCAGATTCATCCTGTTCAGGCGTGATCGCCAAACCGATGCCGTCCTGTTCCGACAGGCGCAGCGTCATGTCGATACCGGCATCCTTGTCACTGTCATTCCGGTCGTTGATGGCGGCGGTCACGCTGCCCGGCTGATCAGATTGGCAGGGCAGGCACAACTGTGCGGGCAAAGCCGCGATATGACGCGCGCCGAACGCGATCAAGGTCTTGGCCAAGAGGTCGAGCCAGGTGCGCTGTACCACCGCGACAGTGCGCAACCCGTCTGATAAACCGCCCGCGACCACCACACAGTCGGACGGATCAGCGATCAACTGTTCTTCAACCAGGTTGGGCAATGCGGCCTTCAGTCTGGCTGACGATAGCGGCGGCACTTGCAAACGCAACACGGTGACATC
>JGI20195J14853_1000780_pt1 | contig 10775 bp, 4 predicted proteins | sample NGESurdeep092012_3_FD_14853 | JGI IMG/M metagenome (IMG submission 14853)
CGCCGACCTCCTGATCGACAACCTGAATGCCGACAACGGAAAGCTGCGCGATGACGTCGAAAAGACGCTGAAGAAGCTGGCCGACCGAGGCGTGTTGATGACGGTCGGAAACGAGTTTCGCCTCCAGACCCGTGAAGGCGCCGAATGGGACAACGAGTTCAGGACACGCGTTCAGAAAATCCAGGGCGACGCCGCTACGATTCAGTTCAACCGCGACCGTGCGCTCTACGGAGCAGTCGATGCGACAATCGACACCGTCAAGGTGGTCCAGGGCGCGGCGAAGGAAGGCCGTCGCTTCGCCACCACCAGGGATCAGGCCCCGCCTTCGGTTGCCGGCAACGACATTCCGGTGTGGATGCACGACGGCTTTTCGTCGGCTGAGAAGGATTTCGTCGACCAGGCCCGCCAGGCGGGTGTGGACAGCCCAATTCTCTTCATTTTCATTCCGCGCCAGCACGCCGAGGACCTTCAGCGTGCCATCGTAGAGGAGGACGCAGCCAAGCAAACGCTTGAGGCGAGGGGCAACCCGGAGAGAGAAGAAGGCAAGCAGGCGCGAGCGAGCATGGAAAGCCGCCGCACTAACGCCGCCGACGAAAAAGCGAGGCTTGTAGCCGAAATCACCGCGAATGCGAAAGTGTTTCAGGGTGGCGGCAGTGAGCTTCTGGAAACCACCCTGTTCGAACGGGTCAAAAATGGCGCCGACGCCGCTCTTGTCCGCCTGTTCCCTCGCTTCGGTGAAGCCGATTCAAGCGAGTGGGCAAGGGCCATTGCGCGAGCCAAGGACGGCTCCGATACGCCATTCGAGCCGGTCGGCCACAAGGAAGGGGCTGACAAGCATCCGGTTGGCAGGGAAGTGATTGCGGCCATAGGCGCTGGCGCTACGGGCGGCGAAATCCGGAAGACGCTGCGCGGGACGCCCTATGGCTGGCCCCAGGACGCAATCGACGCAGCGATCATCGCACTTCATCGGAGCGAGCACATCTCGGCCAAGCTTAACGGCACCGCCGTTGCAGCAGGGCAGCTAGACCAGAACAAGATCTCAAAGGCGGAATTCCGGATTGAGAAGGCAACGCTCAACGTCCAGCAGCGCATCCAGCTACGCAGCCTGTTTTCGAAGCTGCAGATCAAGTGCAAGAGCGGTGAGGAGGCGGTCAAGGCACCCGAATTTCTTTCCGCTCTGATCTCACTGGGGAAGTCCGCCGGCGGCGAGCCGCCTCTGCCGGCGCCCCCGGTCGTCGCGACCATCGAGGACATGTTGAGGCTGGTCGGAAACGAGCAGCTTGTGGAAATCAATGCTAGTGCGGCCACGATCGAGGCAAATATCAAGGCGTGGCAGGCGCTGAGTGCGCTTGCGGAAAGGCGTCTGCCGCAATGGCATCTGCTTGGCCGATTGGCGAAACACGGCGTTGGGGTCGCCGGGATCAGCGGGCGTCAAGGGGAGATCGACGCAATCCGCTCGGGCAGGATGTTGCTCGATGCGAATGACCCGGTTGCCCCGATCGTCAAGGGCTTCGCAGATGCCCTTCGGGCCGAAATTCAGAATTCTGTCGGCGACCATAAGGCCGCAGTGAAGCATGCGTTGGCTTCCCTGTCGTCGAACTCTCTGTGGTTGAAAGTTGACCCCAGCGCTCAGGGTCAGTTGCTTTCGAAATACGGTCTTGTCGAACCGAGCGCTCCCAGCGTGGGGACCGACACGGATATCGTCGATTTTCTGGACCGCCAGTCACTCAGTCGCCTTCGCGAACTAGCCGAAGCCGTCGCCGGCAAGGTCGATGCAGTGCTGCGTGAAGCGGCAAAGCTTCTTGAGCCGAAGGTTCAATACGTCGTCGTTCCTCGCGATCTCCTCCGGACGCATCAGGAAGTCAACGGCTGGGTCGACAAGCAGCGCGAAACGCTTCTGGCGGCCGTCGTCAGCGGCCCTGTCCAGGTCAACTGAGGAAATTTGTGATGGCGTCGCTCCCCCGCGAACTGCGCAAAGACCTCGCCAACAAGGTGATCTCCGCAAGAAGGATCGCCGAGGAGGGCGCTCGCAAGGTCGTCGAAAGCTTGGCTGTTCACAGCAACGCGCCTTGGGAGTCGATGTCGCCGGCTGAAAAGAAGCTACGAAACCGACTCCGCGCTCATGGGCGGCAGCTTGGTGACGAACGCGACCAAAAAGGCGTTCAGTCGATCAGTCGGCTGGTTTCAGAAGTCGCCTACGAACATTGGCACGGGATGCTTTTTGCCCGCTTTCTCGCGGAAAACGACCTGCTATTGATGCCAGATACGGCAACTGCAATCACCTTGGAGGAAGTCGAGGAGATCGCACGCGAAGAGAAGCGCAATTGGCTGGCGGTAGTCAGCGAATACGCTGAGAAAATGCTTCCGCAAATATTTCGAACCGGCGACCCCGCTCTTGAGGTTGTGCTCCCGCGTGAAACGCAAAACGATCTCGAAAAGATAGTCCGCGGACTTGACGCGGAGGTGTTCACGGCGAGTGACAGCCTGGGATGGGTCTATCAGTTCTGGCAGGCCGATCGGAAGGACGAGGTCAACGCTTCCGGCGACAAGGTAGGTGCCGACGAATTAGCTGCGGTTACCCAGTTGTTCACCGAAGATTACATGGTGGACTTTCTGCTCGACAACACCCTTGGCGCCTGGCACGCCGGGAAGATTCTTTCTGCCAATCCGTTGCTGGCGGAGACCGCGAAAAGCGAGGATGAGCTTCGCAACGCCGTCGCGCTTCCTGGCTGTCCGTGGACATATTTGCGCTTCGTCCAAAAGGACGGGCGATGGACGCCCGCCGCTGGTACGTTCGATAGTTGGCCAAGAACCGTAGATAAACTACGGTGTCTCGATCCGTGTATGGGAAGTGGCCATTTCGTGGTCGCGATGTTCGAACGCCTGACGGCCTTGCGGGTCGCTGAACTTGGCATGGGCGGAACCGAGGCCGTGTCGGCGGTCATCAGCGAAAATCTGTTTGGACTGGAAATTGATCCGCGCTGCACACAGATCGCCGCCTTCAATCTGGCGCTCGCGGCGTGGCGGAAGATCGGGCACTGCGTCCTTCCTCCTATGAATCTCGCGTGCTCCGGGCTTGCTCCGAATGTAAGGCGCGAGGATTGGTTAAAGCTGGCCGGCAATAATGACCGGCTCCAGAGTGGAATGAAGCGGCTCTACGCGCTTTTCAAGGATGCGCCAATATTAGGCAGCCTAATAGATCCGTTCGTCGGCGGCGGTGACTTGCTTGAAGCGGAGTTTCACGAACTTCAGCCTTTGCTCGAAAAAGCGCTGGGTGATGAAATCAAGGACGACGCTACACGGGAAGCTGTGGTAGCTGCGAGCGGATTGGCGAAGGCCGCCGAACTCTTAGCGCGTAAATTCACGCTCATAGCAACAAACGTTCCATATCTTGGGAGGGGCAAGCAGGACATCGCGTTGATGGATTACTGTGAGCGGGTCCACCCAGAAGCGAAAGCCGATCTCGCGACTTGCTTTGTCGAGCGTTGCCTAGAATCGTGCGCCATCGGCGGCACTGTGACGCTCGTTACGCCCCAGAACTGGTTGTTCCTAACAAGTTATCGGAAGTTCAGATCGGCGTTACTCAAGACATTTGAGTGGAACCAGATCGCTCGACTTGGTGACCATGCTTTTGAATCAATTGCCGGAGGAGTGGTACGCGTTGTCTTGCTGACGATTACTCGCAGCAAGCCTCAAAACGAAGGTGAATTCGCAGGGTTGGAGGCATCAAATGGCGGAACGCCTGAGCTCAAAGCAATTGACCTTCGAGAGGCACTTCCCGTTTCGATTCCGCAACTACGTCAATTGGACAACCCAGACTCTCGAATCACGTTCGATCTTAGTTCTAACCAGAGTTTGCTGTCGGAGTACGCTCAGTCATTGCATGGACAGGGCAGCTTCGATTCTCCGTGTTACGTGTTTTCGTTTTGGGAAACCCCTTCGATTCAAGACGGCTGGGTTCCGCAGCAGACAAGTCCGACTGGACTCCTGCCATACAGCGGGTGCTCGGTGATGATCCGATGGGAAAATGGTCAAGGAATGCTCGCTCGACTTATGAGTGACAAAGCCAGCGAAGGTTACACAACGGGAAAATGGCGTGCTGGCGTTCAAATTTGGAATCAAAAGGGAGTGGTTGTTTCACTCATGCGTCGCATCGTTTCGAGTATATATTGCGGCGCAAGCTTCGATGACAATGTCGCGGTTATCTCGCCGTTTTCGGAAGATAATCTTTTGCCAATTTATGCATTCTGCGAATCCGGCGAGTTGGAAACAGCCGTCCGTGGCATCGATCAAAAATTAAACGTACCATGCAATACTTTGGCGAAAGTTCCGTTCGATTTAGCTCACTGGCAGAAGGTTGCGGCAGAAAAATATCCTAACGGGTTACCTAACCCCAAATCTAACGATGCCACTCAGTGGATTTTCAATGGTCATCCCAAGAACTCGGACCAGCCTCTTCAAGTCGCCGTTGCGCGACTCCTCGGATACCGCTGGCCTCGCCAAACTGGTCTAACTTTGCCCGATTGTCCGGGCCTCGAAGCCGATGATTTAGATGGGTTCGCTGACGCTGACGGCATCGTCTGTCTTTCCTCTCCTCGAGGAGAACCGTCTGGCGAGGAGCGGCTGCGTGAGCTTCTCAATGGCGCGTGGGGCAAAGAGTGGAACGCGGCCGTGCTTGAAGATCTACTTTCAGGAGTTGGGTACGCAGGCAAGAGGCTTGATGACTGGTTGCGCGATGGGTTCTTCGAACAGCACTGCGCAACTTTCCAGTCTCGACCTTTCATTTGGCATGTTTGGGATGGACGGCGCGACGGCTTCAATGCGTTAGTGAATTATCATCGCTTGGCTGCTTCCAACGGTGAGGGTCAAAGGATTTTAGATAAGCTTGTCTACTCCTACCTCGGTGCCTGGATTGAACGTCAGCAACTCGACCAAGTAGAGGGTGTCGAAGGAGCAGATGGACGACTCGCTGCCGCGCAGCATTTGAAGGCCGAGCTAGAGAAGGTTCGGACCGGTGAGGCGCCTTTTGATATCTTCGTGCGATGGAAGGCTCTTTCTGATCAGCCGGTCGGGTGGAGCCCAGACTTGAATGATGGCGTGCGCAATAATATCCGCCCATTCATGACCGCCAGGCCACTTGGCGCCAAAGCTAAGAACGCTTGTGTTCTCCGCGTCACTCCCCGCATCACTTGGGACAAGGATCGGGGACGAGAGCCGGGGCGGCCCAAATCCGAATTCCCATGGTTTTGGAAGTGGGACGGTTCAACAACGGATTTCCTCGGAAATAGCACATTCGACGGCGTTCGCTGGAACGACTTACACTACTCGTTGGCTGCGAAGCAGAAGGCTCTTGATAAGAAGGATGCCGCCTGATGGCTTCGAAGATCATTAAGACTGAGAAGACCATGATCGAGGCAATCAAAGCCTCACTGGACTTTGCTGCCCGCGGTGGCGACGGAGTTGCGGCGCCGGTCGCGGTTCTTTGGACGGACGCTGACGGACAATGGAAACCGGCGTTGCGGGCGCTACAGGCCGCAATACCCTATTTGTATACGCTGGGGTCTTACAATCCGGAGGAACGATCCGGCCCAGTCATTTGGCTCAAGTGCGTAATTGAGCGAGTTCTTCCTGAGATCTCACCGCCGGCGGATTCCGTTCCAATTCTCTATCTCCCCAATGTCAGCCGTCAGGAATTGAGGGCGGCCGGAGACTGTCCGCGTGAGCTGTTGCCGTTGATCGAGCTTCAGTACCGCGGTGCGGTTTGGCATCAGCGCAATGGCCGTGACTGGACAATCGATGCCTTTGTTACTTCGGAGCAGGGCATCGGGTTGGACGTCGCAGCCGACCCCCGGACCAGGGAGGCGATGTACCGGTCGCTGCCCGTGTTGATTGCGGAGCCGCTCGTTCATTTGCGGCCGCAGAGGCTGCATGCGGACAACTTCGACCGACTGTCGGTCGAGGATCCTATTCGGGACGTCCTAACCTGGATGAATGATCCGACGCACTTTCAGAAAACAGCGGACGAAACCAAATGGTCTTCCTTCCGCGCAGTATGTCGTGGCAATTACAAGTTTGATCCGGAGTCAGACGCCCCCGCCATTGCGGCCGCGGGGCTCCTGAATGGCGATGGTCCTTTCGAGGAGGTTTGGAAGCGCTTCACGGAGTCGCCCCATCTTTACCCGGCTTTGTACGTGGTAATGGGACAGGCGCAGGCCAGAGATCTTCTTGCGCGTTCGGACCGTAATCCCGCCGTCAATGACCGCGAGGAAGCAGCACTTCGAAAGGCGCTCGCGGCTGCGGCGGGAAAGCCGCACCACGAAGCATGTTCGGCGATCATAGAGCTTGAACGGCAGCACGGGGTACGGCGGTCGTGGGTGTGGTCAAGTGTTGACCGGGCGCCGCTGGCAATCGCGCTCGAGTCCCTCGCCGATCTGGCGAAGCGTGCGGATAAGCCGATCTCCGCACCGACGATCGATGAAATGATCAAGATCTACGCTCAGGGGGGCTGGGAGGTAGACCGCGCGGCATTGGAAGCGCTTCTCAATGTGCGCGCGCCGGCCGACGTCGAGTTGATAGGAAAGGTGGTAAAGGCGCTCTATGCCGACTGGCTGGACCTTACCGCCCGCAATTTCCAAAAGCACGTGGCTTCAAAGGAAACGGACTTCCGAGCACTTGCAAAGCCGGTGGAGGCTGAGCAGGGCGCATGTGTACTGTTTGCTGACGGACTTCGTTTCGATGTCGGCGGTATGCTGCAGGAGGAATTGGAGGCTAGAAGCGCGAAGGTTCGGGTTAGCTACCGTGTGGCACCGCTTCCGACCGTCACCGCCACAGGAAAACCATGGGCATCGCCGGCGCACAAGCTGTTCGAAGGCCCCGCCAGCACGGAAGACTTCTCTCCAATCATCTCGTCCAGCAAGCAGCCGGTAAATGCGGAACGGTTGCGCAAGGCGATGGAAAGCCAGGGCGTGGACGTGATCGAGGGCGGCCAGGTCAGGATGGCTTCCAATATTGCCAAAGGCGGATGGACTGAGATCGGTGAGATCGACGAACTGGGCCACAAGCTCAATGCCAGACTGGTTGACCAGATCGCCCGTGAGATCGACGCGATTGCAGACCGGGTCATGGATCTTCTTAATGCGGGCTGGGCCCGTGTAAGAATTGTCACCGACCATGGCTGGCTTCTATTGCCGGGAGATCTGCCGAAGATCGAGATGCCGCCATCGCTCGTCGTCAAAAAGGGGCACCGTGCCGCCGCAGTAAAGGGCGAGTCCTCGGTTAAGCTTCCAACCTATCCATGGCATTGGAATCCGCAAGTGGTCGTCGTGTCCCCGCCTGGGATCGGCGTCTTTTATGCTGACATTGAGTACGCACACGGCGGCGTTACGCTCCAGGAGTGCGTCGTTCCAGACATCATAGTCGAACTGGGACATCGCGATCACAGTGCCGAAATCGTCAAGGTTGAATGGAAGGGCATGCGCTGTCGCGTAACAGTTAAGACCGAAGCTAAAGGTCTCAGAGTCGATTTGCGTCTGAAGCGCAATGATCCAAAAAGCATCGCAGCCGCGGCCAAGACGGTGCCCGAAAATGGTGAAGTGGCATTGATCGTAAACGACGACAGCCATGAGGGGTCCGGAGCCGTTTTGGTGGTTTTGGATCCAGCCGACAAGGTGGTGCACTTCTTTGCGACGACTGTCGGAGAAGCGTCATGAGTATAGTTTTAGACAATCTCGACAAGCTCGGAACAGTGCCCTTTGATGGTTACCTTGTTCGTAAGGACCTTGTTCGGAAATACGCCCGTCAGTATCCGGTGCCGACGTATGTTGTCGAATTTCTCTTGGGTCGGTACTGCGCAAGCACCGACGAGGAAGAGATCAACGAAGGCCTGAAGGTCGTAGAAAAGCAGCTTCAGAACCGAACAGTTCGTACAGGTGAAGAAGAACTTGTGAAAGCGAAGGCCCGCGAAGACGGCTCGGTGAAGATCATCGACGTGGTCCATGCCAAGCTCGACGCCAAGAACGACCGCTTCATTGCAGAGTTGCCAAGCCTAGCACTGAAGGACATCAGGATCGACGACAACCTGGTCAAGGACAATGAGCGCATGCTCACGGATGGCTTCTATGCCGAAGTGACGCTTTCGTATGACGGCTCCATAGCCCAGGAAAAGGCTGGCCTTCCCTTCAAAATCGCCGCGCTACGCCCTATCCAGATGTCGCGATCCGACGTCCTGGAGGTCTTTGCCAAAGGGCGCGCTCAATTCACAACAACGGAGTGGATCGATTTCCTTCTGAGGTCAATTGGGCTTGAGCCGGCCGGATTCGACGAGTTAGCCAAGCGTGTGATCCTTCTCCGCATGGTCCCGTTTGTCGAGCGAAACTATAACTTTGTCGAGTTGGGCCCGCGCGGAACCGGCAAAAGCCATCTGTTCCAACAGATTTCGCCGTACGCCCATCTGATCTCCGGCGGGAAGGCGACGGTCGCGAGGATGTTCGTCAATATGGCGAACGGTCAGCGCGGACTAGTCTGCCAGTATGACGTAGTGTGCTTCGACGAAGTGTCCGGTATCTCATTCGACTCCAAGGACGGCGTGAACATCATGAAAGGCTACATGGCCTCTGGTGAGTTTTCGCGTGGCAAAGAGAGCATCCGAGCCGAAGGCGGCATCGTTCTCGTCGGCAACCTAGACGTCGACGTCGAACAGGCGCAGCGGATCGGTCACTTGTTGTCACCGCTTCCGCCGGAGATGCGGGATGATACTGCTTTCATGGACCGCATCCATGGTTACGCTCCAGGATGGAATTTCCCCAAACTCGACCCCAGGGTTCATTTCACTGACCATTTCGGCCTTGTCAGCGACTTCCTGAGCGAATGCTGGACCAGGCTGCGAGGGACCAGTCGTGTTTCGGTAATGCATGACCGTATCCATCTCGGCGGGGCTCTCAGCGGTCGCGACATCGAGGCCGTAAACAAGACTGTGAGCGGCCTGACGAAATTGCTCTTTCCGGATCCCGGAATGCCAGTTCCGGACGCCGACTTGGAATGGATTGTCCGGCTCGCGTTGGAAACTCGACGTCGAGTTAAAGAACAGCAGAAGCGGGTGTTCAAGAGCGAGTTCCGCAACACCCACTTCAGCTTCACACTGGGTGCGGAAGGCACAGAGCAGTTCGTGTCGACTCCAGAACTTCACAGTGACGAAGCCATCGAAAGCGATCCATTGCCGCCTGGGCAGGTATGGGGCGTGAGCCTCGGCGCCTCGGAGACCGGCGCTGGCCTTTTTCGAATTGACGTGACGTGCAGCCGGGGCGGAGGCGTTCGAATCCTCAATCAACCGACACCGCCGGCCTTCCGCGAAAGTGTGAAAGTCGGCGAGCAGAACCTTTATTCGCGCTCACGCGAGATGGTTGGCGATCGCAATCCGCGGGACGAAGAGTTCTCGATCCAGATGCGTCCTATGGACAACGACAAAAGTGGTGCTGGCCTTGGAGTGCCGGTGATTGTCGCCATGTGCGGAGCGATGTTGGGCAAGAACACTCGCGGCGGGACGGTGGTGGCCGGCGCCCTCAATCTGGGTGGGTCAATCGAGATGGTCCCTAACGCAGTACGTATTGCTGAGCTTGCTGTCGACAAGCAGGCGGCCACATTGCTTATGCCGGTATCTGCCCGACGTCAGTTGAACGACCTTCCAGACGAAATGTGGACTAAGCTCAATATCGAATTCTACAAAGACGCGGCGGACGCTGTGTTCAAAGCACTTGTCGAGTGACTACGGGTTCGATCGGTAGCACGCCTCCGCTACAAAAACCCGCCGTTTCCGGCGGGTTTTTCATTTTGATCAAATAGCGTGGCAACTATTAGCGTGTCTATTATGCTCGGTTTATCACGCAGCACATTGCCGATGCCTGCTACTTTTTGCCAGGGGGTTGCGGGGGTGCAGCGCTTTCAGCTCGTCTGTGAGATGCCGACTCGCCTCCGAAACAATCTCAATGCTCCGCTCAACCAGCCATTGTCGTTGCCAATCGTTTTCGAACGCTTCGAGAGACATATCCCCAGCACCCTATGATTGAGCTCGATCGCCTCCACCATTGTCCGTCAAACGGGGAATTAACGATCGTGCCACCACTAAAACACGCGTACGGCTGTTGCTTCTATCTTCCGCCGCAAGGTTTTGTGCAGGCTGTCGCGCGTCATGATGTCGGTCTTGCGGCCGAGGATGCTGGCAGCGTACTCCTTCACATCCATCAGCTCAAAGAGCCCGAGCTTCTCCTTTTCGTAGTCCAAAAACAGGTCAACGTCGGAACCATCCTTGGCCTCGCTGCGCGCCATCGAGCCGAACATGTACATGTGTTCGACGCCAAGTTGCTTCAAATCGGCTTCGTGCTGCTGCAATCGGCTTATGGCTTCGTCGCGTGTCATAAATTCACTCTATCAAAGTCGGGCATTTGCTTCGACTTCTTTCATTTTCATCCAGCCCTTCTGTTAAAGACGCTAGCACACCCCCCCTCTCATTGTACGCGTTCAGCGTTTGACGGGACGGCCCGCAAGGACGGGAGTAAATTCCTGTCGCCCTCATTCGATGCGCCGCGTCGAAACCCAGAGCTTCCGCGAGACCTCCACGGGGTTGATCGACGAACTAGCCCACCAGGCGGCCTCATCGCCGAAGCGATGATTGTCCCGGTGATGCGTTCTGCACAGAGGTACCGTGAATTCGTCGCTGACCTTGCGCCCCATCGCGCGGGGCTGCGTGAACCTTAGATGGTGAGCATCAGCGGGGCTTCTCC
>JGI20195J14853_1000784_pt1 | contig 10748 bp, 8 predicted proteins | sample NGESurdeep092012_3_FD_14853 | JGI IMG/M metagenome (IMG submission 14853)
GCATCTGCCTGACGGTCACAATGCCGTCTTAGAAGCTTGTTGTTCTGAACGGTGCGCGCTCTACATCAGCGCCAGTGCTCCTGGACCGCTTACCCGGCGAAGCATCTTGGCCGTGTAGCCATCCTGCACGCCCGAACGGTCGTCGCATTGCCATATCGTTCAGCCGCGCGCGATGATCTGCTTGCGCATCTCGGCGATGATCGCGGGAAAGACCAGTGTGTCGCCCACGCGTGCTGGACGCGTCGCGACAGCGTGGAGGCTGTAGTCGCACATGATCAATAGCTCCCTGTTGCTGCGAACAGCCGGGAAGCATCCTTCGATCCAAGTGCGTGAGATCGGCTTGGGTCCGGGATTTCCCGGATGTCTCGCGATCCTGCTTGGATGCTAGCGGCATTCCTGACCGCTGGAAAGCGGCAATGTGTGTTCGGCCGCCTGACTGTTGCGGGGAAATCAGGCGGCGCGCCGCCAGTCGATCACGACGGCGATCCAAGCGTGCTGATCAGGCTCGAGGCGCAGCCGATACGGCGCCCAGCCCCGCTCGCGCAGCCTCATCGCCACGTCGGCGGCATCGGCGGTTTCGGGCACGGTGAAGCCGGCGCTGACGCGCCCCTTCGGGGTATCGATGAACACTCGGCGACGACGATGCCGCATTCGGTGCACCAGGGATGTGAATGGTCGCGTCAAGAGGCGCGGCGACAGCCGGCAACTCGAACTGTCGGATTCAATGGAAACCGGCGCCGGGCAAGCCCGCGCGACGTTAGCTATGCAGGTGAGGCCAATTAATTTCCAAGAGTGATGGTCGATACCTGTTGCGTCGCACAAGCTCGCCAGATGCAGACCTTAGGGATGACCCAGGAGAGTCCCGGACCGTTTCGCCATGGCCGGATACTGGGCCGATCAGAAAAAAGGTCCACCGGACATCCGGCGGGCCTGTAACATCGTCTTGTTGTCGGACGGCACCAGCAATGCGGCGTCGAGTTTTTGGCGCACCAATGTCTGGCGGATTTTTCAGTCGGTTAATCTCACTGGCTCTGAGCAGGTCGCCTGCTATGACGACGGCGTCGGCACGTCGTCCTTTAAGCTTCTCGCGATTCTCGGCGGCGCTTTCGGCTGGGGTCTAAAACGGAACGTCATTCACCTCTACAAATTTCTGTGCCGTAACTACGCGCCCGACTCCCAAATTTACGCCTTCGGATTTAGTCGCGGTGCGTTCACAACCCACTCGGCGATGTCGCGTCTTGGCTCCGAACGGACCTAGCAGTCGTCCTACTGATGTCTCATCGGAGCTAACGCGGCTGAATCATGTCCCATGGATCAGGCAGGTTGGATGACGACATTGGCTGGTTCTCCTTTCCTTGCATCGGCCGCGCATCTTTATCCACCGACCGGTGCGTTTTGATGTCGTGGCAATAGCGAGCATAGTTTCGCAGCATTCGGCGTAGATGCGCCTCACCCAAGACAACGAAATAGTCCAGACACTCGCGTTTCAGCGCAGCCGCTCAACCAGCGCCATCGCGGCAGCCGCGTTATGGCAACCACACGGCCAAAGCCCGACCTTGAAAACACCCATCCATGAGCGCAAGCTAACGTTAGAGGAATTGAGAAAACGGGGGATATAATGCGGGTAGCACGAACGACGACCGCGGCCATGCCGCGAAAGCCGCTCTATTCGCACCTCTATGCGCAAGTGCTGACAGCGATCACCATCGGCATTTTGCTCGGGCATTTTTATCCGCACGTAGGCGAACAGATGAAGCCGCTTGGCGACGGCTTTATCAAGCTTATCAAGATGCTGATCGCACCGATTATTTTCTGTACAGTCGTTCATGGCATCGCCGGCATGAAGGACTTGAAGCAGGTCGGCCGCGTCGGTCTTAAGGCCCTGATCTATTTCGAGGTGTTGACGACGCTGGCGCTGGTCGTCGGCTTGATCGTGGTCAACATTTGGCAACCAGGCGCCGGTATTAACGCCGATCTCAAAACTATCGACCCGCGGTCGATCCAAATTTACACGACCAAAGCGGGCCAGCAGAGTACCGTCGAATTCTTCCTCAACATTATTCCATCGACAATCGTCGGAGCCTTTGCCGAAGGCGAGATCCTGCAGGTTTTGTTTTTCGCTATCCTGTTTGCATTTGCACTATCGCTTATGGGCGAGCACGCCAAGCCGGTTACCGCCTTCATTGATATCGTATCGCACGCTCTGTTCGGCATCGTCGGCATGATCATGAAAGTGGCGCCGCTTGGTGCGTTCGGCGCCATGGCGTTCACGATTGGCAAGTATGGCATCGGCACGCTTCTTTCTCTCGGCAAGCTCATGGCAGGTTTCTACGCGACGTGCTTGATTTTCATTTTTGTGGTGCTCGGTACGGTCGCATACTTCGCCGGTTTCAGCATTTTCAAGTTCATCAAATACATCAAGGAAGAGCTGCTAATCGTGCTCGGGACGTCGTCGTCGGAATCGGTACTGCCGCGCATGATCAACAAGCTGGAGAATCTCGGCTGCAACGAGTCGGTCGTCGGACTGGTCATTCCGACCGGCTATTCGTTCAACCTGGACGGTACCTGCATCTACCTGACCATGGCCGCGATCTTCCTCGCCCAGGCGACGAATACCGAGCTCTCTTTGTGGCAACAACTCGGCATGATCGCGATTCTACTCTTGACCTCGAAAGGCGCGGCCGGCGTCACCGGCAGCGGGTTCATCGTGCTCGCAGCGACCTTATCGTCGGTCGGCACGATCCCGGTCGCGAGCATCGCGCTCATCCTAGGCGTGGATCGGTTCATGTCGGAGGCGCGCGCCCTCACCAATCTCATCGGCAATGGCGTCGCTACGGTCGTCGTGTCGAAGTGGGAGAACGCGCTAGACGAAAAGCGACTACGCAAGCAATTGGAACACGAAACGGATGCGGATGCAGAAGAGCCTGAGCGAGTGCTCCCGCCGCCGGCTCCGCTTGTTACTTAGCGGGGTAGCGCGGGTCGCCTGACTGATGCGGAGAACTCCATGAACGCACCTCGCGTATTCCGGCTGGCGGTTTGGACGGCCGCGTTTCTGTGGATATTTGTGGCACACGCTGGCGAGCCGAACTGGCCGGAGCATCTCACCATTGGTACCGCGTCGCACGGCGGGACCTATTACGTATACGGCGAGGGCTTGGCGAAGATCTTGACGGATGCGCTTGATCTGCCCGTCGCGATATTGCCGACCGACGGCCCGGCGCAGAATATTGAGCTTCTTGAATCCGGTGAGGCCAAGATCGGCTTTGTTACGATCGGTATCGCATTACAGGCATGGAACGGCACCGGGATATGGGCGACGCGCAAGCCCGCCCGGTCGATGCGTGCCATTTTCCCGATGTACGACACGCCATTCCAATTTTTGGTCTTGCAGGGTTCCAACATCCGCTCTCTCACAGAGATGGCGGAGAAGCGCATCGGCATCGGTCCCCGCGGCGGCACGGCAGGGGTTTATGTCCCTGAGTTCTTTAAGGTGCTGAAAATGTCCGCGCATTTCGCATATGGCGAATGGGTCGATCTCGCGGCTCAGTTTCAAAACAAGGAGCTGGATGGGCTGGCGGTTGGCGCCGGCGTTCCGTTCCCTTCCTTCCTCGAACTAGAGAAAAAGAACAATATCCGCTACATCCCGCTCGCTGATGATCAGATCGCTGCATTGCGATTGGCGATGCCGGAGCTTGCTCCTTCAAGTATTCCACCAGGCATCTATCTTTCGCTGAACCGGCCTTATCAGACGGTCGGTTTGTACAATTTTGCCGTTGCGCACCAAGACCTCCCCGACGATCTCGTCTATCAGGTGGTCAGGACTGTGTTCGAGAAGCACGAGCAGATGATGGGCTTCCATGCCGCGGCGGCTGCAACCATTCCGGCGAATATAGAGCGCAACTCCTTTCTCCCGCTCCACCCCGGAGCCATTCGCTACTTCCGGACGATCGGGAGAGCCGGGCAGAGAGATTAGAGAGTGTCAGGCCCCGGGTCTGCTCGATTTGTGGTGTCAACGCGTCCGGGGAGTTGGGGCAGCTATGAAGCGTTATTAGTAGCTGCCGGACTGGTTCGTCGCGACGCTGATCGGAAAAACGCGATGCTGCAGGGCTTTCTTCACGTCTATCGATTTGGACAAATTGGTACCGACCCTTCTATGAGATCGAATCAGAAAGAATTGAGACCAAGTTCAGGGAGGAAAAAATGGGACGGACGACGGATCCAGATGCCGTGGAAACGACAGAATGGATCGATTCGCTGCGCGCCGTTTTGCATCACCAAGGATCCGACCGCGCGTCCTTTTTGCTCGAGCAATTGACCGATGAAGCGCAGCGCGCCGGCGTGGCCGCACCGTTCGCTCTGAATACCCCTTACACCAATACGATCCCGCCGGAACTCGAGGAACGCGCGAACGGGGACCGGGGGATCGAGCATCGCATCCGGTCCATCATCCGCTGGAACGCCGTCGCGATTATTCTTCGTGCCAACAAACACTCCTCCGAGCTCGGCGGCCATATTGCCAGCTTCCAATCGGCGGCCACACTCTACGACATCGGGTTTGGTCATTTCTGGCGAGCCCCATCGGAAAAGCACGGCGGCGACCTCATCTACATTCAGGGACACTCGGCGCCGGGGATTTACGCGCGCGCTTTCGTTGAAGGACGTCTCAGTGAGCAGCAGCTCCTGAACTTCCGCCAAGAAGCTGCCGGTGTGGGCCTCTCATCCTATCCGCACCCATGGCTGATGCCGGACTTTTGGCAATTTCCCACCGTGTCGATGGGGCTCGGGCCACTCATGGCGATCTACAAGGCCCGATTTCTCAAGTATCTGCATGGTCGGGGCATTACCGACACCGCAGACCGAAAAGTATGGGCCTTCATGGGCGACGGCGAAATGGACGAGCCAGAGTCGCTCGGCGCCGTGTCGCTCGCCGGTCGCGAGCGGCTCGACAATCTCATCTTTGTTGTCAATTGCAACCTGCAACGCCTCGACGGGCCTGTGCGCGGCAATGGTAAGATTGTGCAAGAGCTTGAGCGCGTTTTCCGCGGCGCCGGATGGAACATCATCAAGGTGCTGTGGGGCTCGGGCTGGGACCAATTGCTCGCCAAGGATACCTCCGGTCTCCTGCGCAAACGCATGGAGGAATGCGTCGACGGTGAATACCAGGACTTCAAATCGAAGAACGGCGCCTATGTGCGCCAATATTTCTTCGGCAAGTACCCGGAGCTCGTCGACCTGGTGAAGGATTGGAGCGATGATGAGATTTGGGCGCTCAGGCGCGGTGGTCACGATCCAATTAAGGTATACGCCGCGTACGCTGCCGCGCTCAAGCACACCGGCCAGCCGACTGTGATCCTCGCTAAGACCGTGAAGGGCTACGGGATGGGCGAGGCCGGCGAAGGCCAGATGATCACCCATCAGCAGAAAAAGATGAGCCTCGAGGCGCTGCGCAAATTCCGTGATCGCTTTTCCATCCCGGTGCCAGACGACAAACTCGAAGCGATCCCGTTCCTGCAACTACCAGAAGGCAGCGCAGAGAAGAAATATCTACAAGAGCAGCGTCGGCAGCTGGGCGGATCATTGCCGAAACGCAGGCGAAAGTCGGCATCGCTGGAGGTGCCCGCGTTGTCCGCCTTCACGGCGCAGCTCGGCGGCACCGCGGAGCGCGAGATCTCGACCACCATGGCCTTCGTGCGCATCCTGAATACGCTCCTGCGCGACAAGACCATTGGCAAGTTCATCGTGCCGATCGTGCCGGATGAATCGCGCACCTTCGGCATGGAAGGAATGTTCCGCCAGCTTGGTATCTTCTCGCAGGTCGGCCAGCTCTATAAGCCGCAGGATGCCGATCAACTTATGTACTATCGCGAGGATAAGTCCGGCCAGATGCTTCAGGAGGGCATCAACGAAGCCGGCGCGATGGCATCGTGGATCGCTGCCGCGACGTCTTACAGCACGTCCAACGTCCCGATGATTCCATTCTATATTTACTACTCGATGTTCGGACTGCAGCGGGTGGGCGATCTTGCCTGGGCTGCCGGCGATATGCGATGCCGAGGCTTCCTGCTGGGCGGCACCGCCGGGCGGACTACGCTCAACGGCGAGGGACTCCAGCACGAGGACGGCCATAGCCACTTGCTCGCTGCCGTCATCCCCAATTGTGTATCGTACGATCCGACATTCGCCTATGAGGTCGCGGTCATCATCCAGGATGGGCTGCGGCGTATGTTCAAGGATCAGGAGGACGTCTACTATTACATTACGCTGATGAACGAAAACTATTCCCACCCCGCGATGCCGAAAGGCGCCGAGGAGGGAATCCGCCGCGGAATTTACCAGTTCCGCGACGCCGGCGAAAAAAAGGGACCACGTGTGCAACTGCTCGGCAGCGGCACGATCTTACGCGAGGTAATTGCAGCCGCTGAACTGCTGGAGCGGGACTACGGTGTGCTTGCGGATATTTGGAGCTGCCCAAGCTTTAACGAGTTGCGTCGCGACGGCCTGGAAGCAGAACGGTGGAACCTGCTGCATCCAACGGAAGCGCCGCGCAAGAGCTACGTCGAGGAATGCCTGGCTCCCCGACAGGGGCCGGTCATCGCTGCGACAGACTACATGCGTGCATTTGCGGATCAGATTCGGCCTTACGTGCCCCGGCGCTATGTCTGCCTCGGCACAGACGGTTTTGGCCGCAGCGACTATCGCGTAGCGCTGCGCAAGTTCTTCGAAGTCGACCGTCATTACGTCGCGGTCGCGGCTCTCAAGGCGCTTGCCGACGAGAGCACGTTGCCGAAGCAGAAAGTTGCTGACGCAATCGCCAAGTACGGCATCGATGCGGAAAGATCGCCGCCCTGGAAGATGTGAGGGGCATTGGCGAGCGTCGAAACGCTCGCGCTTCAGGTCACAACGGTGCTCAGACAGCCGACAGAGTTAGAGGCAGCGCGATGGGTGAGATCAGGCAAGTTCTCGTTCCGGATATTGGCGACTTCAAAGATGTCCCGATTATCGAGATCTCGGTCAAGCCGGGCGACCGTGTGAAGGTGGAAGAGCCACTAATCACGCTGGAATCGGACAAGGCCTCGCTGGAGGTTCCCTCGCCGTTGACTGGCATCGTGAAGTCGCTTGCCGTGAAAATCGGGGACAAGGTCAGTCAGGGAACGCCGATTCTGGTATTGGAGCTCGAGGGCGCCGGTCCCACCGCTGAGCCGGTGAAACCGGCAGTTTCGGCACCGCCGGCGCCGACCAATGCGCCAGCTGGCATCGCCGAAGTGCGGGTGCCCGACATCGGCGACTTCAAGGACGTGCCAATCATTGAGGTGATGGTCAAAGCCGGCGATACGATCAAGCCGGAACAGCCGTTAGTGATGATCGAGTCCGACAAGGCGTCGATGGAAGTGCCGTCGCCGCTCAGCGGCATTATTGCCGAATTGAAGGTCAAGGTCGGTGACCGGGTCAGCCAGGGCACGGTCATTCTCAGTCTGGTGACCGACGCCGCGGCGGCGCGTCCGGCTGCAGCACCAGCGACCGCCCCTGGCGCAGAGCCGGCGCCCGCTCGAGCGGTGGCGGCGCCAGTCGCCAGCGCTCCAGGCGTGCCCGAGGTCCCATTCGACATTCCGTATGCGGGCCCCTCGGTGCGAAAACTTGCGCGCGAACGGGGCATCGACCTGCGTGAGGTGAAAGGAAGTGGACGGCGAGGGCGAATTCTTCCCGAGGACGTTACCAAATTCGCCAGCGCCCCTGCGGTGGCGACCGCGGGGCCGAGCACGTCAGTGGATGGAGCAGGACTTGGGCTCTTGCCATGGCCCAAGGTCGACTTCACCAAATTCGGCCCTATCGAATCGAAGCCGCTTTCGCGCATCAAGAAAATCTCCGGCCTGAATCTGCATCGCAACTGGGTGATGATTCCGCACGTCACCAGTCACGACGAGTGCGACATCACCGACCTCGAGGAGTTCCGCAACCGGCTGAACAAGGAGAATGAAAAATCCGGCGTCCGGGTCAGCATGCTCGCCTTCATGGTCAAGGCGGCGGTCGCGTCGCTGAAGAAATTCCCGGAATTCAACGCCTCGCTCGAAGGCGATAATCTGATCCTCAAGAAATACTACCACATCGGGTTTGCCGCCGACACGCCGCAGGGCCTTGTCGTTCCGGTCATCCGCGACGCCGACAGGAAGGGTGTCGTCGAAATAGCGAAGGAAATGAGCGATCTTGCCAAGCTCGCCCGCGACGGCAAACTCAAGCCCGATCAGATGCAAGGCGGCACATTCACCATCTCCAGTCTCGGTGGGATTGGTGGCACCTACTTCACGCCCATCATCAACGCACCCGAAGTCGCCATTATGGGGGCCTGTCGGTCTTTCGGGAAACCCGTATGGGATAGCAAGCAGTTTGTGCCGCGCTTGTTCCAACCGTTGTCGCTGTCGTGGGACCACCGCGTGATCGATGGGGCTGCAGCCGCGCGCTTCAACGCTCATTTCGGCAGCCTGCTCACCGATATGCGACGTGCGCTTGTATAGGGGGACAACGATGCCAACCCTTGTCGACGTCAAAGTGCCCGACATCGGCGATTTCAAGGATGTGCCGATCATCGAGGTGACGGTGAAGAGCGGCGATAAGGTTAAATCCGAGGATCCGCTGATCACGCTCGAATCCGACAAGGCGTCGATGGAGGTGCCTTCGCCGGCGGCCGGGACTGTCAAGGACGTGAAGGTCAAGATCGGCGACAAGGTCAGTGCCGGAAGCCTTATTTTGACTTTGGAGACTAGCGTCACCGGCGCAGCCCCGGCCGCGCCCACAGCGGCACGCGGGGCCCGGTCGGCGTCCGCCGCGCCGGTGCCAATTGCGGCCAAACATTCCGGCGATGCCGATATCGAGTGCGACATGCTGGTGCTGGGTGCCGGTCCGGGTGGCTATTCGGCGGCGTTTCGCTCAGCCGATCTCGGTATGACGACCGTGCTGGTGGAACGCTATCCGACGCTCGGCGGCGTCTGTCTCAACGTCGGCTGCATTCCCTCCAAGGCATTGCTTCACACGGCGGCCGTGATCGACGAGGTGAAGGCGATGGCGGCGCACGGCATTGCCTATGCAGCGCCGCAGATCGACCTTGGGAAGCTGCGCACGCACAAGGAGCAGGTGGTCGGCAAGTTGACCAGCGGGCTTGCCAGCATGGCGAAGGCGCGCAAAGTCACGGTTATGGAGGGAGTCGGAGAATTCCTCGATCCCTACCACCTGGTAGTTACGCCCAAGAATGGCGGCGGCCGCAGTGTGGTGAAGTTCGACAAGGCGATCATCGCGGCAGGTTCACAGGCGATCCAGCTTCCGTTCACTCCAGATGATCCGCGCATCATCGATTCGACCGGCGCGCTCGAATTGCGGCAGATTCCGAAATCCATGCTGGTGATCGGGGGCGGTATTATCGGACTCGAAATGGCGACCGTATATTCGACGCTTGGCACCCGCATCGACGTGATTGAAATGCTCGATGAGTTGATGACCGGTGCCGACCGTGATCTGGTTAAGGTGTGGGAGAAGAAAAACGCTAGCCGTTTCGACAAGGTCATGCTGAAGACCAAAACAGTGTCAGCGGAAGCAACGCCGGCCGGCATCCGTGTCGGCTTCGAAGGCGAGAAGGCGCCAGCCGAGCCCCAGCTATACGACATGGTGCTGGTGGCTGTTGGGCGAAGTCCGAATGGCAAGAAGATCGACGCCGAAAAGGCCGGTGTTGCGGTGAGCGACCGCGGCTTCATTACGGTCGACAAGCAGATGCGCACCAATATGCCGCACATCTTCGCGATCGGCGATATCGTCGGCCAGCCAATGCTAGCGCACAAGGCGGTTCATGAGGCGCACGTTGCGGCGGAAACGGCGTCCGGCAAAAACAGCGTATTCGAGGCGCGGCAAATCCCGTCGGTCGCTTATACCGATCCGGAAATCGCCTGGGCCGGACTTACCGAGGACCAGTGCAAGGTGCAAGGTATCAAGTACGCCAAGGCGTTGTTTCCTTGGGCGGCGTCGGGCCGGGCCATCGCCAATGACCGCGACGAGGGCTTCACCAAGCTTCTGTTCGACGAATCAAACCACCGAGTGCTGGGCGGTGGCATCGTCGGTACCCATGCGGGCGATCTGATCGGCGAGGTGTGCCTTGCCGTTGAGATGGGTTGCGATCCCACCGACATCGGAAAGACCATCCATCCGCATCCGACATTGTGCGAATCGATCGGCATGGCGGCGGAAGTGTTTGAGGGCGTATGCACCGATCTACCGCCAGCCAAGAAAAAATAGCACGTCCCGCCGGCGCGACATACCAGGCAAAACGGAGGAAGAGCCCTTGTCATCAAATCTATCGGACGATTTGCGGTCCGGCGCGCCCACCTCGTGCTCGGGTATGCAAAGCATGGATCAGCTGCGTCTCAGCCCAAGCATCGGCCATGACATCGCGTAGCTTCTGGAGTTCCCCAAGAAGTTGCGGGACGGCAACCAGCACATCGGTCGCATCATGTGGACGCACGGACGATGAACTCGATAAGATGAATGGTCGCCGTGACCAGCTCGAGGGTAAAATCCAGGAACGCTATGGTATCGCCAAAGATCAGGCGAAGAAGGATGTGGATACCTGGTTTAATTCATTAAAGTGGTGATGAGAGCGATCTAACGCCCGCGCGGGACGTCCTTGACTAGCTTCAAGAAATCAGCGCCAGGACCTTATCGTTTCATCGCACCTTTATTTCATCCCGGCCAACTATCAGCGAGCCATG
>JGI20195J14853_1000789_pt1 | contig 10730 bp, 10 predicted proteins | sample NGESurdeep092012_3_FD_14853 | JGI IMG/M metagenome (IMG submission 14853)
CATGTGGAATTACCAACGCGCTGGTTCGAGAAGCATTTATGTATCCCGCAAGCTCAGCAAGATTCAGTGTTGAGCAAGGCTCGTCAATTCCGACTTTCTACATAGTGATTACCACAGTGCGAACGCAGAACGGTATCTGCGCGTCATCGGTAAAGGTTGAGGTCTATAGCTTCGAAATGGTGAAATTGACATTTTCAGGCAAGTCCGACTTCGCCGCCAAAGTCGCGCTTTGGCAATTTGATTGGCTAAGAATTGATTTTGATCCTCATATTCATGGGGAAGCGATTAAGAAAATTCTCGACGAGGCTACAAGATCATTCATCACCGACTGGAATTTGGCCAACAAATGATATCCCGCTGGAAACTAGGGCAGGCGCTAGCGAAGGTAGAGCGAGGGCATGGGCCGAGGTCGCTATCTCACGGCAAATGTTCCAGGAGATTTTGCGGCTGATCGCAGAACTGCGACCGCAGCCACCACCAGCGCCAGCGTGAGAGCCCGATGCTCATGCGTTCAAGAGCAACCGATGGGAGGAGTGCGTCCAAATGCCAGCGGAAATGGCCAGATCAGCCCCTCGACAATCGCTCGGGCTAGCCGCGGTACCGGTAACCGTCGGCACCTCGCGTCTGTCTAGCGGCAAGGCCGTAAAACGCGAATACTCACGCCAGTTTGGGAGTCATCTGGGGAATCCCGGCTTACTCGTGCGCTTTGCCAAAGCCGCCGGGGCCGGCGAGATGTTGAACATCCACGATCTCAAGGCGGCGTATGAGAAAGTCATCGGGCACGACACCAGCAACAGCACCGTCTATAATCTTCTGGCCCGTCATGGCTGGCGCAAGCTGATGCCGCGTCCGTTTCATCCCAAACGCGACATTGCGGCTCAGAACTCTTTTAAAAAAACGGTTTTCCAGATGCGGTGAGGAAGGCCCGGCGGGCTGCCGCCAGGTGCGGTCGTCGCTTGCGGATCATGTTCACCGATGAGGCGCGCTTCGGCCGTATCAATCGGCCACGGCCGTGCTGGGCTCCCATCGGCACCCGGCCCGAGGTCGCCTCCCAGCTCATTCGCGAATACATCTACTTGTACGGAGGGGTCTGCCCGAAGGACGGAACGTGCGTCTATTTGATCATGCCGACGTCGAATACGGCATCCTTCCAGATTTTCCTCAATGTCCTCTCTCGAAAATTTCTCTCTGGCGAGCCGATGCATTATCTCTCCGGCGTTGACAGGGGCGGCTTTCGACGATCTGCAGATAGGCGCGACCGCCGGAGGTCTTCTTGCGGAAGTACATGGCCGACTCATTTTTAGTCAGCACATGATCGCAGCATGTGCCACGAATATCAAGCCTTATACGCGACGACGTGGCACTACATTTTGACGAAACCCAGCCCTCGACTCCTGAAATATCAACTACTTACAGCCTAGATCCACACCGCAACTGTTGAAGATCAGTTTTACGGTGCTGACAAGTAGATGAAACGGTAGTATACTTGATATTCTTACATTCCGTAGCATGGGAGATATTCCTACATTCTGCAGCACGGGAGATATTCCTACATTCTGCAGCACGGGAGATATTCCTACATTTGGCAGCACGGGAATGGAGGTCAATCGTGATTGAAATCAGTAAAAAAATATCTGCATCCAGGGCGACGCGCCGTCGCTTCTTGGCGAGCGCCGGAGCGGCTTTGGGGCTCGGCGTGTTTGCGCCCGCGGTACGGGCGCAAATGAACGCGCCAGTGAAGATCGGCTGCTTGATCACTCAATCCAAAGCCCTCTCGGTGCTAGGCACGAATGTGCTTGACGGCATGAGTTTCTATTTCGAGCAGACAGGCTGGCAGGCCGGCGGCCGCAAGATCACCCTGGTCAAGGAAGACGACGAAGCCAATCCCCAGCTCGGCCTCGAGAAGATCAAGAAGATGGTCGAGAACGACAAGGTCGACCTAGTGACCGGGCCGATCGGCAGCAACGTCGCGCTCGCCATCCTCGCCTACGTCAAGCAGAGCGGCAGCATCCTGATCGTCGACGGCGCCGGCGTGAACGCGGTCACCCGCAAACACAAGGGCCCCAATATCTTCCGCACCTCGACCACCAGTTGGCAATCCAATGCGCCCGCCGGCGGCTGGATCTACAAGAACGTCGCCAAGGAAGTCGTGGTCGTCGCGTCCGATTTTTCGGGCGGACACGAGGCGATCAATGCTTTCAAAGAAGGCTTCGTGTCGGTGGGCGGCACGATCGTCAAAGAGGTCTACCCGCCCTTCAACAACAACGATTACAGCGCCTACCTCGCCGGTATCAAGTTGATCGGCGCGCCCAATGTCTACGTCTATATGGTCGGGGCGGACGCCGTACGCTTCATCACCCAGTTCAACGAGTTCGGACTCAAGAAGACCATCAACATCATCGGCACCGGCTTCATGGTCGAGGACGATGCGCTGCCGGCGGAAGGCGACGCGGCATTGGGCATCATCACCGGCCTGCATTATGCCTCGACGCTCGACACGCCGGTCAACAAGAAGTTCGTTGCGGACTACAAGGCGAAGTACAACCAATATCCGGGCTGCTATTCGGAATACGGATTCGTCTGCGCCCGCGTGATCGCCGAGGCGCTCAAGGCGACCCAGGGCGACACCAGCGATAAGAAGAAGCTCGAAGACGCCATTCGTAACGTGAAATTCGCTGCTCCGCGCGGACCGTTCCGTTTCGATCCCGAGACTCAGAACGTCATCCATAATATCTACATCCGAGAAGTCGTGCGCGGAAAGGATCGGCTGGAGAATAAGGTGTTGGCAACCATTCCAGACGTGCGCGATCCGGGCATGAGCTAGAAGATCTGAAAAAAGCTGGGCTGCCCCTCGGACCGGGCAGCTCCGTCTCTCTCCCGAAGCCGACATTCGCATTAGTCCAATATGGATTTCCTGGTAACTCAGATCCTGAACGGACTCGTCTACGGAGTGCTGCTGTTCCTGTTGTCCGCAGGACTGTCCCTGATTCTTGGCCTGATGCACGTCGTGAACCTAGCGCACGGCTCGTTCTACATGCTGGGTGCCTTCTTCGGCCTCACCGTGGTGCACTTGACCGGCAATTTCTGGCTCGCACTTGTCATAGCGCCGGTGCTCACCAGCGGCGTGGGCGTGGTCGTGGAGCGGCTATTCCTGCGCCAAGTCTATCAACACGGCTATCTCGACCAGGTGCTGCTGACCTTCGGTTTCACGCTCATTTTCTATGATCTGGTCAAATGGATCTGGGGCGGCGACATCTACCAGCTTTCGGCGCCGTTGTCATTGATCGGCTCGGTGCCGGTCTGGGTCGCGTCATTTCCGAAATACCGGCTGTTCCTGATCGCTTTCGGCTTCGCTTTGTCGATCCTGCTCTGGCTGTTCCTCGACCGTAGCCGCTTGGGCGCCATGATCCGAGCCAGCGTGGACAACTCCAATATGGCCGCCGGGATTGGTATCAACGTCTATCGGCTGTTCACCAGCGTATTTGCACTTGGCGTCGGGCTCGCCGCCCTCGGTGGCGTAGCGGCGGGACCGATCATGGGCATCTATGCCGGAATGGATGCGGAAATTCTTATCGTCGGATTCATCGTGGTGGTCTGCGGTGGCATGGGAAGCCTGCTCGGCGCCTTTGTCAGCAGCATCTTGATCGGCGAAGCCGACACCTTCGGCAAAGCCTATCTACCCGACAGCGCGATGTTCATGATCTATGTCGTGATGATCGTCGTCCTCCTAACCCGGCCGACCGGCCTGTTCGGCATCCGGGACCAAGAGTAGAGACATATCGATGGTAATCGGCTCCACCGAAGCAAAGCCAACGGCCAAATCGCCGAGAACCAAATCATCCAAGATCGATTGGCTCATCGGCGTGGGCGTCCTAGCCATCCTCGCGATCGCCCCGCTTTTCTTCGGCAGTTTTTTGCAGGGCATGATCACGGAGGTGCTAATCTTCGGCATCTTTGCCATGAGCCTCGACCTTTTGATCGGCTATACTGGCTTGGCCTCTTTCGGCCATGCGCTGTTTTTCGGGCTCGGCGCCTATGCGGTTGTCGTGCTCGACGTGCATTTTGGATTCCCGCCCTTCCTCGGCATCCTAGCAGGCATCGCGCTCTCGGTCGTCGTCGCCGTCGTCGTCGGTTATTTCTGTATCAAAGTGACCGGGATCGCCTTCCTGATGCTGACCATGGCGTTCTCCCAGCTGTTCTTTTCGATAGCGCTCAAATGGCGCAGCGTCACCGGCGGCTCCGACGGGATTGGCGGGCTGGACCGCCCCGCCATGTTCGGGCTCAGCCTCGATGACCCGATGACGATTTATTATTTCGTGCTGATCGTGTTCCTGATCGCCTATTGGGCGATGCGCCGGCTGATCGAATCGCCGCTCGGCCACGCCTTTGTCGGGATTCGCGAGAACGACATGCGCATGCGCTCGATCGGCTTTCCCACCGCCCGCTACAAGCTCATCGCCTTCGTGATCGCGGGCGGCATCGGCGGCTTGGCCGGCGGCCTCTATGGTATATACACCGGCTTCGTCTCGTCGGACTTGCTGTATTGGACTCGATCGGGCGACGTCCTAATTATGACGTTGTTGGGAGGCGTCGGAACCTTGGTCGGGCCGGTGATCGGTGCGGCCGTCTTCCTGCTCGCCAAGAGCTATATCAGCTCGTACACCGACCATTGGATTCTGGTGATCGGCGTCATCTTCGTATTCTGCGTCCTATTCTTCAAACGGGGCATTTACGGCAAGCTTCTGGCGGCCTGGCGCGAGAAAATGGGATGAGCGTCCTGCGCACCGTCGATCTCTGCAAGTCGTTCTTCAGCCTGACGGTGACGAAATCCGTCAACCTCGAGGTCGCGGCGGGCGAGCGCCATGTCATCATCGGACCCAACGGCGCGGGCAAGACTAGCCTGATCAATCAGATCGGCGGGCAATTGCGGCCCAGCTCCGGCCGCATCTTCGTCGGCGAGCATGATATCACCGGCCTTGCACCGGACCAGATTTGCCGCCTCGGCGTCTCGCGCACCTTTCAAAGAAACAATTTGTTCCGCAATCTGAGCGCCGTGGAGAACGTCCGGCTTGCCGTGCAGGCCTTGCGCGGACATTCCTTGAACGGCTTCATGCCGGCGGCTCGTTACACCGACGACTGGGCCTTCGCGCTCGAAAAGCTGCGCCAGGTCGGGCTGGAAGCGCGGGCGGAGGACGTGGTTCGCTCCCTGTCCTACGGCGAGCAACGGCAGCTCGAGATCGCGGTGGCACTCGCCAGCAATCCGGTGCTGGTCCTGTTGGACGAACCGACCTCGGGCATGTCACCCGGCGAAACCGAGCGCATGACCTCGATGATCGCGGCCCTGCCTCGTTCGATCACCGTGGTCATGATCGAGCACGACATGAAAGTGGTATTCTCCCTCGCCGACCGCATCACCGTGCTCTATTACGGCGAAGTCCTGGCCAGCGGCCTGCCGGCAGAAATCTCGGACAATGCGGCGGTGCGGGAAGTCTATCTCGGCCGATCGGCTCACTGAACGCAGCGCAGGAGAGCACGGGATCCGGATGTTGGAAGTTTCGAACGTCAATGCCTACTATGCCGATAGCCACGTCCTTCACGACGTGTCTTTCGCCGTGAACAAGGGGGCGGTGGTCAGCCTGCTGGGGCGCAACGGCGCTGGCAAGACCACGACGCTGCTCACAATCATGGGCTACCTCAAGCCGCGTCCCGGCCGCATCCTGTTCGAGGGACGCCCGATCGAGGGCTTGGCCACCTACCAAATCGCCCGCCTGGGCTTCGGTTTTGTGCCCCAGGAGCGCGAGATATTTCCCAGCCTGACGGTCCAGGAGAACCTCACCATCGCCCAGTCGAGAGGCCGCCGGTCGAACGACCGCCGGTCGCACTGGGACCTCACCAAAGTCTACCACCTATTTCCCCGCCTCCAAGAGCGCGAGCGCAACCTTGGCTCGCAGCTCTCGGGGGGCGAGCAGCAGATGTTGGCGATCGCCCGCGCGCTCATGACCAACCCCGCCGTCCTGCTCCTCGACGAGCCGTCGGAAGGTTTGGCGCCGCTGATTGTGGAAGAGATCGTTACCGCCATTCGCGGGTTGCGCAGCGAGGGACTGGCCATCGTGCTGGTGGAGCAGAACCTGAAAGTGGCCCTCGACCTTGCTGACACTCACCTGATCTTGAGCAAAGGGGCGATCTGCTTTTCGGGCATCACGGCGGAGATCGAAAAGAACGAGGCGATCACCAAGACCTATCTCGCGATATGAACCGCCGGAACAATTAAACGACAATACGTTTTATCTTGGTATCTGCCGCTGCGGCGCGGTCTGGAATCAGCTCGAAGCTGCCGGATACCCGAGGTCAATGATTTGTGGTCGCACGAAGCGTGCGGCAGCTGATTCATGCCGATAATGTCCATCAAGCAACTCTACAGCGGCCACGTCAAATAACCCTATCCCTACCGCAAACTCAAATTCAGACTTGGTGGTGATGCAACCCTCCCAGAATCGGCAAAGAGACGATACGGCTGGCCGTCGTCATGAACCGCATGTGGGTTGATGGTACCGAATTCCACTAAACAAATTCAGCCGCCGCGGCCGCTTAAGCGGCCATAGGCGAAACTGGGGAGGAGAAGACCACAGTTCCACCGACCGGTGGAGCGATGACCCTCGCAGGGACAATGGGTGAGGCGAGTTCGTGTTGTCCCTTGTGCCTGCCGTTAACTCACGGCAAGGACGTGCGGTAGATTATCCCGCCCCCATCTTCCTGATCCCATCATTGGAAGGCCCCAGTGCTGATCCCGAAGAGAAGCGAGAACCCTGGGAGTGGCATCAACACCGGATCGGCAGAGCAGTTTGAAAGCGCTTGACAGCAACCCGCCCCAATAGGGAAGGGGCAGAATCGAGTCGATTGCGACGAGAATCGCGACTCGGTCTTCAAGACTTAATCCATCCCTGCCCGGCGGCGCCAATATTGCCACATGCGATTGACCGGATTCTCGTCGTTGAACAGCAGCGCGCTCTTGGCGATCTCGCCTTTGCTGAGGAAGACGATCTCGCCCAAGCGCATCGCCTCAGCCTGCAGCTGCGCGTTGACCTTCAAGTAAATCGAGGTCAGCACGGCTTTTTTGAGATTTTGTCCGACGACCACGCAACCGTGGCCGCGCATCAGCGCGACCTGTCTTTTGCCAAGACAGGTCGCCAGGTCGAGCCCCTTCTCGATCGTCGTAACTAGCATATTGGTATCGCCAAACTTCTTGCGGATGTCCCAAACTGGGACGTCGTTACCAAGGCCGTAAGCCGGATGAATAACCGGACGCAGCTTCGCGTTGGTGAGACCGAAGGGTATCACCTCGTGGGCATGGTTATGGACGATCGCCTGTACGTCCGGGCACGCTTGGTAGATCGCGCCGTGAATCGGGCGCTCCAAATACATCGGCGGCCGCGTTGGTCGATTGGATTGGCGTTGAGATCGTATTCCATCAGGTCCTCGAGCGAGACGAGCTCGGGACTACGCGAACACGACAGGAAAAACCGATCAGGCCGATCAGGGGCGGCTTATTGCGTTGTCCCAGGCTCCTCCATATCTAGCTTAAGCCCCGCGAACCGATGGAATGAAAAAATGGACCCGTGATACGTAATCAGCCTTGACTCTCTCCTCATATAAGGCCAACGCCGTGTTCTTCGCCATCGGCGTCTTGGCTTACAATCTGTATCTTGGCTTTCGCTCCGAGGCGCTCGGCGACGAATGGGAGCGTTCGCAAGTGCAGAGCGTGCGCTGGCGGCTGTTTCAGACGGCGGGCAAGATCGTCCGCCATGGCCGGCAGATGTTCTTGAGGATCAGCGCGGCCATGCTGGACCTGTTCAGTGCGATCCGCGAGCGTTGTGCGCGCCTCATGCAGGAAGGAGGTGCTATCCCCGACTCGTCCTGACCCCCGGCCGGGCATTTTGCCGTCCAGCGGAACGCCAGACCGCCGACCGCGCAGCCGCGCCCGAAGCGGCACGAAATCGCCGGCGCGGGTGATGAAATCATCTCGCGAGGCCCCGCGCCGCGCAGGTCGGCTGCCGAGCAGTAGAAAACGGCCCGAAAATCCCCCCTCAGCCCAGCGGTTTCGCCGTTCAAATTTCCATCGCGGATTTTGGGCTTTGCTCCGCCGTTGACACAAGCGTTATTCTTTGATACACTTCGATTGATCGATAGTCCGAAAAACCGCTTGTTATGGGGCGATTTTTGGATTCGTGATGGGGCATGATTTGCGCCGGCTTTTTGTCTCCCATTGACCGCGCCAACCTGACCGCCCTGGCGCGGGATGGATCGGCGGCGCATCGATTGGCGCGGCGTGCCAATGCGCTGGTGCTTTTGGATTGCGGCTGGAGTTGCGAAAAGGTGGCCGGGGCCTTGCTGCTGGACGACGATACGATCCGCCGGTGGCACGGCCTGTTCATCGAGGATGGCCTCGAAGGGCTGACGCGTTTTGAGGCCGGTGGCAGCGCCTGCCAGATGAGCGGCGAGCAACAGGAAAACCTGAAGGCCTGGGTCGCGGTGGCCTTGCCGCGCTCGACGCGCCAGATTGGTGCCTGGATCGAGAAGGAATTCGGCCACGTCTATGCGGGCCGCTCGGGGCTGATCGCGTTGTTGCATCGCCTGGGGCTCGAATATCACAAGCCGGAAATTATCCCACGCAAGCTCGACGAGAAAAAGCAGAAGGCCTTCATCGCGAACTATGAAAAAGTCTTGAATTCGCTGCCCGACGACGAGGCCGTGCTGTTCGCCGACGCGGTGCATCCGACCCATGCCGCACGGCCCGCCGGTTGCTGGGCGCCGAGCCAGGAGAACCTTGCAATCGAGCAGACGAGCGGGCGCCAGCGCATCAACATCCATGGCGCAGTAGATCTCGAGACCGGCAAAACCCGAATGATTGAGGTCGAAACCGTCGACGCCATCTCGACGATCAGGCTTCTGGAATCGATCGAGGCGTTCTATCCGATGTTGGTCCTCATCCATGTCTTTCTCGACAACGCGCGCTATCATCACGCGAAGATCGTGCGGGAATGGCTCGCTCAGCCGGGGCGACGAATAAAGTTGCACTTCACCCCGCCCTATTGCCCGCATCTGAACCCGATCGAGCGGCTATGGGGCGTGATGCACAAGCATGTCACACACAATAAATCCTACGCGACTTGCGCCCAATTCGCCGATGCGACGCTTGGGTTCCTGCGTGAAAAAGTTCCCAGGAACTGGCTGCGATTCCGCGATTCGGTCACCGACAACTTTCGCGTCATTAATCCAAACGATTTTCGGGTTGTGACGTGAACGGGGTATATCAAACAATTTGGCATTGATTAAAAATGTCAATACGATGGCAAAGGTCTTCTCCGTCTGAGCGCATCTTGTTGCTAAGCGAGAGGCGATCCAGTTCGTTGAATCTGTTGTTCTGAAGCTATACTTGGAATTCTAGCCGACGCGACAGAGAAGTGCCGTTCGTAGATTATAACTTTTGAAAAATCTGGTCGCTAGATTTGAGAATAGAAAGTCGAGGAACAGTCGCATGGATCGTCGTGATTGCATTCGTTGGGCCGGGGCGGCATTTGCCACGCAATTCTTGGGTTCGCGCGCTTCCGCTCAGACCAAATACCCACAGGGTCCGATACGCGTGATTGTCCCTTATCCGCCTGGCGGGGTGGTCGACGCCGTCGCTCGCCCTTGGGCCCAGGGGATGAAGACGGCGCTCGGCACGGTCATCATCGACAACCGGAGCGGTGGCGGCGGCACGATCGGGGCGGCCGCTGTCGCCCGTGCTACGACGGACGGGCACACGCTACTGTTCGGCGATACCGCTTCGCAGATCATTTCGCCGTACTTGATGATCAATAAACCCTACGACACCGTGAAGGACTTCGCGGCGGTGTCTATGATTGCGGCATCATCCACGTCAATCGTCGTGCATCCGAGCGTACCCGCCACGACGCTCGAAGAACTCATCAAATACGTAAAGACCTCCGGCCAGCAGTTGTCCTATGCCTCAGCCGGCATTGGAACGACGTCGTATCTTGCGGGTGAGCTATTTAAGCAACTCATCGGCAAGCCTGACATTCTGGACGTGCCGTATCGCGGCAGCGGCCCCGCACTAATCGATCTCATCGGCGGGGTGGTGCCGATGGCGACGCCCGTCATCACCGGCCAGGTCCTTGGTTTTCACCGTGCCGGGAAGGTTCGCATCCTGGCCGTCTGCGCGCCGGCGAGGCTCAAGGTCGCGCCGGATATTCCGGCGGCGGTCGAAACGCTTCCCGGGCTCAGCGTGCAGGACACCATTGGTGTCCTGGCCCCTGCCGGGACGGCGCAATCGATCATCGATCAGATTTCGGCGGCAAACGCGAAGGCGATGCAGGATCCGGATTTCAATCGCGTGCTAGAGGCCGGCGGCTTCGAAGTTCGGTCCGACGCCAGTCCGAACGCGGCGAAGGCGTTCCTCATTGCGGAGCGTGAACACCTAGTGCCGATCATCAAGGCGGCCGGCTTGGAGCCGTATTGACTTTCGAAGTCGCCGGTTGACTCGAGGGGAACGTTTTCTTCGCGTAATATCCGATGATCTATAGCGTGGCATAAGCCGCCAATGTGTGCGAGTCGGGTAAATGGCGGCGTGTATCAAGTTGACGGCCAATGTCACACTTGGCATTGGGCCTAGCACTACTTTGGCAGATTTGTAACTGCCCAGGTATCGCAGGCTGGTTTTAATCCAGCCG
>JGI20195J14853_1000791_pt1 | contig 10725 bp, 11 predicted proteins | sample NGESurdeep092012_3_FD_14853 | JGI IMG/M metagenome (IMG submission 14853)
CTTTCTTCCGCATGTGGGGAGGTCACCCGGGTCCATGTCGCAGTCAAGGCTCGTGGCCGCGGGCTCGGCGCGAGACTGTTGCGCGCGCTTGGGGTGACCGCCCGGCCGCCGACGCCGGCAAAGTGGACAAGCAGCGCCTCGATAGCTCAAACGCATGGCTGAGCAGGCGCAGCTTGCACTCGGTGTCGCGCCGCCGGATCGTGAACGCCATCATCGTGCCCTCGGCCTGCTGGGCGAGGTACCCGTCGATGGCGGTGTGCATCTCCTCAGGGCGCGGAACTCCGGTGTACGTAAGAGTCCAGAGATGGCCGTCCGCGGCGGCCTCGACCAAGGCGTCGTGATCATCAACGCGTAGCGGGTCCAGGACCACCAAGTCTCCGGACAGTGTCACAGGCTCGAGGAAGGTCACCCGTGCAGCCGAGGGCGGCTCGACAAAGCAGAGTGCAGGGACAGCCGCTCCCGACAGGGGCAGCGCAGGTTCTGCTCCCGGTCACTGGAAGATGCCTAGCNGNNNCTNCNTGGATCTCGAGCTCGTCGCTGCGGTGGTGACGGACCACGACCTCGCTATCGATTTCTTCGTCAACTCGCTGGGCGTTGAGCTCGTTGAGGACTCACCGTCCGCGACCAACGACGGCCGTCCGAAACGATGGGGCGTCGTGCGACCACCCAGAGCTGCCATCGCATTGCTGCTGGCGCGCGCGGCCGGCCCGACCCAGACCCCGGTCGTCGGTAACCAGGTCGCGGGCCGGGCTGGCTTCTTCCTTCGGATGGGGAGTCTGACGCCTCCGACGCGCGGATGACCTCAGCCGGAGTCGAGTTTGTCAGCGAGCCACGTGTTGAGCCCTACGGCAAGGTCGCAGTATTTCGAGACATTGGCGGCAACCGCTGGGACCTCCTCGGGCCGGCCAGCCGAGGCCACCATCTGATCCCTTGACGGGATGTCACCGGGCCGTGGCACACGGGGCTGGTCGGCCCTCTGTCTGTCATAGGGCCAGTTCGTGGCTTCGACGCGGGCTCAAACCAGGGTTGACCCGCGCTGTGAAGTCGCACGAATGGCATACCGGAAATGCGTGCGCAACACGGTTCGGAGGCGTGGGTGACCTCTACTGGTGACACGTACGATCTCAGGTATGCGCGGATGGCCGGTGTTGGGGCGAGATCTCGCTGTCGACCTCGGCACCGCCAATACCCTGGTCTACGAGCGAGGCCACGGGGTCGTCCTTGATGAGCCGTCGGTAGTCGCTATCGAGGCCGGCACAGGACGGCTGGTCGCCGCGGGTGCCCGGGCCAAGGAGATGCTCGGCCGCACGCCCGGGAACGTGCACGCGATCCGGCCCCTGCAGGACGGTGTCATCTCCGATCCTGACATCGCCGAGCGGATGCTGCGCTACTTCATCGACCAGGTCCGGCCTTCTCGACTGATTCGACCTCGCATGGTGGTCTGCGTACCGAGCCAGGTGACCGGTGTGGAGCGCCGGGCACTCGAGGATGCCGCAACCCGTGCTGGTGCGCGCCGGGTCTATGTCATCGAGGAGCCGATGGCCGCTGCGATCGGTGCCGACCTCCCGGTCAACGACACCGCTGCGAGCACCGTGGTCGACGTCGGTGGCGGCACGACCGACGTCGCGGTCATCAGCCTGGGCGGCATCGTCAACTCCAGGTCGATGCGCGTGGGCGGTGACGAGATCGACGAGGCGATCATCAGCCACATCAAGAGTGAGTACTCCCTGCTGCTGGGTGAGCGGAGTGCCGAGGACATCAAGGTCGCGGCTGGCTCAGCGTTCCCGCTGGCAGAGGAGCTCAGCACCCGGGTCCGGGGACGTGACCTCGCAACCGGGCTGCCCAAGACGATCACCATCTCATCACCAGAGGTGCGCCGTGCGATCGAGGCTCCGGTGCTGCAGATCATCGAGCTGGTGCGTGTCACCTTGGATGTGTGTCCTCCGGAGCTTTCCGGCGACATCCTCGACCGTGGGATCGTGCTGACTGGCGGGGGAGCACTGCTACGCGGGCTGGACGAACGTATGCGCCACGAGCTCGGGGTGCCGGTGCGAGTGGCCGATGACCCACTGCGCTCCGTCGTCCACGGGTCGGGTCGCTGCGTTGAGGAGTTCAGCTCACTCAAGCGCGTTCTCATTGGTACGCAACGGTTCTGACCTGCCGTGACCCAGCCTCAACGTCGACGGACTCTGGCGGTCCTGATCCTCGCCACGGTGTTCCTGCTGGGGCTCGATCTGTCCCGACCCGGGTCGACTTCCTTTGTACGCACCGGCGCCGCAGCGGCGTTGGGGCCGCTTGAAACGGCCATGACGGCAGGCCGCAATGAGGATGTCGTGAGACTGACCCATGAGCGGGATGAGCTCGAGGTGGCGCGCCTACAGGACGAGGCGAACCTGCGGCAGGCTCGGGGGGTCACCTCCCTGCTGGCCTCACCCTCAGCCAAGGGCGCCACGCTGCTTGCTGCGCGGGTCGTTGCGTTCACCCCGGCAACATCGTCGGATGATCGCCGGGTCACGATCGACGTCGGATCCCGCGATGGCGTCACCAAGGACCTGACCGTGATCGCCGGAGGGGGGCTGGTGGGCCGAGTGATCGTTGTGGCCGAGTGGACCTCGGACGTGCTGATCGTCGGTGATCGCAACCTCACGGTAGGCGTCCGGGTGGGCGCAGAGGGCCGGCTCGGTTCGGTTTCGGCCAGGGCGAGCCTCGCCGTGACCCCGAGCGAACCCGGGCGCCTGAGTCTCGCGCTGCTCGAGCACGGGACCGTGGTGGTGGGCGACTGGGTCACGACCCTGGGCAGCGTCGGCGGGCGGCCATTCATGGCGGGCATCCCCGTCGGGACAGTGGTTTCGGTCGACCCGGATCACGGACAGCTGACCTCCACTGCCGTCGTTGAACCAGCCGTCCGTATCGCCACGCTGGACGTGGTCGCCGTGGTCTTGTCCACCCAGAGATCTCTCCCGAGACATCCAGTCTTGAGCCCGACGAAATGAGTTCGCCGATCAGCCTGCTCGGGCTGCTGCGCGCGGCGCTCGTTGTGCTGGCCGCGGCCCTGTCCACAGTGGTACTCCCGCGGGTCGGTTCCCTGGGTCCCGATCTGGTTCTGCTCGTGGTCGTGGCCGCCGGCTTGCTCGGCGGCCCCACCAGGGGCGCTCTCGTTGGGCTTGGTGCCGGCTGGGTCGTCGACCTCATGCCCCCGGCTGCGGCGACCCTCGGCGTGGCGGCACTGACGTACGCCACGGCAGGGGCGGTATCGGGGCTCTGGCATCGCGATGGCAGTCGATCCGTGTTCCTGCCGCCGCTGGCCACCCTCGCGGCAGCGAGCACCGTTGCAGCCCTGGGCATCCTGCGAGCTGTCGCGAGCGGGTGGGCTGTTCACTGGGTCGCCGCGGGCTGGTCGATCGCGTTGACGACGGCCGTGGGGGTGGCCGTCGTACCGATCTTGATTCGCACCGAACGCCAGCTGATTCGCAGGGGTCCGGCATGACTGTGCTCATGTCGTCCCGCGGTCCCCGCCAGACCAGACTGTGGGTATTCGTGGTTCTGGTGGTCGCACTCCTGGGCGCGCTCGTCGGCCGGCTGGCGATGGTCCAGATTGGCGAGCGCGATACCTACGTCCGCGCAGCAGAGATGGTGAATACGCGTGCCATCACCCAGCCCGCGGTCCGCGGCCGGATCCTCGACGCCGCGCTGAAGCCGTTGGCAGGCAACACCTTTGCAGCCTCGGTGACGGTCGAGCGCTCGGCCCTGTTGACCGCCAGGGATGGGGGACATGACCTGATCGGACGGGTCGCAGCCCTGCTCGGTGTGCCGTTCACACAGCTATGGGGCGCAACACACCTGTGTGGGAGCGCAGGGGCGCCCAAAGCGCCCTGGTGTTTCAACGGCACGCCAGACCAGGCAATCCCGATAGCCAGGGGGGTCGACCCACAGCGGACCTTGGGCCTGCTCGAGCGACCAGAGGACTTCCCCGGTATCGCGGTCGTGGCCGAGCCCGGGCGCTTCTACCCACACACGGACGGACTGCAGGCGAGTCATGTTCTGGGCTATCTCGACCGAGCCACCATGGATGACGTCGCGCACACACGGGGGCAGATCGCCGACACGGAGCTGATCGGCCGGTCCGGTCTGGAGGCACAGTACGACGCGGTCCTTCGTGGCGTCAGCGGCCGCACGACCGTTTCCATCGACCCGAGAGGCGTTGTCACAGGCCAGATCTCGGCCACCAACGCCGTCCCCGGCCAGGACGTGATCACCCACCTGAGCGCTCCGATACAGGCAGCCAGCGAGAAGGCATTGTCGGGTGCGGTAACCGCCGCGCGCTCCCACGGGTGGAAGGCGGACTCGGGAGCGGCAGTGGTCATGGATGTCACCAATGGTGCGGTCGTGGCGGCAGCGAGCTACCCGACATACCGGCCCGAGGTCTGGACGGGAGGCATCAGCGGCCCTGAGCTTGCGAACCTGACCGATGCTCGCGCGGGCGGGCCGTTGATCAACAGGCTGACGTCCTCGGCGTTCGCCCCGGCCTCGACGTTCAAGGTGATCTCCCTGCCGGCGGCGGTCACAGCCGGCAACAGCCTGTCGGGGATTTACAACTGCGGCTCGAGCGTCCGGGTCGGCAACAGGGACTTTCACAACTACGAGTCCAAGCCCTACGGCGTGATCAGTCTGCACACTGCGATCGTCATCTCCTGCGACACGATTTTCTACCAGCTCGCCTACCAGTCATGGCTCGCCCAAGGGGGACTGGGCGCCACCTCTGATGCGCGCGACCCTTTCGTGGCCATGGCCAAGGCCTACGGGCTCGGTGTCAGGACGGGTATCGACTTGCCGGGGGAGAGCACCGGCCGGATTCCGGACCGGTCCTGGAAGAAGCAGACTTGGCAGGACACCAAGGCCGACAGCTGCGCGCGAGCCCGGAGCGGATATCCCGACGTAGCCAAGAACGATTCCGCACGGGCTGCCTATCTCAGCGCTCTGGCGGTTGAGAACTGCAGCAGCGGGTTCCAGTTCCGGGCCGGCGATGCGGCCAACTTCGCCGTCGGGCAGGGCGACGTGGCAGTTACCCCATTGCAGCTGGCATCGGCCTACGCCGCGATCGCCAATGGCGGGACGCTGTGGACCCCGCAGATTGCTGCGGGCTTTGCCAAGCCCGACGGGACGTCGGTCAGGACCATCGAGCCGGTGGCACGCGGGCAGGTTGGACTAGGTTCGAGCATGCTGGCGTTCCTGCACTCCGCACTCCAGGGTGTTGTCACCGGCGGAACTGCCAAGGCGGCGTTTGCGGGCTTCCCGCTGGCGACCTATCCCGTGGCCGGAAAGACCGGTACAGCCGAGGTCTTCGGCAAGCAGAGTACGTCGTGGTTCGCGAGCTACGCCCCGGCCAACCGGCCCAGATATGCGGTCGTTGTCGTGGTTTCGCAAGGGGGCACGGGTGCAGAGACCTCCGCGCCCGCCGTCCGTCGGATCTACGATGCGATCCGGTCGCAGCCCTGACAGCGGCTCTCAGACTCGGCGGCCTCTGGCGACGGCCGCCGCTCATGGTGGAAACGTGCGCTGATGAGGGTGACGTCATCGTGGACCTTGACCTACCGCGAGGCAGGGGGTCTGCCGCTGCCGCTCCTCGGTCTGCGAGTCGTTGTTGAAGCCTTGCGGCCAAGGTGCGGGAATACCACGCGACCGATTGAGAGCACCCGGACCGCAGGGACGTAGGGATGCCGGCGCCATCGACGACCACCGCCACATGAGGGTCGATGACGGCGCTGTCCTCACTATCTCGGTCGGGAGAAGCAGGCCACGAACCTCACCTTTGCTCCGGTCAAGCTCATGGTAGGCACACTCGGCGATGCGGCAGCCGCTCTTCAGGCTCAGCGGCTTCGGGCTCAGCGGCCCAGACGCTGGTAGGTCTGCTCGGTGCGCGCCTTGGTCGGGGCCCACCAGGACTCGTGGTCGCGATACCACTGGATTGTCTGGGTGAGCCCGGCGCGGATGTCCTGGTACTGCGGGGACCATCCCGTCTCGGCCCGAAGCTTGCCGGAGTCGATGGCGTAGCGCATGTCATGGCCGGGGCGGTCGGATACGAGGTCGAACCAGTCGGCTGGCTTTCCCATCAGCTCCAGCAGCAGCGCCACGATCTGGCGGTTGTCCATTTCGCCGTCGGCGCCGATGAGGTAGGTCTCACCGAGCCGGCCTTTCTCCAGGATCGTCACGATGGCGTCGTTGTGGTCGTCCACGTGGATCCAGTCGCGCACGTTGGCACCGGTGCCGTACAGCTTGGGCTTGACGCCGCCAAGAATGCCGGTGATCTGGCGGGGGATGAACTTCTCGACGTGCTGGTAGGGGCCGTAGTTGTTGGAGCAGTTGGACAGCGTCGCCTGGAGGCCGAACGAGCGGATCCACGCGCGTACCAGAAGGTCTGCGCTGGCCTTGCTGGCCGAGTAAGGGCTCGAGGGGTTCAGCGGTGTCTGCTCGGTGAAACGCGAGGGGTCGTCGAGCTCGAGATCGCCGTAGACCTCGTCGGTCGAGATGTGGTGCAGGCGCACCTGGTGCTTGCGGGCTGCCTCGAGCAGCCGGTAGGTGCCGATGATGTTGGACTCCATGAACGGCCACGGGTCATCCAGGGAGTTGTCGTTGTGCGACTCGGCCGCGAAGTGGACGATGACGTCGGCGTCCGCGACCAGCCGGTCGACCAGGTCGGCGTCAGCGATGTTCCCATGGACGAACTCGATCTCGTCGGCAACCGGAGCAAGGTTGTCCAACGAACCTGCGTAGGTCAGGGCGTCAAGGACGGTGAGCTTCCAGTCGGGGCGGGTCAAGCGGGTGCGCTGGACAAAGTTGGTGCCGATGAAGCCTGCGCCACCGGTAACGAGCACCTTCATGAGTCGTTCTCCTTCACATCGGTTGGTACGGCGGGTGTCTGGGCTCCGCGCTCGCGCAGGCCAGGCGGGGTGTCGGTTCCGGCCCCCGGCCAGCCGTTGAACTCCACTTCGAGGCTGAACCGGTGGGCGAGGTAGCGGTGGTCTGAGAGCGCGAGCGGTGCCTGGTCCTTGTCCAGGGCCAGCCGTCGTACCAGCAGTAGCGGCGCGCCGAGCGCGACGTCGAGCAACTCGGCGTCGTCTGCATTCGCGATACCGGCGGTGATGCTCTGACGGACGGAGGCGATGCGGTGTCCGTCGCGCTGAAGGCTGGCCCAGATGCCGGGGTCAGTGGCATCGGCACGGCTGACCCGCCCGCCGATGGCGGCCGGGACCCACTCGGCGACCAGGTCCAGCGGTACACCGTCGACCGTTCGCACGGAGCGACTGTGCAGCGCGTCGGCGGCGGTGGCTGTGTGGTTCGTGGCTGTGTCGTCCACGGCGTCGTCGAGGGCCAGCAGGCCGAGCGCCGAGGCAAGTGCCGGGGAGGCCTGGCGGTACCCGAACTCGACCACGCGACGCGTTATCGCCCTGCCAGATTCGGTCACTGCCGAAGCCGCATGGCGGAAGGTCCCCAGTGCCAACGTCTGGTGGAACAAGCCTCCGGTCGCGAACCAGCCAGAGCCCTGCCGACTCTCGACCAGCCCCTGCTCGCGCAGCATCTCCAGCGCCCGGCGGACGGTCACCCGGCTGACGGCGTATCGAACGCACAGGGCAGACTCGCTGTCCAGGGCGCCCTGGTCGCCGAACTCGCCGAGGGCAACCCGCTCACGCAGGTCGTCGGCGATCTGGCGAAACCGGGAACTTGTCATTAATTTGTACACTACAAGTTTGGGACCACTGCGTCCACTTGTCTGCCGAGCAGCAGGAACGACGCAAGATCTGCGATTAGGGGCGGCCCTTCGCCGCTGGTAGCCTAGATCCTGCCGTGCAACCGGCCGCGGATACAGAGAGCCTGGGTGAACCTGCCCCAAGGCACCGCGCAACGAAAATTACCGAGGAGATACTGCGTGCCCCTGGACAGTGCTGTCAAGCAAGAGATCATGACCGAGTACGCCACCAAAGAGGGCGACACCGGTTCCCCCGAGGTCCAGATCGCGATGCTCACGCGCCGCATCCTGGACCTTACCCAACACTCGCGTGAGCACAAGCACGATCACCACAGCCGCCGGGGTCTGCTGCTGCTGGTCGGTCGTCGCAAGCGCATGCTGCGCTACCTCGAGGCCACCGACGTCACCCGCTACCGCGCGCTGATCAAGCGCCTCGGTCTGCGCCGATAATCGTTCCATTCGATGGAGCGGCCACCTCCACGACATGTGAGGTGGCCGCTTCTTCGCATGAGAGCGGGGCACCTGGCAACACCGCCCCCGTGGCGCCGCCGCAGGCAGCGCCGATCCCAATGGCAAAGCACGTGCACAACGACGATGCACGGCTCTCTTGAGAGAAAAGGAGGACCCAATGGAGGGTCCAGAAATTCAGTTCGCCGAAGCCACCATCGACAACGGCTCATTCGGCACCCGCACGGTTCGGTTTGAGACCGGACGCCTGGCCAAGCAAGCCGGTGGCGCGGTCGTGGCCTACCTCGACGAAGACACGATGCTGCTGTCGACCACCACGGCCGGCAAGTATCCCAAGGAACAGTTCGACTTCTTCCCGCTGACGGTTGACGTCGAAGAGCGCATGTATGCCGCCGGGAAGATCCCAGGCTCATTCTTCCGTCGTGAGGGCCGTCCCTCGACCGACGCGATTCTCACCTGCCGCCTGATCGACCGGCCGTTGCGCCCGACCTTCAAGAAGGGTCTGCGCAATGAGGTTCAGGTCGTCATCACCGTACTGGCACTCAACCCTGACCACCAGTACGACGTGCTGGCCATCAATGCCGCATCCGCCTCGACACAGATCTCCGGCCTGCCGTTCAGCGGCCCGATCGGCGCGACTCGCGTCTCTCTCATCGACGGCCGATGGATTGCCTTCCCGACCTTCGCCGACAGCGAGCGTTCGGTGTTTGACATGGTCGTCGCCGGCCGCATCGTCACCGGCAAGGATGGTGTCGAAGACGTCGCGATCATGATGGTCGAGGCCGAGTCCACGATGGCCACCTGGGATCTGGTCAAGCACCAGGGCCAGGGCGCACCGACCGAGCAGGTCGTCGCCGAGGGCCTTGAGGCTTCCAAGAAGTCCATTGCCGTCTTGTGCAAGGCTCAGGCCGAGCTCGCTGCCAAGTCGGCCAAGGAGGTCCAGGACTTCCCGGTGTTCCTGGACTACCAGGATGACGTCTATGCCGCAGTCGAAGGTGCCGTCACCGGCGACCTGACGTCCGCGCTGCAGATGTCCGGCAAGCAGGAGCGCGAGAACCGCATCGAGGAGGTCAAGACTGCAGTCAAGACCGACCTCGAGGTCACGTTCGAGGGTCGCGACAAGGAGATCTCCGCGGCATACCGCGCGGTGCAGAAGAAGCTGATCCGTCAGCGCATCCTTCGCGACAAGGTCCGCATCGATGGTCGTGGCCTGGCCGACATCCGCGCACTGAGCGCAGAGGTCGAGGTCCTGCCCCGAGTGCACGGCTCGGCGATCTTCGAGCGCGGCGAGACCCAGATCATGGGTGTCACCACCTTGAACATGCTGCGGATGGAGCAGATGCTCGACACGCTGTCCCCGGAGACGCGCAAGCGCTACATGCACAACTACAACTTCCCGCCCTACAGCACTGGTGAGACCGGCCGTGTGGGTTCGCCCAAGCGTCGCGAGATCGGTCACGGTGCCCTGGCTGAGCGTGCGCTCCTGCCGGTGCTGCCGACCCGCGAGGAGTTCCCATACGCCATCCGTCAGGTGTCCGAGGCTCTCAGCTCGAACGGCTCGACGTCCATGGGCTCGGTCTGTGCGTCCACCTTGTCGATGCTGAACGCCGGTGTGCCACTGCGCGCCCCGGTTGCCGGTATTGCGATGGGTCTGGTCTCCGATGAGGTCGAGGGCGAGACGCGTTATGCGGCGCTGACCGACATCCTTGGCGCGGAGGACGCGTTCGGTGACATGGACTTCAAGGTCGCCGGCACGCGGGAGTTCGTCACCGCCATCCAGCTCGACACCAAACTGGGCGGCATCCCTGCCTCGGTGCTGGGCGGTGCCCTGACTCAGGCCCGCGACGCTCGGCTGCACATTCTGGACGTCATGGCCGAGGCCATTGACGTCCCGGACGAGATGAGCGAGTTTGCTCCGCGCGTGATCAGCGTGACCGTTCCGGTCGACAAGATCGGTGAGGTCATCGGACCGAAGGGCAAGATGATCAACCAGATCCAAGACGAGACCGGTGCACAGATCTCGATCGAGGACGACGGCACGATCTACATCGGTGCCACTGATGGCCCGTCGGCCGAGGCCGCTCGCGCCATGATCAACGCCATCGCCAACCCGACGATGCCCGAGGTGGGCGAGCGCTTCATGGGCACCGTGGTCAAGACCACGACCTTCGGCGCCTTCGTCTCCCTGCTCCCGGGCAAGGACGGTCTGCTGCACATCTCTGAGGTGCGCAAGCTCGTCGGGGGCAAGCGGATCGACTCCGTGGACGACGTCCTCAAGATCGGCCAGAAGATCCAGGTCGAGCTCAAGGAGATCGACCCCCGCGGCAAGCTCTCCCTCGGCGCGGTCCTGGCCGAGGACGGCGCTGCAGGCGATGCTGCCCCGGCTGGCGACGAGGTCAATGCTGACGCGGCTTCGACGGAGGCCGTTGACGCCTGAGTCTGACTGAACGACACCGAGGCCCGGTGCGCCCGAGAGGGTGCGCCGGGCCTCGGTCGTTCTCCCGGGTCAGGCC